>Ga0163109_10000249_pt1 | contig 43626 bp, 57 predicted proteins | sample CRUFie1St13metaG_FD_108704 | JGI IMG/M metagenome (GOLD analysis project Ga0163109, IMG submission 108704) | Marine microbial communities from the Costa Rica Dome - CRUD Field 142mm St13 metaG | ecosystem: Environmental > Aquatic > Marine > Oceanic > Photic zone | place: Costa Rica: the Eastern...
ATTTTCCAATCCAACAACTTATGATAGTGAGTACAACCCATACTTCATAAATTACGCACTTAGTGCCATGGGCAGTCCTTCGGAAGATAACTTGTCAAGTTACGACAATTATATCGCTTGGTGGTTAACTTCAACCCAACACTGGAGGAGATCAAATGTTACTGGAGACGGAGCTTTCTTAACTAACGAAAGTTACACTAACCATAGATTTGCTCCAACATTATCCACTTTTAGTTCTTGACTTTACATTAAAATAATGCTATCATTATAGCATGTTACCATTATTTAAGAGTCATTATTCTATAGGCAAATCAATTCTAACACTAAATCATCCTGATAAATTTGAAGAAGGCGGTCCAGATAGCATATTTAAAATTGCACAAGATCATGATTTAAAACAAGTTATACTCGTAGAAGATTCCCTTACAGGATTTTTAGAGGCGAAAAAAGTATCCGATGACCTAGAAAAGCAACTGATTTTTGGTCTGAGAATTTCTATCAAGAATGGAAGCGAGCACAAAGTTATAGTATTTGCAAAAAATTCTAAAGGCGTAAAGTTATTAAACAGAATTTACAGCACTAAAAATTCATCAAAAGAAAAAAACTTTTCTATTAACGATTTAGCAGATAACTGGGATGAGAAAAGTCTATCATTAGTAATACCATTTTACGATTCATTTATATTTAATAATTTAATGACCTTTGCGGGATGCATTCCTGAGTTTGAGTTTACCTCTCCCACATTCTTAATAGAAAATAATAATCTTCCCTTCGATCAAATTATTAAAGATAAGGTTATAGAATATTGCAAAAAGAATAAATTAAAAACAGAAACATCTAAAACAATTTTATATAAAAATTATAAAGATTTTGATGCATGGCTAACTTATAAGATTGCTACAAATCGTAAATTTGGAAGAAACCAATCTCTGTACTGTCCAAACTTTGATCACCTAGGAAGTGATGAGTTTTGCTTCGAATCTTTTCTTAAAAGCGCATGAATACAGACCTACTAAGATTTAAAAAGAATCAAAAATATCTCGTCTTTGACTTTGAGACCTGCGGATTAAACCTAGCCTCAACAGAAAACAAGCCTTGGCAATTAGCGTTTATTGTGGCAGAAGACAAAAAGATAGTCAAACAGTGTGACTACATGATCAAATGGGATACTCTAGATATCTCAGAAGGGGCAGCTAAGACCACAGGCTTTAATCGCAAGAAGTATGAGGCTAAATCTGTAGACCCAGAAAAAGTGCTTAATGAATTCGAACAATATTTATATGATGAAGACTATATTATAATTGGGCACAACTTATTAGGTTTTGATATCTATATCCACAATATCTTCAGAAAGCTTTTGGGTAAGAAGTCAGACTATTCTTACGTCAATAGAATTGTAGATACTTTATGTATAGCCAAGGCACAGCACTCAGATATTAAATTCAAAAAAGGACAAAGCCTAATTAATTGGCAGTATAGACTCACCAACTTCAGAGAAAGAGGAATGAAGGTAAGTCTTAAAGCAATGTGCAAGATGAATGATATAGAATTTGACGAATCAAAACTGCATGACGCATTATATGATATTAAACTTAACAAACAGGTATTTGAAAAATTAGTATGGCAAGTAGAAATATGAGTTTTATAGACACATTTGAAAAGTATTCAGACTGCACCCCTCCCGGAGTACGTCTCCCAGAAATTGATATTGAAAAAAAATATTATTATGAGTTAAAGATTCCAGACAACGCGTCTAATTTTGACTTCCTCAGACATCTCTGCTTAAAAGGTGTCAAAGAAAAAGGGATAGATAAGCTTGAAAACAAACAAGATTATTATGATAGGGTTAAAATGGAGTTGTCTATATTACAAGAACTCGGTTTTATAGATTATATTTTACTCAACTGGGATATCCTAAACTACTGCCATCTCAATGATATACCAACTGGGCCGGGGAGAGGCTCGGCTGCAGGCTCTTTGGTACTTTATTTAATTAACGTAACAAAGGTTGATCCCGTAAGATACGAGCTATTTTTTGAGAGGTTCGTAAGTAAAAGTAGGGCAAGAAAAACAGAAAAAAATGGCATCACCTATCTCGATGGAAGCCTATTGGCGGATGTAGATAATGATATTTCATACGAGAGGAGGGGAGAGGTAATTGATTATATCGAAAGAAGATTTCCGGGCAGAACAGCAAAGATCCTAACGCTCAATACCCTAAGCGGAAAGCTTTGCATCAAAGAGTGCGGTAAGATTGTGAAAGAATTTTCTGAACAAGATGTAAATTTAGTAAGCTCTCACATTCCAAAACGTTTTGGAGAAGTTGCTCCACTGGATAAAGCTTACGATGAAAGCTCAAAGTTCAAAGAATGGGTAGATAAAAATAGAAAAGTATACGACGTAGCCCGTAAAATTGAAGGCTTAAATAAGAATACAGGAGTTCATCCATCTGGCATAGCAATTTCACACAGCGAAATATCAGAGTTATGTCCGATACAAACCACAAATGATGGAGCTCTCGTAACAGGCTATGACATGAACTGGGTTTCAGAACTAATGGTTAAGTTTGATATTCTGGGTCTTAGAACGCTCAGTGTAATTTACGATACCTGCGAGCAATTGGGGATTGACCCAAATTCAATAGATGCAAATGACAAAAGCGTTTATCAGCCTCTTCAGACTTTGGATCACCCGCATGGATTATTTCAAATTGAGGCAGATACCAACTTCCGCGTTTGCCAAAAGATTAAGCCATCAAATTTAGAAGAGCTTAGCGCAGTTGTAGCGATTGCTAGGCCGGGGGCTCTTGAATTTATGGATGACTATGCAACCTACGCATCTACTGGAGAATATAAAAAGACCCATGAATTATTTGATGAAGTCCTAAATTATACAGGAGGTATTCCTCTATATCAAGAGCAGCTTATGAAAATGGCTGTTCAAGTAGGATTTACACTAGACGAATCAGAGCAGCTAAGGAGGATTGTTGGTAAGAAAAAAGTTAAAGAAATGCCAAAATGGAAGAAAAAAATCAAAGATAAGATTGAAGAGACTAATCTTGATGAAGAAGCTGGAGATATTCTATGGAGCGTTGCAGAAGATAGCGCAAATTATTCATTTAATAAATCTCACGCACTCTCCTACGCAACACTTGCAGCGTGGACAGCATATCTTAAATTTAATCACCCTAAAGAGTTCTTCTTAAGTCTACTAAAAATGACCGAATACGAACCATCTCCACAGGAAGAGATCGCAAAAATTTCTAGAGAACTACCTTTCTTTAATATCAAACTACTTCAGCCCGATCTAATTAAATCTAAGATGGATTTTAGTATCGAAGGAGACAACATAAGGTTTGGCTTGAATAGTATTAAAGGGGTACAAAACAAATCCCTAAAAAATATTAATGAGTTCGTTAATCAAGATCCTGATTCATCCAATAAGTTTGAGCTATTTCTTTCAGCAAAAGAATGCGGAATTAATATAGGTGTCTTATCAAGCTTAATTCAGGCAGGAGCATTAGATACCCAAGGTAATTCTCGACCAAGAACCGTGCTTGAAGCACAGGCTTTTAACATTCTGACAGATAGAGAAAAAAGGCTATTCTGCGAAATAGGAAAAGAATATAATTATGATATTTTAGATGCAATCGCAAAAACTGTCAAAAATAAATCTTTAGGAGATGACGTCAAGCCAATCATGGCAGAGCGCCGCTTTGAAACTTTCAAGAAAAAGTTTACTCCATACAAAGAAATTTATGATAAAAATAGGGCGTATGAAGACTTTGCAAATTGGTATTTCGAAAACCAACTATTAGGCTACAGTTATTCAACAACTCTTAAGAAGGTCTTTTCTAAAAATAAAACAGCGTCACCTTTCAGCAATGCCTACGAATACAGTCAAGCAGAAAAGAGAGAAAGGGCAAAGGTTGTAATGGTTGTAGAGGATATTATCTCTGGAGTTAGCAGAAATGGAAACAAGTATATTAAAATGAAACTTTCAGATGAAATAGGATCAATAGATGTAATGTTTGGAGATTTTAGAAAACCAAATTTAACACAATATAAAGAAAGGGGTAATGCTACACCGACTAAAGGCAGTATAATCGTTGCTGTAGGAGAGAAAAGTGACGATATAATGTTTGCGGATAATATTTCACTCATGGATGAGAAGATATATATGAAGCTCAGTGAGCTTAAATAGAGTGTAATATATTATATATATGAGCACAGAACCTCAAGCAAATTTTACCCCTAGATCTCAGCAGATTATTAATAGCTCTAAGAAGCTAGCGCTCAAGCTTAATCATACGGAAGTCAAGCCCATTCATTTCTTGTCTTGCTTGATAAGCAATAAAATGTCAGCCCTGCCGGCGTTCTTTAGCTCACTCAAAGTTAGTCACGCAACTTGTTGCAATGCTGCAGCCAGCGTACTCAGAAAAGTAAAAGTATCTTCTGATGAATCTAAATACAAACACATAAAGTATTCAAAAGATTGCAAAGAGGCCTTGTTTTCCTCAATAGAGGTTTCAGAAAATCTAGGTCATCCTTATGTAGGGGTAGAGCATATATTAATAGCCATACTTGAACAAAATAATAGGCTCGTAAAACAGGTTTTTGACAAGTTGGGTGCGGATTGCGCAGAACTGCACATGATTTTACACAATCAACTTTTTAGTGAAAGCTCAGCCCAAGGAGATACCTTATCAAAAGAAGATAGCTCTACTCAATCTCTCCCACCATCTACAGCAGGTAGCGCAATAGAAAAATATTGTAAAAATTTAAATTATAATGCACTACAAGAAGATTATGTTCCATTAATAAAAAAGGATGAAGAATTAAATGCAATGTGCGAAGTATTATGCCGCAAGACTAAAAATAACCCTATGCTTTTAGGAGAGGCAGGGGTCGGTAAAACAGCGCTAGCAGAGGGGCTTGCAGCAAAAATTGTACAAAAAAAATGCCCTAGTATCCTTCAGAACAAAACAGTTTTTTCCCTAGACCTAGGCCTCCTTGTCGCAGGCACAAAATATAGAGGTCAGTTCGAAGAAAGATTAAAAAAGCTCTTGTCTGAATTAAAATCTTATAAAAATGGAATACTATTTATAGATGAAATACACACTTTAATTGGAGCGGGTGGCGCAGAGGGATCCATGGATGCCTGCAATTTGCTAAAGCCGGCTCTTGCTAGAGGAGAAATATCCTGTATCGGAGCGACCACAAACGAAGAATATAAAAAAAGCATAAGAAAAGACGGGGCCATAAATAGAAGATTTCACACCATCGATGTTAAAGAGCCTAGTCCAGAAGAAACTATTGAAATTCTAAAAGGTTTATCTATTTTTTATGAAAATTTTCATGGAGTAAAATACTCACTTAAAAGCATCAAACTCTCTGTAGAGCTTGCCAATAAATACATTACAGAAGGCAATTTTCCAGATAAAGCTATAGATATAATAGATCACGCGGGAGCCAGATTAAAAATGAAAAATTTTACAGTCCCAGACATAATCTCTAAAATCGAAAAAGATCTAGCGGATAAAATAGAAACTACTGCCTTGTTCCCAGACCTACCTGCCCCAGAAGAATTAACTGTTTTATTCGAAGAGTATGAAAAAGAATTGACAAACTGGAGCTATGATAATTCACAGAAATATATAGATGTCACTGAAGACGATATAAGACAAGTGGTTTCTGAAAAATGTAAAATTCCTATTAACGAGCTATCTGGTTCACTTAATGAAGAATTGTTGGGGCTGAGGAGAAAACTAAAGGCCAGAGTCATAAATCAATCGAAGGGAATAGACGCTATATATAACTGTCTTAAAAGAAGTTTTTGCGGACTGAAAGAAGATCATAAACCCACAGGATCTTTTCTTTTCCTTGGTTCAACAGGCGTGGGCAAAACCCACTTATCCAAAATGTTAGCTAAGATATTTTTTAAAAAAGACAGTAGCTTTATTTCAGTAGATATGTCAGAATTTTCGGAGCAAAATTCAATCACTAAGTTAATTGGATCTGCCCCGGGGTACATAGGTTACGATGAAGGCGGAACTTTAACCGAAAAAGTAAGATCAAATCCGCACTCAGTTATATTGTTTGACGAAATAGAAAAAGCTCACCCAGATGTAATGAATATTCTTTTGCAAATCCTAGAAGAAGGACGCCTTACGGATAACACTGGCTTTGAAACCAGTTTTTCAAATTCTATCATAATTGCTACAAGCAACATAGGTGCTAGCGCATTTTCAGGCAAAGGTAGTCTGGGATTTATGAATCAAGAGGATTCAATACAGTCAAAAGTAAAATCCGAGCTCGAGAAAAATTTTAGGCCAGAATTAATTAATAGGTTTGATGAAATCATATCATTTAATCAATTAAGAGATGAAGATATAAGAAAAATAATCACACTAGAATTCAGGAAAATACAAAAACTTTTATCTAAGAAAAATATAAAAATAAAATTTTCAGAGTCTTCTAAAGACTTTATCTTAAAATTAAATTTAGATCAAAAATATGGCGCAAGATTTACTACTAGACTTATTAAGGAACACATATATAATAAAATAGCTGACTTTATATTAAAAAATCCAGATCAGAAAATCATAGATTTAAGTTGTACAAAAAATGGAAAATCAATCAAACTACATTAAGCTCATTGAGGAAGAGGAGCCGCCAGCCACAGAATTTCTGCAAAACTACTGGAAAACCATAGAAGAATTACCTGATTCTTTACAGTTTTTAAGGGGCCACAGAATAGAAAGCTTGTCCTCAAATAAATCATACCTACTTGCAAGATTTACTAAGTTAAACGAAAAAGATGTTGTAGCAAAAATAGACTTAGATGCTTTTGATATTGAATTTTGTGGCAAACCCTTTTCGCTTACTGAAAGAGAGTTTCAAGTTTTGAGTAATTTGAAAAACCTAGAGATTTCACCTAAACTAATATCTTTCCACGAAAGTGTTGATGAACAATTCCCCAGCGTTTTACTCACTAGCCTAGAAGGCATAGGCAACAACCTCCATGAACAACCCGTGCAGGAATGGTGGGAAGAATATAAAGATGATTTGATCAAGAATTTATGCAAACTCCATGGTGAAGATGCTCAGTCAGGCTTATCGAAAGGATTCGATATTAAAGACTGGTTCAATGACTTTATATTTGGCGAAGAAAATATTGCAGAGTTTTTACTAGAGCCCCATACCACGGAAGATATGTTTGATTTTTTAGACAAACTGAAACTAGTGTGCAATAATATAATTGATGAATTAGATGAAAACAATTTTGTTTTATGCCATAATAATTTATGCAAAAGCTCAGTACTGCACAACCCAAATACAGAATCTAAATTTAAGTTTATAAATTTTCATAAATCTATTATCGGTCCGCCAGAATTAGATATTCATTCTGTATATCACAGACTGGGCTTAGAGGACTATAACACTAGAAGTGGTGGGGTCGTAAATACCCTATCAGACTTAGAGAGGCTCTATTTTAAGTACTCAGGCTATAAGCCTAGTTTTTCAAATGATTTTAGATTCCTGAATACGGTTCAAAGAATTATGGCACTGTTATTTGAAAACAATATGCCGCCCATGGTTTTATATCAATCGAACTTAAATTTAAAGTACGCTAAAAGAAAGACTGAGTTTTCTTTCTTAAAGAGGAGACTATATTCAATAATTATAGATAAATCATTTTCTTATCATAACAATTTTTCTGATTACGCATTAGGTAAAAAAATGCCATTTACAGATTTAATCTTATATGGCTAATGTAGACTATAAAAAGTATACGATTGTTCCAATTGAGATAGATCAATCAAACAAAATTGTCTGCAAACTAATCAGCAAACGAAAAAATATTAGAAAAAAAGATAAGCGAGAATCTTCCGAGAACATCGTACTAATAGATGTAGATGAAAAACTAAACGCACCCTCCCTTTCAACTTGCATATTCCAGTATAAAATAGGACGAAGTGGCTCAACTTTAATTTCCAATATGCTGGAGCAAGATTCAGACTGGAAAATAATATCTGAGCCAACACTAATTAATAAATTATACAAAAATAAAAATCTTAACCACTCGAAGTATTTGAAGAAAATAATTGAGATTTTATCGATAAAAGAATTCGAATACCAAAAATATTGTTATTTTGATTTTAATTCTCAGACAATCTTCGCACGTCCTCACATTAAAACAGTATTTCATGATACGATAGATTTTTATTTATACAGGAGACCAGTAGAAGTATTTGATTCATTATTAAAAAAACCTCCATCTTGGCTGATAAAATACGAAAGCATATCTGAATATATTCACAAGGCAGTTGATTCGTGCTCAAATATCAAAATACACTATTACCGCAACGTATTGTCAATGCAATTAGTGGACTGGCTATACAAAAAAATAAATAAAAAGTTATCAACTTCACTTTACGATAAAATGAAAAATATGATTAACTTTTATTCCAAAGATAAAAATATTGAATACCAGCCTGAAGAACTTAATTCCTCACAATATACTAAAGACCATCTTGAGTTTGTGCATAACGAAAAGTTTACAAATTTCTTTCTATCAAACCCACCATATGAGCATCTCAATGATGGCTGTCGTGAAATTGAAAAATTTGACTGGAACGGACAAAGAGAAAAAATTTTAAAATTATTTAACAAACGAAACAAGCCTTTTATCGTAACAAATATAATTACAGATAAAAGTTTATTTAACAAAATACTAGGCTCAATTGGGGTTGATAAAAAAATGCGTGGACTAATAAGCTCAAGAGAGAACTATTTTACTTGGTATAAGTCCTCCTCTATAGATGACATGCTGCCGCATAACTATGAGATTCATTCGTCTTGGGGTGAATCTTCTTATGAAGATTGGAAGGCTAACAAAGACATGTATCTAGTTGTAAAGGGCAAACCCATAACTCCCTCGGAGCATGAATCGTTTGAGCTTTTTAAAAAAGGCGACAACCATAGAGCAAAAAATGGTGCGATTAGAATTTCTCACCTAGGAGCCATTACATCTGAGCATTACGACGGTAGCGAAACAATTCTTTATGTAGGTAGTGGTCAAAAGAGAATGTATTTACTTGAAGAAAGTGTAAGTAATGAACTCGGAATATATCCACGAAATCATAAATTATGCAGACGAATTATTCCAAACTTAATTTACCTCGATACATTCAAAAATGAAATGAATATGAGCAAGGTTTGGGCGGGTGATATAAATGAAAATGAATTCATATATTTTCCCGCTAAGTGGACACACTTAACCATTACCCAAAAAGAACACACTTGGTCACTCAATTACAGGCGTAGCGCAAAATTACCCAATAAAATAAAACGCATTGAGGATTTTGACGAAATAAAAAAACTCGAACAAAACATGCATCCATATTTAAGGAAAGGTGATTTTTTATAACTTGAATTTATAGACACTTTGCATATAATATATGCATGAGTATAGCACTTTATAAACCTAATAGCAAAAATACAGGCACCGCAGTAAACTTTAGAATTGGTGTGGGAAAATTCAACACCCCCGCGCTTTATGTTGGGGCAATACAACAGCATAGCTGGGACGAAAGCAGGAAAATTGGGTCATTTAGCGAAAATTCAAAAAACCCAGACAAAACCATCAACATCAAGCTTGGAGAATTTGAATGCGGAGAAATCATAAACTCCATACAAGATAGAGTGGAATATACTACTTTTCATAAATTTGATGACAATCAAACCATAATTAAATTTACCCCTTGGGATAAAACTCGAAAAATTTCGAAACTTAATCCTAAAACAAAATCTTTCGAAGATTCTCAGGTTGTTGTTGGAGCTTTTGGTATGACAATCACCAGAAATGGCAACCAAACTTTTAAAATTTCCTTAGAACCCGGAGAAGTCAGGGTTGTTGAAGAATATTTAAAACTTTTCCTAAAAGAACTATTTAATTCAAGAAAAGAAGCAATGTCAAAAAACGCTAAGCCTCAAAGTTCTAGCGAACAAAATAGCGAAGACGATCCACCTTTTTGATGAAAAAAGTTTTAATTCATAGCAATCATTCAAAAGCATTAACTGGCTTTGGTAAACATACCAAAAATTTACTGATATATTTATTTAAAACAGGTAAGTACGAATTAATTGAATTTGCTAATGGCAAAAAGTGGAGTGATCCATCCCTTAAAAAACTTCCTTGGAAAGCTTACGGGTCGATACCAGATAATGATGCTCTAGTATCAAAACTTAGCAAAGATCCTAGCTCTCAAAGATCAGTAAGTTATGGGGCCTATAGTATAGATAAAGTAATTGCAAAAGAAAAACCTGATGTTTATATCGGTATAGAAGATATATGGGCATTTTCTAAATATTGGGAAAAACCTTGGTGGAATAAATTAAACCATGCAATATGGACTACTCTAGACAGTCTGCCAATATTACCCGAAGCTATATCTGCTGCACCAAAAATTAAAAACTATTTTGTTTGGGCCTCTTTCGCAGAAAAAGCAATGCAGAAATTAGGATATGACCATGTAAAAATGGTAAGAGGATCATTAGATACCGAGACTTTCTTTAGATTGGATTCAGAAAAAAGAAAAACTCTCAGAAAGTCTCACGGTATTAGTGAAGATGAGTTTATTATTGGATTCGTTTTCAGAAATCAGTTGAGAAAAAGTGTGCCAAATCTGCTGGATGGATTCAAAATTTTCATTGAAAAAAACCCAAGTTGCAAAACAAAGCTATTGCTTCACACACACTGGGCAGAAGGGTGGGATATTCCTAGGTTATTGAAAGAAAAAGGTATAGACAATAATTTAGTCCTGACAACATATTACTGCAATAACTGTAAAAATTATCAAATTAAATCTTTCGAAGGTCAAGAAAAAGACTGCCCTTTCTGCGGTAAGAAAAACAGCCAAAACACAACAAACGTAAGGAGTGGCGTAAGTGAAGATCAATTAAATGAAGTTTATAATTTAATGGATGTATATTGCCACCCCTTCACTAGTGGAGGACAAGAAATACCAGTTCAAGAAGCTAAGTTGGCAGAGTTAATCACCTTGGTTACAAATTATAGCTGTGGAGAAGATACTTGTACAGAAGAAAGTGGGGGATTGCCTTTAAACTGGAAAGAATACAGAGAACCCGGAACACAATTTATTAAAGCCACGACAGACCCTAATCACATTTCCGACCAACTAACTAAAGTGTTTAAAATGAAACCCGACAAAAGGCGTAATAAAGGTAAAATTGCAAGAGATTTTGTTTTAAACAATTTCTCAATTGACGTGATTGGAGAGCAAATTGATAAATTTATAGAATCTCAACCAAAAGTAGATTATGAATTTACCGATGCCGAAATTCAAAGAGATCCACTTTTTGATCCAGATATGGATTTAGATGATTTGAATTTTGTACTTTCTTTGTATGAAAATATTTTAAAAAGAGTAGAAGATGAAAACGACGAAGGCGTACAGCACTGGTTAAACAAGCTCAAATCGGGCACAACGAGAAACCAAGTAGTCGAATACTTCAGATCGGTTGCGGTTGAAGAAAATAAAAAATTTTTGAAACCAATTTCTGAACTAGTGGACGATACAGATGATGGAAAAAGAATAGCCGTAGTTGTTGAAGAAAACGCGACAGAAGTCTTTTACGCGACAGCGCTCCTTCCCTCTATCAAAAGATTATATAAAGATAGTAGTATTTATTTTTTCGCTAAACCAGAGCTGTTAGATATTCTTGCAGGAAACCCTTACATTAATAAATGTATTCCCCTATGTGAAGAAGCATTAGATTGTTTAGATTTAGAGGGGAACATTAATAAAAATAAAATTTTTGAAGTAGCATACTATCCCTCAAGCACAAGTTCTGGCAACTTTAAATACTGCCATAGAAACAAAGACATATTAGAATATAATACACGATGCACCTCCTAGATCATTACTCACTTAGTTGTGGGCTCAAAAGCTCAAAACCTTTTATAACAGAAGATTTTTTTCCAAATCCATATGAAAAATATATCTGTATAAATAACGAGTCTGCTATAGATTCTTTAAAATATTCATTTTGGTCAGATGTAATTGAAATGATACTCCCCGATCTTCAGGCAAACGGTATTGAGATAATTCAAATAGGAAAAGCTACGGACGAAAGCATACCAAGTTGTAAAAATTTTAGAAACATATCCTCAAGGCATCAAGCAGCTTATTTAATTAAAAGATCAATGCTATTTATCGGCGCAGACACCTTTTATTCTGCTTTAGCTGATGGGCTAGGGGTAAGGTCTGTTTTACTTTTCGGAGCGATTCCTGATACCTGTATAGGCCCTTATTGGCATCCTGAAAACTCTACAGTTTTATGTGAGCAAGAGAAAGAAAAATTTTCATTTTCGGCTGCGGAGACAGAAAAATCCATTGATAAAATTAAGCCAGAACAGATTGCAAGAGAAATTCTTATTCAAGTCGGAATAGAGATAACTAAAATAAATCAAACTACCTTAAATACAGGAAGCTTATATAAACAAAAAATCTTAGAATGTATTCCTAATTTTTCTCCACCATTAGATTTTGCCAAAGGTTCGAGCATTACAGCAAGATTAGATCTTCATTTTGATTTAAATAATTTAATTAACTGGTGCGACGGAAGAAAGATTAATCTTGTAATAAATAAAGAGATACCAATAAATATTTTATCTACAATTAGAAATAATGTATCCATAATCCACTATGAAATAAACGAAAGCACTAATAGTGAGTATTTAAATTTAATTAAAAAATTAGGACTACCTATCAAATTATTTCGTACAACAGAAGAAGATATTAATTCTTTTAGATTGAAGTTTTTTGACTGGGGTGTAGAATTTTTACCCAAACCCAAGAAACCAGAAACTCTTGACATAACTTCAACAAAAGATGTACAATTTCAGTCAGGTAAGTTAGTTTTTTGTAATGGCAAAAAATATCCCTCTATATTTCATGCAGCAAAAGAGATAGACTCAGAAGGAATCTATCACAAAGTCTTTGATGAAGAAGAGTTTTGGGAAGATGTAGATCATTTTCGAATTTTTGAAATAAGTTCTTGACTTTCTCCTCAATAAATGTTATAGTTATATATAACAAATAAAATATTATGCCTAGACAAAAAAAATCAGAAAGTACATCAGCAGTAGACAATACTACTACTATATCGGACGAATCAATTAAAATTGATAACTCAATTGGACCAAAAACTTATAATAGAGACGAGCACGGACTTTTGTCAAACCTTCAGTACGTTTTTAATGAAGACGGCTCGATCAACTGGAGGGCAATGATAAAAGACGAACATCTTTTTCCAAATAAAGGATGGTTTTCCCTAAGAAATAAAGATATGCCAAGGTCAGTAGAAGGCCTACAAGATTATCAACTATTAATTAAGTTAAGTGGGATTAAAGAGCTTGCAAGACTCAGAGGGTTTAGAGACGTTTCTTATGAGACGATTAAATGTGAGCACGACCATGTAGCTGTTGTTTGTACTATTGTTTTTCTTCCAAACTACGAAACTCATGGAGAGCCTGTAGTTTTTCAAGATATGGCAAATGCAACCCTAGAAAATACAAGCAGTTTTGCTACAAAATTTCTAGAAACAATCGCTTGTAATAGGGCTTTTGTAAGATGCGTAAGAAATTTCCTTAATGTACATATTGTAGGCGATGATGAAATTGATAAGTCTGATGGGAAAAATCAGAGCTCGGCACAGGCTCCTTCCTCGAAACAATCTAGTGCAGACATATCACCTTCAGGAATTCTAGCATCTCTTGCTAAAGAAAAATTTAATATCTCTAGCTATCAAGAATTTAAAGCAAAACTAAGAGAGCTTTGGCAAGAAGGTTTGTATAAAAACCCAGATACAAAAAATTGGTCAGAGTTTTCTGATATTCCAGCCAAAGAAGCAAGAAATCTACTTAAAGCATTACATTCCTTGTGATCACTGAATATGAATATGATGACTGCAAACTTAAAATACCTTCTCCCCGAAGGGGAGGTGCAGCACCAGATCCGACTAGCTTAAATGGGTTAATTCATTTTTGCAAAGATAATATTGATCCACAAGATTTAGTATTAGAATTAGGATGTTTCTTTGGTGCATCTACGGCAGTTTTTTCTCAATTTGCAAAAAAAGTAATTTCAGTTGATATTAATTTTGGATATCTTGAAGAAGGTTTTACAGATACATTTAATAATGTCGATTTAATACAAGACTCCTCTCTAAATGCGCATAATCACAAAATAGAATATGACCTATTATATGTCGATACAGTACACGAGTATGACCATTGCATATTTGAGCTAAAAAGCTTGTTTGATCTATGCAAATCTTCTCCAAAAAAGATTGGGGGGCATGATTACGGATTTGAAGGAATTAGGAAAGCTGTCAAAGATTTTTTTGGGAAAGAACCAGATCAAATATATTCAGATTCATCTTGGATATATAAAGTGTAACATTTATTGATCTTTGAAAATTTATGGGGGTGTACAGGATTCGACTGTAGTTGAATTGTAACACCGCAAGTGGGAGATCGCACTACGGCTCCCTATCAATGTGCAAACTCTTACATGGCAACAAAAACCGTGTTAAAGCCTTTGGACTGAAAAGCCAAAAGCTTGCCTTAGCAGCTTAAGACTGCTACCTCTTACCCTTTGACGCAGATATTAGGGATAAGGGGTCATCAATCTGCAAAACAGAAAAGGTTTACCTATTAATAAACTGTAAATAATTTTAATAGGGAGTTGGATGTTAATATCATAACTTTAAAAAAAATTAACTAAACTTGTAGACGTGTTAGCTTGAAGGCTAACAGGACGCGGGTTCGATTCCCGCCACCTCCACCATTTAAAAAAGCATAGAGATAATTAAAGCACCGCCAATTAAAAAAAGAATTTGAGAAATTGTTACATGATGAATCATAAAAATAATTACACTTTAATTCCGAGCGCCCCTATGAATCACCTGCATAGCTTTTTCCTTATTAAACCAATCCCCGACCCACACCTTTTCTTTATCATTAATAACTTTATAATTTTGAAAAAAATGCTTTGTTACTGTTAAAAATCTTTCTGGCACATCTTCAATATCATTTATTAATTTGTTTCGTATAGGCACTCCGAGTAGTTTATAATCCTCTAGACCGTTGTCGATCATCTCTAGCACCCCAACTATTTTAGTTTCAACTAAGGTATTTGGTATAATTTCATATTCATTATAAAAAATAATGTCCAAGGGATCATAGTCTCCACCCATTGTATTTGGTAAAAATCCATAATTTCCGGGATATACCATAGATGTTTGAAGTATTCGATCATACTCAATCATTTTAAATTCTTCGTTATACTCATATTTTACCCTAGAGCCCTTTGGGATTTCTATTATAGAATATATCTTATCATTAAAATCTTTATTAATTATTTGACTAATCATAGACCCAACTCCTCCCAATTTATATTTATAAAACCTTGATCCCTTAATAAATCAACGCCAGTTGCCCGTTTGCCCGGTTTATTTGGGTCCATATCATTAATTAATATTCTTGGTCCGCGCTCTATTTCCATAATTAATCTATCGTAATTGAGCTTGTTTTGGTTCAACTCTTTTTCAGTATGTTCGCGGAGATATTCGGGGCGCGCAGTAGTTAATATAATCATATGTCCTTCATTTTTCCATTGATCTATCTTTTCTTTAACATCAGGGAGAACCTCTGGAGACGAAGTTTCATACGTTTCAAATTTGCGGTACTTAAACAGGGTACCGTCTATATCGCAAAATATTGTTTTGTATTTTTTCATTTATTGTTATTGATTAAAAATTTTTTTTGAAGCATTTTATTTTTTCAGTGGACGAGAGAGATTCTTTTAGCTAAGAAAGGACAGGAGAACATGCATAATAAGGCTATATAGACATCTTTAGAGATAATTGCAGAAATTATTAAAGACAACCACGTGCCATAGCACAGGGGGCAAGAAAGCAGTTCTCCCACCTTGCCCCAGTTATCTACAATATAATCATTAAAATCTTCTATGGTATAAATCTTACCTCGATCAAATGGAGATACAAATACAGACAATAAGTATATCTTCATACTGGTAACCTCTAATATAGAAATTAAATTTCCTACAATAAGAGTTGTTATTATATAAGTAAATATTAACTCAGTCATTTAGCCTTGGATATACAAATGCAGAATATTTTCGTCTAACACTAGATCTGCGGCATGAGCTACATCCTCCGGGACGGTTGAGTTCTTCGATGTATTTTTTTTTCAGATCTGCGCAACCGCTAAAATCCCCTTCTTCGCAAGGCTTGTTTATATCTAAGAAGGTTTTAATTATCTCTCGCTTTTGATCCTCAGTCATGATATTGATTACACAGTTATAATAGAATTTCCTTGACATTTTTCAAGATATATGAGATAATTATATCATGACAAATTTATTAAATAAAACAAAAACCTACCTAGTGGGACACATGCAATATGTAAGCGGAAGAGACTGGAGAGAAGAAGTCACCTCCAAATTGAATAAAATTGGAGTTACCTGCTTTGATCCTTATAAGAAACCTTTTATAAAAGATGTTGAAGAAGACGAAGCAACTAGGCAAGAAATGGAGACTTGGATGAGAACTAAACAATATGACAGGGTTACAGATCGTATGAAAACAGTCAGGGCGTATGATTTAAATTTAGTAGACAGAAGTGATTTCATTGTAGCGCACCTCGTTCCAGAGGTAGCAAGCTGGGGTTCTGCAGAAGAAATAGTTACGGCAGTTAGAATGAAAAAACCTGTTTTTGTCAGCATGGAAGGCGGAAAAGCAAAGACTCCACTATGGATGCTAGGAATGTTTCCTCACAAATATATATATAATTCTATCGAAGAAATTGTAGACATGCTTTACGCAATTGATTCGGGCGCGAAAGAGATTGATTCGGATAGGTGGAGACTACTAAGAAAAGAATTTAGATAATTCTTGACAGATACATTTTAATTTGCTATTATATATAACATGGACACAGCAGAAATAGAAGGATATTTAATTTTAGGTTGCGCAGTTATTTATGCAGTTTGCCTTATTATAAAATATAAAGATGGAGGAACAGGAATTTGAATATGAAAGAATTATACTTAAGATCAATATATAATCAATATATAGGACTAAGAGATCAAAGCCTCGCCGATCTCACAAACTTGCTTGAAAATGCCGCAGGTATTGGAGAACATGGAGAAGTTGGAGAAGAGATTAAAAGAATACTTGAAAAAGTAGATAGATATGATTCTCTTGCATCTACCATGAGCAAGTTCCTTACAGCCCCCAAAGACGAGGGCAAAGAAGTTGAGCAAAAATAAATACCTAAAATATTCAGACATAGCTCTAGTCCCAAACTACAGCGAAGTCTATAGCAGGGCAGACTGCGATACTGGTGTAGATTTTTGTGGAGAAAAGTTTCGACTACCCATCATTCCGGCAAATATGAAGTCTGTTATTGATATGCAGACTGCGAAATGGATGAGCGAACATGATTATTTCTATATAATGCACAGATTCGATAACCCCCTCAAGGACATTGTATCTCAAATGAATGATGAAAACTGGAAAACTATTTCAGTTAGTATGGGGGTTAAAATGGAGGATAAGAAAGATATAGTCGCCCTTGCAAAATACAAACAGAGAGTGGATTATATTACAATCGATATTGCTCATGGTCACTGTGAGAGAATGAAGATCGCAATTGAATGTGTGAAAAAATTTATGCCTGAAACTAAAATCATTGCAGGAAATGTAGCTACACCGACTGCAGTTAGAGATCTATCATCATGGGGCGCAGACGTAGTTAAGGTCGGCATTGGTCAAGGTTCGCCTTGCACAACTAAAGATAAGACAGGATTTACATTACCAATGTTTACTTGTACAAAAAATTGCTCGAACGTCCATTCGGGCGATTTCTTAAAAGAAGGCAAAAAGATTTCAATAATTGCAGATGGAGGAGTCAAATGTAATGGAGATATAGCAAAAGCTATTGTGGCAGGGGCAGATATGGTTATGGCAGGCGGACTATTTGCAGCTTGTACAGATAGTCCTGCGATCTGCAGTACGGTTAATGGTACGCTCCATAAAGCCTATTTTGGCTCAGCAAGCGCAGAAAACAAAGGTCATAACAATAATATAGAAGGAAAGCTCACGAATATTTCATCCAACGGAATGAGCTATGAGCAAAAATTAAACGAGATCAAGCAAGACCTACAGAGCTCCATTTCTTATGCGGGGGGCGAAGACTTAAGCGCTTTAAAAGAAGTAGAATACGCTGAAGTTTAAATTACAGTACCTGTTATCTTATATATCGTACCATCGTTAGTTTGAATTATAAAATTAGAACCACTCATTCCTATTTTAGCTCCACCACTAATTGTTAAATTTGATGTAAACGATGTTTGAATTAAACCGTCCAATGGAAGCGCATTTTCCTGAATTTTATTTTGAACAAAAGTAGCAATTTCAGCCTCGCCCGTTAATTTAGACGCAATACTATTATTTTCTATAGTCGGAAGTTGGTTTAGATCAACTATAGATTCTCCTGCTCGGAATGAAGGAGAGTGAATTTTTTCTCCAGAAATTAAGCCGCCTGATCCATTATAATTTCCTTGATCTCCAGCCTCACAAGTTAAATTCATGCCCTTAATAGATACATGATAGTCTTTTAGATCACGAATGTCAGTAGCCACGGTCATCCCTTCGATATCATTAGAATTTCCATCACCCATCAAATTAGGAAACTCTTTTCCTTCTAGGCCTTTGATATCAAATTGACCAATTCCAACAGGAGACCCCTTGAATTCTTGAGCGCTGGACCTTGATTTACTAACGACGTCATTATAAACAGGGTATTGTGTAAATGCATCAAGATCATTATAATCTATATTGCTTCCATCGCTCCATCTGACTTCTTCAGTTCCTCCAATGATCATTCCATTATAAAATTGCTTGTAACCAACTACCCTTTCGTCCCCATAAGTATTCATATTTAATTTTAGCTCTCTTATTTCACCACTGTCATCATCTTCTGATAAATCTGTAAAATTAGATGACTCGTCCATGTAAAAAAGATAATCTTCCATTATGAGAATAGTTTGAGGAACGACGCTCTCTTTTCTTTCTTCGATGGTTTTTCCGATTTGTTTATTCCAATTAAATTTGTCCCATACTCTTACTTTAATATATTTACCATTTTCCACTTGATTACTTAACCCTGTTATACCATCAATATCGAAACCAATTGATATATTAGGAGCAGTTGTTCCCGATACTTCATTTTCGTCGCTTGGAACTTCATTTTTTTCAGCGCAAAGATGGACGGTCATATAGCCAACATGCGTTCTCCCCGATTCGCCGGCAACCTCAATACTTAACCTATCCATTACAAGTATGCCTTGGTTATCGCTCGTCACGTATGCAGCATCATACAATGCGGTAAATGTATCTAAGTTATTAGAAATCGTCCGTGTATTTGTTTCCCAATTACCCATCTGCTCGACGACTTCTGAATCAGTTATGTTTTCGTCAATTTGACCTATGACTAATTGATAATTGTAAAAATGTACACCACCTTTACTAGAAGGAGAGCCCTCCGCTTCGGCGATTTCTCTCATATCATCAATCGGTATAAGGCCAATTACGGGATTTTCATCGTTGGGATGAGATACTGGTGCAGTAGTACTAGCGTTAGAAGTCTGTAAAGAGCGCCTTGTGCCATTTTTAATTGTCCTCCAAATATTGATTGCAGCCGACCCACTTAATACTCTACCACCGCCATCTACCCCAGATAATCCCATCATGACATCGCTTTTTGCAATCTCTGCCCTATAGTCAAAAGCCACCTCTGCGCCGTCTACATCTTCAGGAATTGCCCCATTGAAATCGGTTTCTGCTTGTACTATGTCACCATCTTCATTTTCGTAAAGATAATTTATTTTCTTCCAGCCATCTGGCTTAACTTGTGCTCCACTCGTACCGTTCATGAATGTTGCGCTATCAAATGGCAATTCAAATACAAATTCTAAAGTTCCCCCAGTTGAAGTATCGCTGTATGTAATCGCGCTATTTTTAATGTCTATATTCTTTTGAGTACCTTCAATATAAACTGTTTCACCGTTAGCATCTACGCCCGCACGAGCCTCAGGAACCAACTTGATTCTTATGTCTCTATGGTTTGCTAAATTTGGATACAAAAATGACTCATTTTGATCTGAAGCAGTCTTAGTTTTATATCGTTCACTATAAATAAATGTATAATCTAATGACTTAAGTATGCTCTTTTGCGCCCCCTGTGAATTTAATCCGTGAATCCAAGCGATCTCACCAACTTCGCTACCACCTGAGTCTAAAGCTACAAGTCCAACTTTTATACCAGATGCAAAAGGGCTTAGATTTAAATCGCTAGCAGAAGTTATTAATGTTGATTCAGAATCTATATCTAATATATCCCATGATATTACAAATCTATCGCTTTCAGACTGAACTTCAAAATCATTAAACAAGGTAACTCCATTAACTGTTAAATTTTGTATTTCTGGTTTCGCTCCCTCCCTAAAACTAAAATTTCCCACAGAAACCCCCATGGAAGCTGTAACTGATATCTGCGTTTTATTTGTAGTAGAGTTTGTGGCTGAAGTTGTCGCTTCAGCATACCAAATTCCTTCCGCTGAAGCGTCATTAAGGTTTATGCTACTAGTAAATTGAATAGAGAAAGCCTCATTACTACCCCTAGAAACTGTTTGAGTATAAACCTTCGTGCCAGCCGGATTGTAAATGCATAATTCTGTAGACATAGAGCTTTGACTGAATCCGGCGACAGGTGGATGGGTGCCTTCAACAGATATTTTAATAGGCTTAGATGGGTCGCTCTCTGTTTGCTCTACACTAGATATTGTTGGCGAGGAGAGGTCCACAATAGGGGATGAACTGAATCCAACATCCATGTCTATTTTAGGAGAAATCACAGCAAATTTTTGATCCATAGACCCTATTTTTTCTTTGTCAAAAAATACTGCTGTTACGGTATATTTTCCTTCTTCATCTTCTGAGATTCCTTGTACTTTATACTCTCTCGATGTCCAGCTTTCTTTATGAGGTTCTCCGTCATCTGGCTTTACCAATGCCCAATCAGTTCCCGGAGGAATAATTTTTTCATCCTCCTGTTGAGAAGACAATTTATTCGTAAATTTAAAGTATGCACCATTTTCTAAATTTTTAATTCTTATATGATCTGAATCAAAGCCTGCTGGCGGAAAATCTATTTGACCTCTTAATATTTGAGAATTATTTAATTTATCAATATCAGCCATAGACCTTTTTCCTTGATTAAAGTTTGAGGAATTATTAATATATTCGACAGAATAGTTTGGGTCTAAAGAGGTCAGTATTATCTCAAATTTAGACCCTGCATCAGGGTCTTCATTATCAATTAAAGTGGTTCTTATGTCAACTTCTTCAGTTAACTTAAGCACCGTATTATCTGTTGGAGAAATTTCAAGAATTTTACCTATTTTTTGTTGTTTATTTTTTAATTTATCATTTACTTCAATTATATTTCCGGGCTGCAAAAATAAAGCTCTGTAATCTGTTGCGAAACTTATTATTTCAGTATTCAAAGTTGATGTTAAAAAGAACCATCTACCCATCCTATGAGCTTGGCCGCGCGAAGTACAGCCAAGAGGTTCAAGATTTTTCTTTATAATACCCAATTCTTTGATACCTTGCTTATCTTCAACATATTCATATTTTTTTCTAAAATCATCCCTTTTGTCCATATATGAAACTCTAGCGACAGTAAACCTAGAAGACTTAGAAGCGTTAGAATAAGAAAAAACTCCGCCATCAACATTTGTATTAGTAAATGCCATAGAGGGTGGTTCGGTCTCTATTCCCGGAGTGCGATCCCAATATTCCTCCCAATTATTATCAATGCCCGGCTTTCGATTAATATTTTGATGAGCAACTCTACATTTAAAAAAGTTAAAAGAATTTGCTGGACTTTCTACGACATCACCAACCGCATAACTTTGGTTAGTTTGCCAAACTGTAGATGCAACACTACTACTACCCCCGTCCATAGAGACCGAAACCCCTCGCCCGTCCCAAAAAGCTATGCCATGAAATATCTCAGATATACTTTTTAGCAACTCATAAGATTCTTCCTCGTTAGTGATCATAACATTGCATGTATATCTAGGTTCTTTTTGATTATTACCATAAGTATCGTCAACACCCACGAAATAACCTTCCTCATCAACAGCATCACAGTATCGACCAATTTTATAAAGCGTCCATTTATCAATTTTATGAACATCTACATGACTACCCAGACCATATCGATTATTAATTAATAAATCATAAAATATCCATGCAGGATTATCACTCCATGCTTCTTTAAATGTTCCATCCCAATCTCCGTTATAAGTTTTATCGCTCGCGCTAGACCTAGGTGCGCTTGGTAGTCTCTTTTCAGGAAAGTAATTACTTGGAATCAGTATTTTCTTTAATTTCAAGTGATAGGTTCTGCTTGGTATGCCGTTAAAATACCTAGAATTAAAACTTTGTTGGATAACTGCAGAAAAGGGCATGCTCAGTTTTTCATCTATAATTTCTGTTACATTTTTTAAGGTTATAGAGTTATTCAATAACGGCGAAATAACCTCTCGCCCTAACTTAGTAACTTTAATATATCTGGTCTTAAAATTAGTTGATTGAACGCATGGAGGAAGCTCAAAACAGTCATAAGAAGAAGCTGCACCAACTGCGGAAGATTCCGAGCTAGCAGAATTATCATTAGGATCAATATAAGCTGTTTGCAAAGCATCCTCGAAATTATCTCTCATTGAGGCATCATTTGCTCCCTTATAACCAAATTGTCTATATTTATTTAATCCGTGACCTCCGCTATAATCAGCATCAGTATCAAACTGTGTAGCGTCCCCAGCTGACCCAGCAGCCACATCTTCTACCCTGCCTGCCTCAGGCAAATTCTCCGTGCTGCCGTCGGCAGGAGTCTCAGATAAATCTTTTAATTTATATCCATCCGAAAATTGGCCAAAATCTGTTCCCCATGGAGCACGCCCTACATCAACTAAGTAGGCCCCGCCCTGAACAAGCCCTTCGATATAGTAATTTCTCGTCACAGATAACCTTGGTTTGTCTTCATCCTGAGTAACTCCGTGTTTTAATAGCCAAGCTCTAAATTCTTCAGACTTAGCCTCCTCGTCGGTTATTCCATTTACTCCAATTTGTATTTCAAATCCAACTCTATGCTCTTTTGCTGAAGATATTTTGCCAGATTTCCCCGCCCCAGAGCCATGATCTACAGTGTCACTTAATCCATCTACAGAAATTGTTGCATAAGCATAATCCACCTCTGAGTTTGAAATTGTATGTGTCACCGGAAACGCACCCTCATTATAGTTTGCTTGGCCGGGGCTCCAACTTGTAAAATCTCTAGTTTCGGTATTGGTTCTAATGTCGCTTCCATACTGAAGAGAGCTGTGAGTATATCCATATTTTTTTGATAATTCGGTAGAGGTTGCATCTCCTAAATACCAGCCTATAGCATTACCAAAATTATTTCGGTAATTTGCTCCAGTTTGACCATCCATATTATATTTTTTTGCCCCAGCATCGACACTGCTTGCGCTGTCTGTTCTCATATTTGGCCCAACTAAAGCTCTATTAATGTCTACTGTCCGATATATTTTTGACCTTGCCCATGCCATACGACTTATGCCATTAGCATCACCTACAGATGAATTTAAAGATAATCTTCTAAAGTTAAAAGTATTATTTGGGTTTTGTACGATTGTATTATTAAGAAATACTCCCTGTGCAATAGTAGCTGCAGGGTCTGAGACCTTTTTTATGTCTATTTCATTCCCATCTGCATCGCAGAATCCCTGTATTGGCCCTTCGCAAATTAAGTCGACAACTTCCATCTGTGAAAAACTTTGTAAAACATTCTGGCCGGCAGTGGGGGGCTGCAGAAGAGGTACAGGGGGAGGAGACCCCTTTCCTCCTCCACCAGAACCAGCAATCCTTGGAGAAACATGATAGATATCGGTTTTTTGATCGTAACTTATGTTGGTTTCGTAAATGGTCGCAGATAAAAACGCCAATAACTCTTCTTTGGAATAATACTTTCTTCTTCCTAAAGTTTTTCTTAATATTCCATAAAATTTTACATTAATCATTTTCATTATCATTAATCATCATCTTCATCGTCGTCATACGAACTTGCGGTGCTTTTACTAGCATCCGCAGACTTAACTTGGTTAAAAAGGTTGCGATTCCAAGTTTGGGCGCCAATTACATAACTACCGACCCTTAACCTTCCATAGCCAACAGGCACTGGCTTTCCTTGCCTTTGGACATTGGCCTCGCCATTAAATTCATATGATTTTGTTTTTGCAGATTGTGTGCTATTGTTATCCATTTCAGGTTTTGGTACAGAAGCAGAGGCCTGTATAATAGCTATACCAACATTAATGAAGAGCATTATTAAAAACATGGTAAATGGTTCCAACGACCCCTTCATTGCAGGAATTAGATCTATCCTAGAAGGACTATTCTTTAAGCAATCAGAATTCATGTTCACAGTTTTACCGTCGCACAATATCGAAAATTCCATAGAATCAAAGTTTTGCGCTAAAAAATGCCTAAATTTAGGCTCAGAGGAATCTATCGCAGACATTACTTCTTCAAATCTATTAAGGCTAAAAGAGTAACTTTTACGAAACTTTTTTTCTAATATACCATGTAAAAATACTTCTGTCATAACTATTTTCTTAATCAATCATCATCTTCATCGTCGTCATACGAACTTGCGGCGCTTTTACTAGCATCCGCAGACTTAACTTGGTTAAAAAGGTTGCGATTCCAAACTTGGGAGCCAATTACATAACTTCCGACCCTCAGCCTCCCGTATCCTACAGGAACAGGTTTGCCTTGTTTTTCAAGATTGACTTCTCCAGCAAATTCAAAAGATCTGGTTTTTACAGATTGCTCGCTATTGTTGTCCATCTCAGGAGGAGCCACACTATTAGCAGCAAACAAGTAAGCAATAGTAGCGCTCGCGAATAGTCCAATAATAAACCATCCCAAAAATCCGAGCCCTCCAGATAAAGCAGGAACTAAATCTATTCTTTTAGGGGAAAAGCCCCTTTTAAAAGAAGAAACGTCTGGAGACATTACTTTTTTATCAACCAATACAGACATGCTCAGAGTATCAAAATTGTTTCTTAAAAATATTAAGAAATTAGGACTATTAGAGTCTATGGCCACCATAAGATCTTCTGGTTTAGATATGTCAAAGGTATATTTTTGTTTAAACTTTTTAGCTAAAATTCCGTGCAGATAAACTTCAGTCATTCATAACCTCCTTAATATCTTTAATGTGTTTAGTCTCGGCATATTTAGGATAATATGCATCAAATTCTTTAGAAGGGTTTATATATAATATACAGGGCAATGCATAAGACTCGGCGGCGAGGATATCGTCTCTAGAAAAAGGCGCTTTTTCTGGATGGCTATGATATATTGCAACTAGTTCGTTTTGCAGTTTTACTTGTAAATATGTTTCAGGATGTATTTCAAATCTTTTTTCTGGGGTAGAAGATGCGTTTTGACATCTAACTACTTCTAGTTTGCCTTTATTTTCCACAATAAATCCGCAGACTTCTTCTCTAGATTTGCTAAGGGCGTGGGTTTTAATATCTTTTTTCAAAGGATGCATATCATTCTCCTCCTGTATCAAAATCAAATGTAGCGGGAAAACCCCCGAATCTCAATGATTTATTGTTTGTATAATTGTTTTTATTTTGAAACCTTAGTTTACATCCCTTAATTGTTTTTGAGCATTGGTCAGCCACCCAATGCCCGCTTTTACTTTCGGGAGATGTGTTGTTGGAGCTCGTGTGCTCTATTAAACAGACCCAAACTGTTATGTCATTTTGAATAACAATTTCTCCTGAAGAACTTAATTTGGTAGTTTTAGTGCCGTCAGTGAATCCTTCAGAAGTTATTGATGGTGTGCGGACTACGTCTCCTCTTAAATATTTTTTTCCTCTTGACCATGTAGATATTGAAACGGTCCAATCAGATTCTCCAATTTCTGCAGAATATCCGCTGGAGCGCACTCTTCTTTGGGTAGAAGATATGCGCTTGCTATCAAGACGCTGCAGTCCGCTACCACTACTGTCGTCATATCCACTTTCGGTGTTCAACATAAAGCTTTCGTCATCTAGATCTGTTGCCACAGGCGGCCCAGAATAAGAACATCCCTCGCCCCGATAACACCATGAACAATGATTAGCTAATATTGTCCTATTTGGTATCATAACATTCTCTGAATCAATTGAAGTTGTTAACTCATATTCTATTTTTTCTTTTGTTTCATTTACCTTTTTAGATATAAAATATAGCTCTTTTGAAAATTCGAAAACTTCGCTTTTGTTTCCTACTACTTCACCAGATCCATTCGTGATTCCATCTCCACGAACCTGTGTCCCTCTTGTGCCCCAAGGATTTATATTGTTATTATGTGGAAAATTTTCTCCATCTAAAAATTTTGCAAATACCCTTCTTCTGACTACTCTTGCGTTATTTAAATCATTATAATATAAATTATATTGAGATATTGAATCAAAAACAGGAAACATTGAACCATAGTCATCAGATGCGACTTGCGAGGAAATCCCTTTGTTAGATATAACCAAAGTTGGTCTCGGTAATCCTTGCGATGCGGTTGCGAAAGAATTAGACTGAATGCCAATTGGAACATAATAATACCCCGCCCATTTAAGCCCCTTTTGCTCAAGAGATCTTCTATTTAACGTTTGGCTTGTCAGCCCCGCGAGATTGTCTGCAGAGCAAAATCTTAATGCATATTCTCGATTTCTCCAGTCGTCTACGTCTTGCCTGCCGTAAATATGGTAGATTTCGTACAAAGATATGAGCGCAGTGGGGGCGAGCCCAAAACTCTCTTCCATATTCCTAGCGGAATGCTCATATTCTTCTAATGCCATATAATATATTTACACTATAGTTGCAAATATTATAATCAATCACACACTATATTCCAAATGTTTTAGAAAGTATCTTGAGTATGAACGGTTGATTGAAATAGTCTATAGATTTTATCTTTAAATTACTTTTACTCTTTGGCCCGACCTTAAATCCATATATTTCATTCGTTTTAATTATTCCATCCACAAAATCGTACGCATTATTTTCTTTTAGCCAATACCAATATTCATCAATTTTATCTTTATGACACTCAACGTATACTTCACTTTTTAAAAAACATTTAGCATAAAGACTTATGTCCCTAAAACAATATATTTGGCTAGGAGGAGTAGTTAAACTGCCATGAATTATTAAATCCATATTATTTTTTACACAAAAAAGCTTGACAAACTATATATACTATGATAATATATATGGCATGACTGAAGAAAATAGTAATACTAAGAAGAATACAGAATGGTCTGATCGAGAGATGGGAGCACTGTGGAGAAAACGCGGCAGTACAGATTACCTCACCGGACACTTTAAGACCAAGGAGCTTGGTCAAGAAGTTGTTCACAAGGTTGTAATTTTTGCCAACAAACACAAGGGAGAAAACGAAAGAGCGCCAGACTTAATTATCTATAAGTCGAAGGATATGCAATCGAATAATGCCCCCGAGGTTAAAGTCGAGCAAGCAGAGCCAGCCCTCGCTTCTGAAGTTCCCGAAGAATTATTTTGATTAGTAGGGGGGCTTGAGTGTAATTGATAGTATGAATAATTACGGATTGTTGCATTCAAGCTCCCTGCTATCAAAAAATGATAGTAATTGTGTTTTCAGAAACTTTTCTAAAAAAAGTTTTACCTCCAAATCAGTAGAAGAATCAGCAGAAGATTTAGGCAAAATAATCGAGCACAATGCAGCAGTTGCACAGAAAACTATAAAATACTGCCACGCGAATGGAATAAAGCATTATTCCATATACCATGACTTGATTCCACTTTTGCATGACGAAGCAATTCCCTGTTCGATTAAAGACCTGCCTAACCATGAGAATATCATTCGTGAATTAAAGAAAATTGGAATATTAGCTAGAAAATATAATATTGATATCTCGGTTGATCTTTCAAAAGTTACTCATCTTTGTGGAACAACTGCCACTATGAAAAAATCCGCTGCGAAAATCAATTTATGGTCGACAATTTTTGACTTATTTGAACTCTCTCCAGACCTCAGCTCTCCAATTATTATTCAAGTAAATAATTCCGTAAACGAAAGTGAAGAAATTAAATTAAAAAATGTTGTGGATACATTTTACGATGCTTTCGAAGAAATCTCAGAGACCGCACAAAATAGAATAGTTATCACAAATGAGAAAACTGGTTGCTGGAATTGCGGTAATTTATTTAAATGGTTCCACCTGTATAGCGGAGGGGAGTATGGAAAATTTTTCTCGCTCTCTTATAATATTTTAAACCATAAACTTAATCCGTCTGAAGTAGGCGGAGAGCAAGTTACCGACATGCAAAACGTTCAGGCGTTTGCTCACACTTGGTCAGAGGGAATGAGACCCTTTTTCATCTGGGATGAAGAGCCAAGCGAGTCTGCTTTTTCAGAAGAAGCAGATGATTTTGGCATGCCCTTAAACTGGATTTGCATGGGAGCAGAAAGTGATAAAAATATTCTATCTATGAGAGGGGATACGGTAGAAGAATCCACATTAGATATCAGTACGTTTGATGAATTCTTATCTGTAGATGTAGATATAAATGAAGATGATCTTGAGGAAAGCGAAATTGACCTAGCTCATAAAACCATTAAAAGAGCCATTAAATCAAAAGGTGGCAAAGACTTTAATGCAATTTACGGTTTTTAAATGGCAGATCAGTTGAGCCTAGACAGAGCTTATATAGATATGGCCCAGAGATGGGGCAAGTTATCAAAAGCAAATCGCAAAAAAGTAGGATGTCTAATTGTTAAAGATGGAGCGATTATATCAGATGGTTATAACGGTACCCCAAGAGGCTTTGACAACACTTGTGAAACGAGTATTATGCCAGAGTCTATAGCTCCAAAAAGCTTAAGCAATCACCCTTCAAACGCCTTAATAACTAAACCTGAAGTTCTACATGCAGAAAGCAATGCTATTACAAAATTAGCGAAATCAACGCAATCAAGTGTGGGAGCCACCATGTATGTAACCATCTCACCATGTATAGAGTGCGCCAAACTTATCATACAATCAGAGATATCAAGAGTAGTATACGGCAAACTTTACAGAAACTCAGAGGGAATAGACCTACTCAACAAAGCCAACATCTTAACAGAGATATTGAATTAACTAGAATAAATTAAATAATTATTTATAATAGACGTGCATAGTATAGATTTTACAAAAATTAGATCAAACATTTTCGCTAGAGACGAAAATGTACACAATCATTCGGGTTGGGAAAATTCAGGGAAAGCCATCTGTATGGTTAGCCCGTACTCTCTAAGGATAGAAGATGAAAATAAATTAAATAATTATATATCACTTTTTAATCATTTAGTAAAAACGTTCAGAATATTTTACAAAATAAAAATAATAACAGAATCTAAACATTTTGACTTAACACTAAAAAACATTGAAGTAGAGCAAAATGAAATTTTTATTTTAGATAGCTCAATTAAAGTAAAGCATGGCAACCCTAGCCCAAGGCAATTTTTATTTAGCACAGAAGGTATTCAATTAACAAAATTTGAATGCAAAGAAGCCTCAAGCTTTATAGACAAAGGCCTAGATCAATTAAGAAGCAGTCTTCCAGACCTCGACAATGCGACTATGTATGTACAAACCCCGCACAATCTGTCTTTTAATGAATTTTGCGTGTGTGATAATTTTATACTTATTTCAAAAGCTTTAGAAGACAAAAATCCATCAGTCGTTGAAGATCTAAAAAAATTTTTCAATTTTGAAAATGTTGTGACATTTTCGGCACCCGATAACCAAACGAATATTTCTAGATATTTTAGGTCTTTAGATTCTGTAGCACCAATTAATTACGGTGACGAGAAATACATTGTAACAGATAATCCGCAATTAATTTATTCTTTTTTTGATGACAAAGAATTGGATGGCAGAATTGAAGAATGTTTGTCTAAAATTGAAAAGGTAGTTGCTGACAGTAAGCTTTCGTTAGATAAAATAAAATTTAATAACTTCGTCGATGAGTCAGCGCCGAATGCGTTGGATTTCTCCATATTAGATTCGGTTTTCTTGTTACCTTTATATAACGCAGAATATCATAAAAACTATGACGATCTTGCAGCAATGTATCCCAATAATTATTTCCTAAGCGTCACACACCCAAACTTAAATATCGCACACGATGTTGGTGTAGAATTTTCAAATATAGCCTTTTTATCAAATATATTATGAACGGATCATTAATTAAAAGACTACGGAAGTTAGCTAAAAAAATTAAAAAAATGGACGAAGGAGAGATCGTGCCAGAAAAATTCATTTTTAAATCTCTAAAAAAACAATATAAAGAAAAAAGCCCTGCAGAACGGGAAAAGTTTTTAAATCTATTAGAAATTTCATAAATTATAAATAAAAAATAATTTTTATTGACTTTTTAAGTATTTCGATATATAATATATAAATGAAAGTTAGAAAAGAAGTTCAGAATAACTCTAAGCGTGGAAGAAAGAAAGGTTCCACCTCATTTACGCATTTAACTTATAAAGAGTTAGGAAGATTTGTCGGATCAGAAACCATCGTCCCCGTGCATAAGTCTTGGTTAGATCAGTTGGGTTTTGATGTCTATACTCAGGAACAAATTGATCGAGTTACTCAAAAGAGTAAATCATAAAGTGCTTAAGATTAACATTAATGTGTAGATTTATGGTAATGAAATATATTTTTCTCTTAACTACTACATTTTTCACAGGCTGTCTTTCGACAGTTCCATTAGTCCCAACCAAGGTACAAAGATCAAACGATGGAACAATCACTAGGCAAGAAGTAATTCCTGTTGTAGATCAAGCAAATAAACATATTTCTTCTGCGGTCAAGAAAGTGCCAATACATGTAAAACTGTATCATATGCCACTGGTTCGCCCAAATCGTCTTGCGATGAGGGAAAACTGGTCTCAGCCCCCACATATATATGAATATGATATGGCTGAAGTACGCTATCAACAAGAAATCCAAGGAGGCACAGTAGAATTACCAAATTCAATGAATATTATAGATTATATTAACTCAAATATAAATAGACCCTCAGATTTTCAAAGCGATCAATCCACTGATCCCTTTATACGTTTTTAGGGTTAAAATGACAGAAAAAAGACCAAATACATTCGATATGTTTAAAGATATTGCTATACAAAAAGGCTACAGACCTAAAAGAGCCACATCTCTTCTTAAAAAAGAAAATGTTCAGTTTATTTTCGATACTCCATCGCGAAAGGGTATCGAGGTAGACTTAAAAACAAAGAAAAAATTTAAGAATAAATCTTTTGACAAGTGGATTTGGATTGAGTTCACCAATAAAAGAGGTGGCGAGGGATGGATATACGGAAGAGCTGCCTTTATTGCGTTTGAAACCTCAGACTCATATATATTAGTAAATAGAAAAGAATTAGTGGAATACCTTTCTGCAAAAAATTTAGCAAGATTTGACCTTCCTTTCGTGACCGATCCTTGGAAAGCTAAATATAGAGTATTTCGCAGGCCAAATACACGAGAAAAGTTGACTCAAATACAGACCCATGATTTGCTTAAGCTAAAGTCTGCCCAAGTCTGGCAAAAACCCACATCAAATGCTTGAAATTGCATTAAGCTCAGTTTGGGCCTTTCTAGGAACAATATGCATAATTTTATCAATTGGATTTTCGCTGTCTTTACCGATTAGCGTATATTATCGAAACAAACAACTTGAGACCTCTAGGGTTTTAAGTTCAATTAGATCTAAAATACTACAATAAAATGGAAGAAGATATAAAATGGTATGTCGTCACTAGAAATGGTCGGCGAATAGAAGAACGCAATTATTATACAAAAATGGAAGCAGAGGAAAGGCTTAATAAGCTAAAAGCAACACTCAAACGCTGGAAAGACCCAGATGTAAAACGCTTAAAAATTAGAAGGACTAAGTCTCCCGAAAAAATAAAGTGAGCCCCGACCTGAGGGCTTGCCCAATATTAGTGGAGGCCCAAAATTCAAAAATTATGACGGGCTTTAGTCTGACCTCGGCAAAATTTTGTGCATCAGAAATAATTTCTGCTTGCAAGGAAAGGAATTGGTCAATACAATTTTCAGATGAAGAAACCGAAGATAGTTTTAAGTTACAATTGCTAAAAGAAAGAGATATACAGGGCTGGAAAGTTAGCTTTGAAGGCAAAGTCTGCTATATGTGGTTTTATTTTTTTTATGGCAACTCAAATATAATGAGCTATGGTGTCCTCAATAGCATTAAAAAGCCTTTCTCAATAATTCCTATGAAGCAATTTTTTTGGATGTGCGATACGTATCAAAAGTATTTTAAATTCAAAAAGCTCAGAGGGGTCTCTCGCGCATCAAATCTTTTAGCAAAAAAAATGGCACTGGGCCCAGCGGCAAGATTTTTTGGAGTATACCAAGAAGCTATTTTGAAAAAAGAAAATGTTTATGGCGGTATTGCGAGGGACGTTTGTTTTTATACAAAAAATTATTATTGAAAAATTAGACTTTTATCATATAATATATGAACGAATTAATTATTATTATATTATGTCTATCGTGGACGGCATATTTTTATAAATCAAACAAAAAAAAACTTAACGCTAGTATTGAGTCTCTCAAACAAGAAGTTGCTAACCTAACAGAAAGCTCTCTTAAAGACAAGCAATACATTGAAACCCAAAGATTAGATTTTTCAAATACAGTTAATCATTTAAAACAAAGCATAAAAGAAGAATCGGTTTTCCTAAAACAAAAAGAATTAGACTTAAAAACCGAAGAAAAAAAATTAACCGAACAAATCTTAGTCTTAGAAAAAAACTTACAAGAAGAAACAGAAAACAGAAAAAAACTTCTTTCCCAGAAAAAAAGTAGTGAAGTTCGTCTGGGGCACATAGCAGAAACGCTTGCTCCATTCTTAGACCAATTCGAATTTGACCCCGAATCTTGCACATTTTTAGGAAAGCCAATAGATTATGTGTCTTTTGGGGAAGAAGAGATAACCTTCATAGAAGTTAAAAGCGGAAACAGCCAATTAAATTCTCGACAAAGACATATCAGAGACTTAGTAAAGAACAAATGCGTTGAATGGAAAGAAATCAGAATTAAATAATTTTTTATTATGAAACTAAAGAATAAAATAATTGCGCTAGCTGCCGTTGCAGGACTAGCACTCACTAACGCCGCTTTTGCGGGAAACTCTGCCAAGATTGGTTACGCATCAGATTATTTTTATCGAGGCGCCCAGAAAGCCGAAGAGTCTCTACAAACGTCATTGCGCTTGGGGGCATCTTTAAATGGTCTTTCGGCAAGCGCACATGTCTGCTCAAATCAAGCGGTCAACTCTGGTAACGATAGCTATCATATGGGAGCGGGACTAGGCACATCTTTGATGGATGAATTGCTCGTAGTTTACGGCGGAGTCAATCACTTCGAAGAAGTTCCCGGAGAAGCTTTGTCTGAATTAGAGCTAAAATTGACAGGTAATACGAATCTGTCTCCAACATTGTCTGTATATAGAAATTTAGATGAATCTTTGTATACATATGAAGTCGGAGTTTCTCATCAGATCGATACAGATCTCGCAGGACTTAGCTTAAATGCGGTAGTCGGTAATACTGAATTGTCTGATTCAGTTGACGTAGACTACTACTCTGTTGGCGTAGACGCTTCAAAAGACATTTCAGATAATGCTTCGGTTGTTTTGTCTGCAGATTTCGTTGATGCAGATAACATCGACGATGAATGGGTTGTGGGGGCAGCCGTCGTTCTTAATTTCTAATTAAACCCAAAATAAATATGGATAATATAGTAAATACAGTAAAGTCTTCCATTGGAGGCTTATTCACCCTATTAACGTCAGTTATCGGACTCTTGATTCTCGCCCAAGTGGTGTTTGGAGAAGAGGCCGGTATGAATGTAATTGCAAACCTGCAAAACATTGTTAACGGATTTGTTGGAGAAGGTGCGAGCCTTGCCGGTCTAATCACTCTCTTGTTGATTGTCGGATTGATTCAAAAGCACTTCACAAGCAATAAGTAAGAGCATAAAATATGCTCTATTTAGGGGTGCCGTCATGGCACCCCTTTTTTTGCATTCAAGTGTAATTATATATAATGACAGATGATGATTTTGAAATAAGCGGCCCTAGGGATTATGACGAGCAGACAGATGCCTTTCGCTTCGATTTAGATAACTTGGTTTATAGATATATTGATGAATTTGATATAAATACTTTTGTCATGGTCGGAGCCTTGCAAGAAAAAATTCAAGAATTGCTTGAGGTTGGAAATGGTGAAATGGATATAGATTTAGAGTAATCTTCAGTGTAACTCAATCTATGGATCACAAACATCTTCTCGTAAACTGCACATATAAAGAGACTCCATTCAAAGACGAAGATTTTACCGAGCGTTGGCTGGAACAAATTGTCGAAAAAATTGATATGGAAATCTTATATCCGGCCAAAGCAATTAGGTGTTTTGATAAAGGCAATGAAGGAATAACAGCATTTTGTATGATTACCACAAGCCATATCTGCCTACATTCTTGGGAGCAATCCGACCCCAATCTAGTTCAGTTTGACGTATATAGCTGTAAAGATTTTTCTCAAGAACTAATTATAGATGAAATGCGTAAATTTGATCCTATAAGGGTGGGATGCAGATTTATAAATCGAGGCATTTCGGCCACACGAGGATGGGAAATGGGGAAGGAGGAACTTTTTTAACATGGAAATATACTTCAGACATTATTCTGGAGCAATCATGGAATATGATTACCTTTTTTTTGACTGTATGGCTCGAGTTCCTAAGGAAGATGAGGATAAAGCATTAGTTGAGGGCTGGCTACCAGATGACTATTTTAACCCTAAAAATGATAAGAAATCGCATTGGTATCAAGCCAGACAAACAAGAATATGCTTGAGTAAATTCTTAGACAGTAAAAGCAATAAAAAGACAAGAAAAAAATGCAGAAACATATTAACTAAAGTAATTAGAGCCCAAGATATAGATATGGGTATTTTGAATTCTATTTTTGACAAATATATAAAGTATAGAAATTTTAAACCTTGGAAACTCGAACCATTAATCGAACTAGAAGTAGATCGTAAATTTTTTATAATATACTATTCTCCCTCAGAAGAAGGTGGTTGGCACGACCCAATAGCATTTACATACATGAGAGATGTAGGGAGTAATAGCGTATTTTCCACTCAATTCGCTTGGAATTACGCAAATCCCAAACTATACCTCGGCAAATATGCTAACCTAGCAGAAATAGATTATTGCATTGAAAATAATAAAGAATATATGTATGTAGGAGCAGGATATGAAAATTGTTGCGCATACAAAGCAGATTACGCAGGATTTGAGTTTTGGACAGGAGAAGAATGGTCAGATGACGCAGATCACTATCGCTGGCTTTGTGATCGAGACTCGAAGGTCGAAAAAACTAAAGATCTAGATAAAATAAAGAAGCATGATGATAAAAATTTTTTTATAAATGATTAGAGATTATATAGATTACGTTTCTATGAAACGCAAAGAGCTTGGAGGTCATGCGATTTGCCCATTTGCAAAAGCCTTTCTCAGCAAAATGGAAATAATTGAATCAACTGATTTTTTTATAGACGCAAAAAACTGCCTAGATTCCGAACACAGACCAATGCTATGGTTAATTTACGGAGATAAAGAAAAATTTACTAAAAATTGGCTTGAAAATTTCTGCAATCAATATCAAGATTTGGCAAACTCTAGAGATTTATGGTTGATTTGGGATCACCCAGATCAAATTAATAAAATTAATGGCATTAAAACAAATAACGATGAATATGCAATTTTGTTTATACAGGGACTATCTGAGTTAAATAAATATTCAGATAAGCTAGAAAATACAGATTATTATAGATTTTGGGATGAAGATTACTATAATAAAGTAGTTAAAAGTAGAAAATGAAATATTTATTAATTACTGCACTAATTTGCACATTCTCATGCACACATATCGCAGACACTACTCCCGAAGATCTTGTTGCGCCTGAAACTAATATTGACGCAGAAATAGACCACTTACTTACTCAAGACCGAGTAAACAAAGAGCTAGAGCTTGAATACTTGGAGCAAATCAGAATCGCTCAAGAAAATAATGACCAAGAAGCCTTTGAATTCTACTTCCAAGAATATGTAAAGGTTGAGCGTCTAGAAATTCCAGAAGAGCTTAAAAAGCATCCGAATTACTTTAAAGGCGGATTAAAAGTAAAGTATTAATGGAAAATCAAGATTATATCGAAATAGATTTTACGGAAAAAATCAAAGCAAACAATTTGAATGGTTTGACGTATACCCAAACCCCAAAAGCTTTTCTTGAAACTGCGGATAGTGATTTTAAATATATGGATATCAGCGTGTCCCCACTTTTAAATTTTCCCCCACCAAAAAACTCAAGTCCTGAAACTAAAAAAGAATTAATGCAAATAAAGAGCTTTATGGAGTCCGAGCATTCCGAAGAATTCAAATCAAATCTTAAAGAAATGAATGAAGACCCTGCTCTATTTATCATTAATCATTATAAAAAAATTAGTGGCAAAAATATTCCTAATGATATTTTTAAATTTATATCAGATGGAGATGTTGAAGTTCTAGCCATGAAGTTAAAAATGCACTATAATAGACCAAGACCTTATCAATTAGCAAAACATTACGGAATTGATTTAGATTACAATCGCTCTATTCAAAATAATTCTGCCAACACTCCTTCCTATCCTAGTGGTCATACATTATCTGCTTATTTTTCAGCCAACGTGATAAGTCTTATAGAGCCAAATTTAAAGCCTTCATTAATGAAAAGGGCAAGAATGGTTGCTGACTCAAGAATATACGAAGGAGTTCACTTTAAAAGTGACAATGATTTTTCTATATTTCTAGTTGATAACGCCTTAATGCCAGCATTCTTGAAAGCTTATGACAGAGAAGGAAAATGAATAAAAAATATAACAAAAAATATTTAAAAACAGAAAAAGGCAAGGCTGCCCAGCAAAAAGCCCGCGAAAAATATGATGAGGCAGACCCTGAGCGAAGAAAAGCTCAAAAACGCGATTATATGAGAAGAAAAAGAGAAAAAGACCCAAATTATTGCAAATGGAAGTAGAAAAATGGTTTTTTTACTGTAATTCAATGCATGGATAAACTCAAGAGAAAAATTTTAATCATGGGCTTGCCCGGAAGTGGGAAAACTACTTTAGCTGAATTGCTAGTACCCCGCTTGGAGGCAGTATGGTTTAACGCAGATGCAGTTCGCACGGAGATTCATAAAGACCTAGGCTTTTCTGAAGAAGACAGATTAGAGCATGCAAGAAGGCTTGGTAAACTCTGTGAATTTAGTTGTAAATATGGTAGCTTTGCGGTGGCAGATTTTGTATGCCCAACAAAAAAAGCAAGAGAACTTTTCAATGCAGATTTTACCATTTGGGTTGATCGGATTGAAGAAGGTAGATTTGAGGATACCAACAAAATGTTTGAGCCTCCAGTAGATTATGATGTCAGACTAAGCTCTGGAACACCACAAGAATGGCTGGACGCAGTAATGACATCATTAAACAGTCAAATGTGGAACAATCAGGCGCCAACCGCATTACTGATAGGCAGATATCAGCCATTTCACGTTGGACATAAGACCCTAGTTGCGGAATCTATAAAACGTACAGGACAATGTTGTATAGCTCTCCGCGACGTTGGAGGCATAGATGATTCAAATCCGTATGACTTTGAAAGAGTAAAAGAAGAAATTCACGCGGCTTGCCCCGAATTTGGGAATAAAATTAAAGTTATTGAATTGCCAAATATTACCGATGTATTTTACGGACGAGGAGTAGGCTATAATATTGAACAACTTGAACTCTCAAAAGAGTTGCAAGAAGTTTCTGCTACAAAAATTCGCAAGGGAGAAATTGACCAAAAAGGTAATAAATTAAAAAATACTGGAGGGAAAAATCCCTTTACAGGAGATGGCGTACAAACATGATGTCTGAAAAAAAGAAAGCTAAAACTAAACAAAAACCCACTAATGGCAAAGGAGATTCCCCTAGGAATCTCTCTGTGCAGTTTAAAAAAAATTACGAGAAAATCAATTGGAAAAAGAAATCTTAACGATAATTATTTATTTCGTTTTGAAATTTTTTATCCCAATCAAAATTTTCATCAATTTCTTCTTCGGTACTATAAATACTGAATAAATAAAAAGCTAGTGCAGTTAAGGCGAAAACGCCTACTAAAATCCAAGGCAACTTATGTATCCATGATTTTTTTGGGGTTTCTGGGTACGGATGAGGAATGTCTGGCTCTGGTTCTGGTTTAGGCTCTGGTTCTGGTTTAGGCTCTGGTTTGGGTTTAGGCTCTGGTTTGGGTTTAGGCTCTGGTTTGGGTTCTGGTTTAGGCTCTGGTTTTTTATCAGGTGCGCCCAAAATCATTCCATCCGCATCCACAACGCCATAGCCCCAAGAATTATCTTTCCCGATAACGCCCTTGTCATCAGCATGTTTAATTAATAATTCCCTGATTTTTTCAACATAAATTTTTTCGCCGTTTGCTTTCATTTTAGAAATTAGCAATGCAACAACCCCCGCAACAAAAGGACAAGCCATAGACGTCCCACTTAGCTCGGCATATTGACCCTTAAGATAAGTGCTATATATATTAACGCCGGGAGCGGCGACGTCAACCTCTTTTCCCTTAGAAGAAAAGTCTGCGATGTTCCCCCTCTTATCAAAAGCTGCGACAGCAATAGTCTCCTTGTATGCAGCAGGATAGTTGACTCCACCATTACCACTATTTCCTGCGGCACAAATAACGGGAATGTTAGCTTGCTTAGCTAATATTATCGACGTTTTCATAATATCAGAAGGGCTAGACCCACCTAGAGACATACTAATTAAATCAACTTTTTGTTTTACGCAATAGTCAATTGCGCTAGCTATAGCCTGATAGCTTCCACTTCCTTGATCCGATAAACCCTTAACGCATAGACATTTAGCATCAGGAGCAACGCCAACCATGCCTTTATCGTTATTTTTCGCAGAGATTATTCCTACGCAATGAGTTTGGTGTCCGTTTCTGTCAAAAATATCTTGACCTTTAATAAAAGATTTTCCCTTAATTGCATTATCGCCAATATCATCGTGCTCAGGCATGCCCGTATCAATTACTCCTATTGTTACTCCTTTGCCCGTAGACTCTTTCCATATAGATGGAATGTTTAATTCTTTTACTCCCCATCCAGATGATTGAGATAGTGAAGAAATGATTTTTTCAATCTTAAAAGGTGGTAATTCTATATCCATGTTAAAATTTACACGTGTTTTTTCTTGACAAGTGAGGAGTATTATGTAATAATATATTCATGACACAAAGTAAAATTCCCTTAATAGGCTTAACTGGCTATGCGCGAAGCGGCAAAGATACATTTTTTCAATTCGCTAATCTTTTAACCTCTTCCAGAGAAAGTTATGACTGTCAAAGGTTTGCTTTTGCGGATGAGCTCAAAAAAGAATGTGATGACTTTTTAAAGAGTACTCTTGGTATTTCGGCGTACACAAGCGATTCTAAAGAAAAAGAAATCGTAAGACCGTTCCTCGTTTTTTGGGGAACTAAAATTAGAAGGCAACAAAATGAAAACTGTTGGATTGATAAAATTAAAGATGACGTTATATACTGGATGAACAAAGGTAATACAGCAGTCATCACAGATGTAAGGTATGGAAACGAAGCCGAGTGGATCAAAAGCTTAGGCGGCAGAATCGTTAATATTATCAGAGAAGATGTGGGTCCTGCAAATGAAGAAGAGTGGAGAGAAGGAGAGTTCATGAAAGCATACACTGATCATTTTATTAATTGGAAAACATACGGCGAGGACGCTCTTGGAGATTGCACCCCCGAAATTGAAAAATGTTTTTCTAAACTAGAATCCCTAAATATGGAATTGGTATGATTAAAGCATATATATTAGAATATGTAATGAATAAATTTTGTCCGTATGCCATTATAGCCTTTTTGGTTTTTTGGAGTATCGGTTTTGACAATTTTGTACCCTATGTTGTCATGGGCCTTATATATTATATTGATCGCTTTTCCTTCAAGACAGGGCATGCAGTTGCGGTCTGCGAAGAAAGAGGTTTCGATTTGCACAGTTAAGTGTAAATACTGTTATGGATGACCGCATTATCAAATATACTATTTTTGGTCTTGCGGCTTTCATAATTTATTTCATGTATGAACAGCACCAAGAGATTCTATATTTAAAAGAAACTATTCAAATTCAAGACGAAGCCATACGACAACAAAATACATTGATAGATATACAAAAAATATACCTCGACTATTATAATCCAAAAACCCAACCTCCAATTATAAATAAATTTTTATGACTCTTAAAGATTTAATCAGGAAGAATTCTTTCAAAAAAGTTTTCAATTTAATCTACAGCAATTATTACAAAGAAACTCCCCACAACAAAGTGGTCGAGGCTGACTTAAAATATAGAATTGCATGGGATCAATTAAAGACCATGGAAGCGAAAGATTCCGAATATAGCATTCATTTAGTTGAAACGGATAAAGAAATAGATTGTTGTTTATACGATGAAAAAGAGGACGAGCTTTGCGCATTAGACTTTTATCCTTGGGACAAATTACTCAGATCAGAGGTAATAATGCCCGAAGGTATGAATCATAATTTAGCCCTGTGTCATATTTTATGGGAGCTTACATTTTGGGGATTTTCTCATGAACAAGTCCAAAAGGAAGCTGAATCAATAAAAGACGAGTCTAGGGATACAATTGCCTCGGAATGGTATAACCCTATGAAATATGAGATATGGACTGACCCTGATGAGCGGAGAACATTATAAAAATGAAGTAGCAAGACTTCTAAGCGTAAAGCATAACGCAAAAAGAGCTCAAAGGCACTTTAAAGATTTGCTTCTCACACTAAAATATTTAATTAACGAAAAAAATATTAGAGATAAAGAAATTGTAGATTTATATAATAATTTACAAGATAATAAAGATAAGATTTCACTATTAAATAAATATATATGAGGACAGACAAGATAAATAAACAAAATATACTAAAGCTAAGTCAAGAAATAAGTAGGCTTAAATTAAAAGTCCAAAAATACAAGTTAGCCCTCAGAAGAAAAGAAAAGAGGGACAGGGAACTTGACAGTTAGGCACGTATATAGTGACGCAGAAGAGGTTTTTCGTAAGAAAATCTCTGAGTTCCATGAAAAATTTGTAGATTGCTTCTTACTTACAGGTTTGGCAGATGAGCAAACCCCTTTAGAAGAAATTAAAATGACAAAAAACCCAAAGTTCACCATGCTTTATTATAAGCGAATTGTTGGTGGAATCATGAAGCACTCGCCTATCTTTTGCGCGCAGTCTTTTATAAGTTCAAAATTAAATGCCTCGTGTAATATATATTATCTAAATAATGACAAAGACATCGAAGACTTCTTTTTATACCAAAGAGTTGGTAACCCAACAACTCCCGATAAAATCCTTGTCTCTATTTGGAAAATGCACTTTCATGCACTCACGGAGTTTAATGATTTTTGGTTAGATGAGGAAAGATAATAAACCTTGGTGGATACTGAGTTATCGGCAAAGAAAATTTTTGAGCAGAAAATTCAAAAAAACAGAATCCCAAATACAAGAAGCTAAAGACGAGGAAGATTGGCTTGAGGTTATTAGACTAAAATCTCTTTTGCGCAGGGTTTGGTGGGGAGTAAAAAGATATAAAAATAAGTAAAGTGTAACATATTATGTGTTACGATATATTCCGTTCTTACTATTATGCGGGTGCGTTACAACACAGCGCACTCCTCAACCGAGTGATACAGAATTTCATCAAGACAAAAGAGATTGGGTAGAAGTTTATAAATATGAGCTAGAAATAGCTAATGAAAATAATGACGAAGAGGCAAAATATTATTTCCTTCAAGAGATTATTAAATTAGAATACAAAAGAAGACTCAATGTAGAATTACCAGAAAACCCAATCTTAAGAATTCACGAATAAATCCTTGACAAATAAACAATAATTTGTTATTATTATAGGTATTATGATAAAAAACCTAATTATCTTGCTATTAGTATCATCTTGTACAACAAAGACCGTAGAAGTAAACAAAAATCCAGTTGCGAATGCTCCAGAGCCAAATAAACAAGAAAAAACTTTAAATAAAATTCTGAGTGCAATACAGCCAAATAATAAAGGAGAATTTTATTTTGTCGAAATAAATAACATTCCACAACCTTTTGATGTGGCAGGAAGTAGACCATATGTTCTTTGGATTAACGGCGAAAGAATTAAAGATATTCCAATGGAAGATTTGAAGGAATTAGTAAATAAAGTATCCAGTGAAGTTGTTAAGTTTAAGCCTAGTCACGACATTCATGCAGGCTGGCTTACCCCACACTTTGTGCCACATAGCAGAATCGAAGAACCTTTTCCACCAATGCCCACTAGATTAGTTAATAAAAATGAATGATATTGAGCCAAATAAATGTGTCGAAAAGTACGAACTTAATATAAGTGATGAAGATTTAATAAATACTTATGTTAAAGATTGGGTTTTGTTGTGGTGCGAAAAATATCACCCAGAGGCGTTTGAAGAAGCAGAAAACTTTATTAGACCAATAGTCGAAAAAGATGGCAAAGGAGCATTTTTCAATAAAGAAGCATGAAAGAAACATGGACAAAAAAGGAGCAAATAAATAAGCTCAGAGCATACAACAAAGAGGTCTTTCCCATTCAGGCATCACTTTCTAAAGAGGAATGGGATTTTATACTTAATAGTATTGATATAAGCTCAGACGAAGACTTTATTAACTATCAACACGTGTCGAACTATACTTATTGTATAAAGCTGAATGACTCAAGGGCAAATAAGGGTAGATTTGCATTCGGAAATAAAGTAAATCCAAAATTATTTAAAGAAATTTGCGAGCCTGTCTTTAATTCGGCATCAATAGACATAAAACCAAAAGATGGGTTTAATTATTACGGAATAGGCTGGGATATAAATGAAAAAATTATAAAAACTTATGAATTGTCAGAAGATTTTGGATCTATATTTTGTATAGAATATACTATTAATGATAAGAGAAATAAATGTAGTTTTTTAAAAGAAAAATTATATAATGTAGGGGTGAGGACAACTTATATGAATAAAGACAATAAGAGCATTAAGCAAATAAATGTTACCAATAAACTTTCAAATAATGTAATTAATCAATTCCCGACAGCACAAAGACATATAGATGATATGTCTAAATTAGG
>Ga0163109_10000250_pt1 | contig 43565 bp, 38 predicted proteins | sample CRUFie1St13metaG_FD_108704 | JGI IMG/M metagenome (GOLD analysis project Ga0163109, IMG submission 108704) | Marine microbial communities from the Costa Rica Dome - CRUD Field 142mm St13 metaG | ecosystem: Environmental > Aquatic > Marine > Oceanic > Photic zone | place: Costa Rica: the Eastern...
AAGTCCAGCTACTTCTTTAGCCATTGATCATGTATTTGAACAGTCCTCCACCCGCGCAAAGGGAAGCATTTAGGGACATTGCGGATAGGCTTCGGCTGTCTGTTCCAGTTGTTAGCTTTCTTTCTCTACTTGGAGATAGCCAAGCTCCACAGGCGTCTTCCGCCCAAAGATTTTGACCATCACCTTGAGTTTCTTCTTTTCTTCGTTGACCTCCTCGATGTTTCCGTGGAAGCCGTTGAAAGGACCGTCGGTCACTTTCACCAACTCTCCCACCACATACGGAATGTTGATTTCCTCTTCACTGTCTGCCATGTCGTCCACCACACCCAAGATGCGGTTGACTTCGTTTTGACGAAGAGGCATGGGTTCACCACGCTTTTCCGCCCCGAGGAATCCAATGACGTTGGTGACGTTTCGGATGATGTGCGGCACCTCACCCACCAAAGCGGCTTCGATGTAGACGTATCCAGGAAACAGGTTGCGCTCTTTGGAGACCTTTTTGCCGTTCCGAATGGTAAATACCTTCTCCATTGGGATCAACACCTGGCCCACATAGTCTTGCAACCCAGCCGCGGCGATTTCAGTTTCCACGGTTTCTTGCACCCGCTTTTCCTGACCGCTTACGGCTCGGACAACATACCACTTCTTGTCGATTTCACTCATGGTTTGGAGGCTGTGGGGTAAAGTCAGAGGAGTTGGTACAGCAGTCCAACCACACCAGACCACATGGAGTCTGCTGCGTTGACACCAAACACCCAGTCCATCGCAGAAACGATGAAGGCAATCAAAAGACTCGCCACAAACACAAGCACTGAAGACTCCTGCAACTCGCGCCACGTGGGCCAAGTCACCTTCGTCTGCAATTCTTGGAATGAAGCTTGCACGTATTCAGTAAACGAAGACATTGTTGTCAGTTTTTGCACGGGCGGCAGGGCTCGAACCTGCAACCAATGGTTTTGGAGACCACTACTCTACCAATTGAGCTACGCCCGTAGATGGAGGAAGAAGGAACCCCCGAAAGGGCCCTTCTTCCTTTGAATTCAGATTGTGCTGAAACCCGCGATTAAGAGATGATTTCAGTCACCTGGCCAGCGCCCACCGTACGGCCGCCCTCACGGATGGCGAAACGGAGACCCTTGTCCATGGCGATAGGCGCGATCAAGTTCACGTCAATCGTCACGTTGTCACCAGGCATGACCATCTCGCGGCCAGCTTCCAAAGTGATTTCACCAGTCACGTCCGTGGTACGGAAGTAGAACTGAGGACGGTACTTGTTGTGGAAAGGCGTGTGACGGCCACCCTCTTCTTTCTTGAGGATGTAAACCTCACCCTTGAAGTGGGTGTGAGGCGTGATGCTGCCAGGAGCAGCGATCACCATGCCGCGACGGATGTCCTTCTTGTCGATGCCGCGGAGCAACAAACCAACGTTGTCACCAGCTTCACCGCGGTCGAGGATTTTGCGGAACATCTCCACACCAGTGATGGTGGTCTTGAGCTTCTCCTCAGACATGCCGATGATGTCCACTTCGTCAGCTGTGTTGATGACACCTGTTTCGATGCGACCAGTAGCCACGGTACCACGACCTGTGATCGTGAACACGTCCTCAATGGACATCAAGAAAGGCTTTTCGTTCTCACGTGGTGGGATTTCGATCCAAGCATCCACTTCCTGCATGAGGTTCATGACAGTCTCAACCCACTTGGGCTCACCGTTCAAGGCACCGAGGGCAGAACCCTGCACCACAGGACCGTTGTCTCCGTCGTACTCGTAGAAAGAGAGGAGGTCACGGATTTCCATTTCGACGAGCTCGAGCAATTCGGGGTCGTCGACCATGTCCACCTTGTTCATGAACACCACGATGCGAGGCACACCAACCTGGCGGCCGAGCAGGATGTGCTCACGGGTTTGTGGCATGGGGCCGTCAGTTGCGGCCACAACGAGGATGGCGCCGTCCATTTGGGCAGCACCTGTCACCATGTTCTTCACGTAGTCGGCGTGACCAGGGCAGTCGACGTGCGCGTAGTGGCGCTTGTCTGTCTGGTACTCCACGTGTGAAGAGTTGATGGTGATTCCGCGTTCCTTTTCTTCAGGAGCGTTGTCAATTTGGTCAAACGAGCGAGCCTCGCTAAAACCAGCGTCGGCCATCACCTTGGTGATTGCAGCCGTGAGGGTGGTCTTCCCGTGGTCAACGTGGCCAATCGTGCCAATGTTGACGTGGGGTTTCGACCGGTCAAAAGTTTCCTTTGCCATGGTCTGGAAAGATTAATTGATGAATGATATTTCTTTTTTGAGGAGCCAATGACGGGAATTGAACCCGTGACCTCTTCCTTACCAAGGAAGCGCTCTACCCCTGAGCTACATCGGCTGAAGAGAGCGGAAGACGAGATTCGAACTCGCGACATTCAGCTTGGAAGGCTGATGCTCTACCAACTGAGCTACTTCCGCTTGCACAACTGAGTGTAGTATGGTGGGGGTAATAGGATTCGAACCTATTCAGTCATAGACAACAGATTTACAGTCTGCCCCGGCTCTCCAACTCCGGCGTACCCCCTGATGCATTCACCCAATCATGCGTGATTGGTACATAGAGCCGGTGGAGGGATTCGAACCCCCGGCCAGCTGATTACAAATCAGCTGCTCTGGCCTCTGAGCTACACCGGCAACATTTCAAAGAACAGGGCAACAAAAACCCTCCCGGTTTTCGGGAGGGCAAATGTATGAAAGAAATCCACGTGATTACACATGCTCACGCGGGAAAATTTTCAGGGAGAACTGACGCTCATGCATGCACCTTCATCACCTGTCTGCGCAAGGCTTCGTGCACCTCATCCATCGCGGCCTCAAAACTCACCGAACGCTTCTTGGCGAACAGGTCTTTGCCTGGAACGTGGGCTTTGACTTCCACCACCTTGTTCTCACGGGTGTCGCTCTTTTCTACCCTTAAGAACACCTCAAAGTTTTGGATCTCGTTGTTGTAGGTCAACAGCTTGTCCAATTTCGCTTTGACAAAATCCAAGAGGGACGCGTCGGCGTCAAAATGAATCGAATGAATCTGAATTTGCATGTCGCAACGGGTTTTACTCCCCCGTCGCCCTTTTGTTCAGCGGAGAAGCGTTGTGAAACTCCTTCAGCCTTGCTGTCGTGTGCTGGGTGTACACCTGTGTCGAGGACAAACTGGCGTGGCCTAGCAAATCTTTCACTGCCGCCAACTCAGCCCCTCTGTTCAACAGGTGGGTCGCAAACGTATGCCGAAGTACGTGAGGGCTGCATTGCTGAAGCGAACTCACCTCTCCAAGATAGTGATTGACCCTCCGGTAAACAAATGACGGATACAGAGAACTCCCTGCATCCGTCACAAACAAATCGTCTCCTCCCACAGGACGATCCATCACGTGTTGCATGATGCTCTCAAGGGTTGAGGGCAACAACGGCAACACACGTTCTTTTCTTCCTTTGCCGTAGACGCGAAGCTCTTTGCGTGCTCCGTTGACATCCCCCACCTTCAAGCCAATCAACTCACTCATCCGGATGCCCGTCTCATAAAGCAGTGCCATCATGCTGCGATCTCGGCGACCTTTCCAATCCGTCGAGAACACCTCCTCTGCAAACAGCTGATTCATGGCGTGCTCTGGGACCACCTCTGGCATGCGCTTCTCGACCTTGGGCAACACCACCGACTCGGCAGGGTTGGTGGTCATAAAGCCTTGACGGCGGGCGTACTTCACAAACGTGCGGTACACACTTACTTTGCGGTGGATGGTCCTTGGCGACTTTCCCGCCTTGACCAACTCGACAACCCAAGACCGAATCCATTCGGATTCGATGGACGTCAAATCCCCGACTTCATACGCCTCCACCATGTACCTCTGCATTTGGTTGAGGTCCGACTTGTAACACCGAATGGTGTGGTCAGATCCCCTCCGCTCTTTCTGCAGATAATCCAGGAATTGGGCAATATGCTGGGGTGATTGGGTCAAGGGTCAAGGCATAAAAAAGGCGATAAAGCATGTGCAATATCGCCCTTTTTATCGACATAACCAAATATTATGTCGACGAATTATCGGAATTATATCACTCCGACTTCAAGTTCAGACCGTTTTTGTAGACCGCCTTCTTGCGCATCTCACGGTTCAGCACGCTCGGCTTCACGAACTCACGACGCGTGCGCAGTTGCTTCATCGTTTTCGTCTGGTCGAACTTCTTCTTGAATTGCTTGAGGGCGCGTTCGATGTTGTCCCCCTCTTTGACTTGAATGCTGAGCATGGTAATTCTGATTGGGCGCCAAAAATAAGAAATTTCTGAGAAAGACCACCTTAGGCCTTCAGCAATTCTCTGCTGATGACCAATTTTTGGATTTCGCTGGTCCCCTCTCCGATGGTGCACAGCTTGCTGTCACGGTAGAATTTCTCTGCGGGAAAGTCCTTCGTGTAGCCGTAGCCGCCCAGGATTTGCACCCCTTCTGTCGCCACGCGCACACACACTTCACTCGCTTCGTATTTGGCCATCGCGCTCTCCTTTGTCACGGCTTTGCCTTGCGTCTTAAGCTCGCAAGCCTGCAGGGTCAGCAGGTCTGCCGCCTCAATGGACGTCGCCATGTCGGCCAACTTGAAGGCGATGGCTTGAAAGCGGGCAATGGGTTGTCCAAACTGCTCACGCTCCTTGGCGTATTGCGTGGCCGTCTCCAACGCGCCTTTGGCCATGCCCAAGGCCAGGGAGGCAATGCTGATCCTACCGCCATCCAAAATTTTCATCGCTTGGATGAACCCCTCCCCCACGTCTCCGAGTACGTTGGCCTCGGGGATGCGGCATTGGTCGAAAATCATCTCTGCGGTCTCGCTCGAGCGCATGCCGAGTTTGTTTTCCTTTTTGCCTCCAGAAAATCCGGGCGTTCCGCGTTCAACCACAAATGCCGTGATTCCGCGGCTGTCGAGCAATTCTCCTGTTCTGGCAAGCACCACAGCCACATCGCCGGTGATGCCATGGGTGATCCAGTTCTTGGTGCCATTCAACACCCAGTCGTCGCCATCTTTCTCAGCAACACATCGCATGCGCATGGCGTCGCTTCCCGTGTTCGCTTCGGTCAAGCCCCAAGCGCCAATCCATTGACCGGATGCCAATTTGGGCAACCACCGTTGCTTCTGCTCCTCGTTGCCAAACTGCAAAATATGCCCGGTGCAAAGGCTGTTGTGCGCGGCCATGGACAAGCCAATGGAGCCACATACCTTGGCCAACTCTTCAATGGCCATCTTGTATTCATAGTACCCCAAGCCAGCACCACCGTACTGCTCTGGAACCAACATCCCCATCAATCCCAACTCCCCCATCCGCTGAAACAGGTCCCGCGGGAAATGTTGGCTTTCATCCCACTCCATTCGGTGGGGCAGAATTTCCCTTTGGGCAAAATCACGGATGCTGTCGCGAATCAGGAGCTGGTCTGAGGTCAATGTAAGTTGCATGGGTTCCTGTCGTTGAGGACCACAAAGGTCGGCAAAGAGGGTTCACCGCTCCAACTCCACGCCGTCCAGTCCTCCCACCACAGGACACACACGCAAGTATGGCATCCAGGCTTGGCGTTCCGCTTCCGTGGCCGAGAGTCGCGTCCAGAACGCATCGAGGGTGGTGCCCCTTCCCCAAGCCCGAAGGACCTTTCGCGTTTGGGCTGCATCAAACAAGGGGTGCCGAACCAGAGACCGGAAGGTGACCGTATCCAGGCAGATGCCACGATGCGAATGGGCCTCCAACCTCAATGAAGGCTGCACGCGCTCAATCACGGCAGAATCCAGGCCATAGACATCATGCAATTGATTCATGGAAGCAAATCCGCCGAGCGCGTCTCGGAATTTGACGATGCGGCGAGAGAGCACCGGACCGATCCCCGGCAATGCAGCCCACTCCTCCGCACTGGCTTGATTGAGGTCCACCAGCCGTTGGGGCTTGAAGATCGCCTCCGGCCGCAGACGGTTCTTGGTTGTTGTGACAGCATCCCGTTGCCTGTGCTTATCACGCGAGCGAGCGGCATGTCGGGATGCATCGGGCACGTCCATGTCTTCCAGCCAACAGTGCAGCGAAGACACCGTGGCCCGCGGAACGTTCCTCAACCGTCTTTCCCAAGCTTGGGCTCGCCAAAGGTGACTGCATGCCAATCCCGCAATCAACAAACATGCCCAACTCCAGTCGCGGAGTTGGGCATGCCTGACGCCAAAAAACGTCTTGGATGTGTCAGTCGTACCTCTTGATTTCGCCACTCTTCACCCTCCTCATGTAGTCTCCCAAATCCTCCTTCACCTCACGGGCCATGAAATACAATCCCAACACGTTGGGGAAGCACATGGCAAAAATCATGGCATCGCCGAAGTCAAACACACTTTGAGCACTGATGGCCGACCCCACAATCACAAACACGCAAAACAGCGCTTTGTAGGTGATGTCCATGGCGCGCGTCTCCCCAAACAAGAACGTCCACGCCTTCAATCCGTAGTAGCTCCAGCTGATCATGGTGCTCAGCGCAAACAGAATGACCGCCACAGACAAGACCACCGGGAACCAGGACAATGTCTGGCTGAACGCCGAGGAGGTCAAATTGATCGCCTGCAACTCCCCTGCTTGGGCGCTCGCCAAAACCCCGGCTTGATCGTACGCGCCGTAGTCTGAAATGACGATGACCAAGGCCGTCATGGTGCAGATGACCACGGTGTCGATGAACGGCTCCAACAACGCCACGACGCCTTCACTGACAGGTTCGTCGGTCTTCGCGGCACTGTGGGCAATCGAGGCCGAACCAATGCCCGCCTCGTTCGAGAACGCCGCGCGCTTGAATCCCTGGATCAACACCCCAACCAGTCCACCGTACATCGCATCGCTGTTGAAAGCGCCGCTGAAAATTTTGCCGAAGGCCGCAGGCACTTCCCCGAGGTTGCCAAAAATGACCGCCAAGGCGCCGAGGATGTAAATGCCCACCATGAACGGCACCACTTTGTCCGTCACTTTGGCAATGCTCTTGATGCCTCCGAGAATGATGGCCGCCACAATCACGGCCATGATGACCCCGAAAATCCAACTGTTGCCGTAGAACATGGACGCTTCACCTCCCGTCACGGCGATGAGTTGGCTTGTGGCTTGGTTGATCTGAACCATGTTGCCTCCACCAAAAGAACCGCCAATGCATGCAATGGCGAACAACGCGGCCAGCACGGCACCAAGGCCTTTCTTGTTTTGCTTGGCCAAGCCGTCCCGCAAGTAGTACATCGGTCCACCGGAAATGCTCCCGTCCTCATTCACGCGACGGTACTTCGTACCCAAGGTGCACTCGACAAACTTGGAACTCATGCCGAGCAAACCGGCCACAATCATCCAGAAGGTCGCGCCAGGCCCACCCAAGGACACGGCCACAGCCACACCCGCAATGTTGCCCACCCCAACCGTGCCAGAGAGCGCAGCGGTCAAGGCTTGAAAATGGCTGACCTCTCCTTTGTGGTTGGGGTCGTCGAATTTGCCGCGAACCACATCCAAGGCATGGCCAAAGGCGGTGATGTTGACGAAGCGGTTGTAGAGCGTGAAAATCAAGGCCCCTGTAAGCAGCCAAATCAACACGAATGGCACCTCGCGCCCACCGCCAATGGGAACGGTGAAGAAGATGACGCTCATGATGGCGTCGGTCACGGGTTCCATCACCGCATTGATGCGGTCGTCGACACTGTCTTGGGCATGGGCGAGCCATGGCACGAGGGACAGCAGGAGAAAGGCAATACGTGGGATCATAGGTGTGGTTTTGTCAAACTTGAGGGGGCTGAATGCCCAAGACGCGATTCAGCGTGCGGATTTGGTCTACGGTGCCCAACACGAACAATTTGCACGCGTCATCGAGCGGCGTATCTGCACCGGGGTTGATGATGAAGTCGCCATCGGATTTTTTGACGCCGACAACGTTGACACCGACGCGGTTGCGCGCATCGAGTTCACCAAGGGTGGCCGTCTTGAGACCTTGAGGCAAGACGTTCACAGGGATTTCTTCCAAATTGATGGCGTCCGCACCTTGAATGCGGACGTGGTCGAGGAACTCCAACACATCGGGCATGACCACGAGCGACGCCATGTGTGCACCGCCGACCTTGTCAGGCATGATGACGTTGTTGGCGCCAGCCACGCGCAGCTTGCTGACAGAATTGTTCATCGACGCTCGGCTGATGATGTGGATGTCCGGGGCCATCTCGCGGGCTGCGAGGACCACATAGAGGTTTTGGGCATCGTCGGGCAGCGTGGTGATGACTGACTTCGCCCGCGTGATGCCCGCATTGGCCAAATTCTCGTCTCGGGTGGCGTCTCCGGGAATCACGAGCAGGCCCTCCTCGGCGAGACGCTCTGCCTTCTCGGCATCGCCTTCCACAATGACCACAGCTGTGTTGTGGTCGACCAACTCCTGCACCGCCATTTCGCCGACGCGACCCAGACCGCAGACAATCACGTGTCCACTCAATTTTTCTACTTCCTGTTTCAAGCGTGCCTCTTTGAACGTGTTTCGGTATTCACCATTGACAAAGTACGTCGTGAGGGCGGAAATCGAGTACGCGAACGTGCCCAAGCTCCCCATGATCAAAATTGTGGTGAAGACCATGCCGTTGTCGCTCAACTCCCTCACCTCTCCAAACCCCACCGTCGACACCGTGATGACCGTCATGTACAAAGCCTCCACCCAAGAATACCCTTCCACCACGACGTATCCCACACTTCCAAAAATGACCACGCCAATCACAAAAGCGACCGCGAGATAGATTCTGGGAAAGACGCGAAAGGGAAACATCATCATTGCGGTGAATCTACGACGCGCCTCGAAAGCTGCGCACCGCAAGACCGTTGCGTTTTGCAATCGCAGACGTGAATTTTGCAAATGGCTTACAGCAACCCTTTTGCCTCCAAGGTCGCGCGCATCTGTGCCGCCAGACCCTCCGCCACATTGGCGGCCGCCGCTTGGGATTCCTCCTGGGTGGCGTCAGCCCCAGCCGCGTAAAGGATGCCCCTCGAACTGTTCACCAACAATCCGCATTGGTCGTTCATGCCGTGCTCGGCAACGTCTTCCACCGTGCCGCCTTGGGCGCCAACACCTGGAACCAAAAGGAACGCACCTGGCGCTTCTTCGCGCACTTCTTTGAGCATGGCCGGTCTCGTGGCTCCCACGACAAACATCAGCCTTTGGGCGCCCTCGAAGGTTTGGCTTTTGCGCAACACTTCACGGTACAGCGGACGATCTCCGTGGAACTCAAAATCCTCTGCCCCAGGATTGGACGTCAGTGCGAGCAAAATGGTCCAACGACCTTTGAACGACGTGAACGGCTCGACGCTGTCCCGCCCCATGTAAGGCGCGACGGTCACAGCATCCGCCCCAAGTCCCTCAAACATGGCGCGTGCGTACCGCGTGGCGGTGTTGCCAATGTCGCCGCGCTTCGCATCGGCAATCACCAAGACGTCACTCGGAATCTGTTCGACCACGCGTTCCAAGGCGGCCCAACCCGCGGCACCGTATTGCTCGAAAAAGGCCAAGTTGGGCTTGTACGCCACCGCCACATGCTGGGTGGCCTGAACCATGGCCAAGCAAAAGGCCTCCATGCCGGCCACCCCCTCGCCAAACGACACGGGAATCTTGGCCGGGTCGGGATCAAGCCCGACGCAGAGGTAGGAACCTTTGGCCTGAATGGCAGACAACAACCCTTCCGGGGTTTGCAAAGCGATGGCAGGGGATCGCCGAGACAATCGAGGTGCAGACATGCTGCAAAGGTCGGGCAAGGCCGTCCGTGAGGGCCACCCGAACACGCCTTGGGGAAGGGGATTGTCAAAGATTTTTCAACCGCTCGGCCCGGTCGGCCACATGCAGGGCCTCAATGACGGCCGTCAAGTCGCCGCCCAAGATGGCGGGCAACGCATGCAGCGTCAACCCGATGCGGTGGTCGGTGACCCTGCCTTGGGGAAAATTGTACGTTCGGATTTTGGCACTTCGATCCCCTGTGCTGACCTGGGATTTCCGCTCGGCAGCCCGTTCGGCGTCGGCCTCGGCCCGGGCTGCATCGTACAATCGACTCCGCAACACTTCAAGGGCGCGCTCGTAATTCTGGTGCTGAGAACGGCCGTCTTGGCATTCCACCACCGTGCCTGAGGGAACGTGTGTCAATCGCACGGCACTCTCGGTTTTGTTTACGTGTTGGCCGCCCGCGCCGCTGGCGCGAAACGTGTCCTTGCGCACGTCGTTCAGGTTGAGGTCGACATCCACCTCACCAGCCACAGGCAACACCGCCACAGTGGCCGCGCTCGTGTGCACCCTTCCTTGGGATTCGGTGGCAGGCACACGTTGCACGCGATGCACCCCGCGCTCAAATTTGAGCCAGCCAAACACGCCCTCCCCTTCCAATCGAATCACCGCTTCCTTGAATCCACCGACGGTGCCTTCGCTCATGCCGACCCAGCTGTGTTTCCACCCGCGGTCTTCGGCGTGCTTCACGTACATCCGGACCAAATCCCCGGCAAACAACGCCGCCTCGTCACCACCTGTCCCTGCCCGCACTTCCAAAATCGCATCGCGGTCGTCCGCCGCGTCGTGGGGAAGCAGCATCCATTTGGCCTCTTCCACACCCTGCTCAAGTTCAGCCGTCAAGGCCGGCAATTCCGCCGCCCCAAGCTCACGCATGTCGGCATCTTCCGAATCCATCCAAGAAGTGGCCTCGTCCCAATTGGCCAAACACGCGACGAGCTGGCGCGCCTTCTCGGCCATGGGCTTCAACCGTCGATGCTCCCGCATCAACGCCGCAAAGGCTTGTTGGTCGGACGCCACCTCTGGGTCAGAGACGCGCTTCTCCACCTCCGCGAACCGATCCGCGATGCTCTGGAGCTTGTTCACCCAACCGCCGATGGCCTCGCGGTCCAGCGCCATGACTTAGCTGTAGGTGTACGTTCCGTGAGGGCCGTTCACCGTGACTTCAGCCTTCCCATCCTTGGCCTCGACGCGGCCAATGATTTGGGCTGCGATGCCAAACGACTCGCTCACCTTGATGATCTCCTGCGCGGTCGCTTCGTCTGTGTAGACCTCGAGCCGGTGTCCCATGTTGAACACCTTGTACATCTCTTCCCAAGACGTTCCCGACTCGCGTTGAATCGTCTCAAACAGAACCGGAACGTCAAACATGGTGTCCTTGACGACGTGAAGTCCGTCGTTCAAGAAGTGGAGCACCTTGGTTTGGGCCCCGCCCGAACAATGCACCATTCCCGAAATCTTCGCGCGGTGATCCTTCAAAAAGGCCTGCACCACGGGTGCATAGGTACGGGTGGCAGACAACACCATTTGACCTGCATCCAAGGGCGAACCTTCCACCGCATCGGTCAAGCCAAAACTCCCTGAGTACACAAATTCCGCGTCGGTTCCTGGGTCGAAACTCTCTGGATACTTCGCAGCCAAGGACTTGCCGAACACATCGTGACGTGCCGAGGTCAACCCGTTGCTTCCCATGCCTCCGTTGTAGGTCGATTCATAGGTGGCTTGCCCAAAACTCGCTAGGCCCACCACCACGTTGCCCGCTTCAATCCGGCCGTTGTCAATCACCTCGTCTCGACGCATACGCGCCACCACAGTGGAGTCGACAATGATGGTTCGAACGAGGTCGCCGACATCCGCCGTCTCCCCTCCCGTCGAACGGATGTCAAGGCCTTGGCTACGAAGGTCTGCCAACAAAGATTCCGTGCCTTGGATGATTTCTTTGATAACCTCACCAGGCACGAGATGCTTGTTGCGCCCAATGGTGCTGGACACCAAAATGGGGCCCGTGCACCCAACGCAAAGCAAGTCGTCCACGTTCATGATGAGTGCGTCTTGGGCAATGCCACGCCACACACTGACGTCTCCGGTCTCTTTCCAATACATGTAGGCGAGAGACGATTTGGTCCCGGCGCCGTCGGCATGCATCACCACACAGTGGTCCTCACTCCCCGTCAAATGATCGGGCACAATCTTGCAAAAAGCCTTGGGGAACAGGCCCTTGTCAATGCCTTCGATGGCGGCATGCACCTCTTCCTTGCCCGCGGAAACCCCGCGCGCGGCATATCTCGCGTCGCTCACGACTTACTCGCCGGGCTTGTAATCGAAGCGGATGATCTTGAAGACCGTTCGGCGGTTGCGCTGGTGCGCCATCTCGCGGTCCTCCGCGGCCATGCGGTTGATTTCCGCATCACTGATGAGCAACGCGTCCTCGCCGTAACCCACGGGGACCATGCGCGCAGCGGCGATGCCCTTCTCTTGCAAGTAATTCACGCACGTTTCCGCGCGGTCCTGGCTCAACTTCTTGTTCGCCGAAGCACTTCCACGGCTGTCGGTGTGCGACTCCAATTGGATGACCAAATTCTCATTGCGCTCCAACAAATCCACGAGGTAGTTCAGCGAGTCCGCAGAGTTCACCGACTCATCCACCAAGAGCTCTGCAGAGCCCAATGGGTAGAGCACCACAGGCATGTCGTATTCCTTGTTCAAGACAATTTCCTTCAAGAGGTACTCGCGGGCGAGTGTGGTGGACTCCGTCAAGCCAGCTGTGGTGAGCAAGTCACCTGTGCCGATGTAACCTTCAGCCGCCACGTCCACATTGAAGGTCATGTTCTCTCCAATTTCACCGTCGCACAAAGACAGCTCCCCTTCTCCATCCGAGGTGAAGGCATTGGACGAACCGTCGTTGGATTCCAAGGTGACCGTCGCACCTTCGATGGGCATGCCCGTGTCGTAGTCGTAGACATACGCTTGGTAACAGAACTCCAACGGCGGCAATTTGAAGGAGTACAAATCGTCGACCCCCTTGCCACCCACGCGGTTGGAGGTGAACATGCCGTCTTCCGTGCCGTCGCGGAACGAGATGGCAAAATCGTCAGAGGCAGAGTTCAGGGGGTATGGCAACGCCGTGGGCTCTGCAAAGGCGAGCTTGCCTTCGCGCCCTTCAGCCTTCCAAAGGTCCATCGCACCGAGTCCCTCGCGGCCGTTGGTCGACCAGTACAAATCACCGTTGTCGCGGTAGTGGGGGAACATGTCGTCGCCCGCCGTGTTGATGCTCGCGCCGAGGTTTTGTGGCACTGCGCCTTCGAAAGAGCCGTCAACTGCCTCCACGTACCAGAGGTCCTTGCCTCCGAATCCACCGGGCATGTCAGACGCAAAAATCAAGATGTTGTCGTCGGGAGACAAGGTGGGGTGACCCACTTGAGAACTGTCGTTCTCTTCGCGGTTGATGAGACCCAACGCCGAGGAGGCCCCGTAGCTGGCCCCTTGTTTCTTGGCCATGAAAATGTCACATGCCAAGTTTGAACCGTCCATGTCCATGCAGCGCGTGAAGTAAATGACCTTGCCGTCGCTGTCAAACGTGGCACCTCCTTCGTTGTGCACGGTGCAGATGGTGTTGCCCAGAGGCTCGGGCTCACTCCAACGCCCCTTCTTGTCCATGTCGCTGTGGAACAAGTCCATGTAAGCTTGGCCCGTGATGGGATCTTCGTCCGTTCCTGTCGCGGACTCACGCGAAGAAGCAAACACGAGCTCGTCTTGCTTCTTGCCTGTGAACGTCGGGCAGAAATCGTAAGACGCCGAGTTCAACAACACCATGGGCTCCACGATGTAACGGCTTTCGGGCTCCTCGATCATGATGGCTGCGAGGTCGGCGTTTTCAATGCGGCTTTCGGCCACGTTGGAGTCGCCTCCCGCGTTTTGGTAACGTGCATACATCTCGATGGCCTCATCGAATGCCTCTTGGTCGCGGAGCGCATCTCCGTACACCAAGAACACCATGCTGTTGCGGTCTCCGTACTTCAAGCCAATCGCCTTGTCGTACCACTCTGTCGCCATTTCAGGCTCGTGGTGAAGGCGGTACGACTCTCCCGCTTGGAAAGCGCAGTACGCCTTGAGGGCGACGTCGGACTTAATTTTGGCATACAACGCCACGTATTCGCGGGCTGCCTCGTGGTAACCACGACGCTCAAACGCTTGGTCTGCTTCGAACGTCATGTCGCTCTGGGCAAACGCTGCGGCTGCGGCGAACAAAGAGAAGAGGATTGTGGCACTGAAGCGGGCCACGGATGCTTGCAGGTTGGTAGGCATTCCTAAATAGGCTTGGTGAATCAGGATGTGAAAGTACAGAAAAAAGGCGCCCCCGTGTGGAGACGCCTTTTCCATTTCTCGAACAGCCGATGGTGAATCGGCCAAGAAGCCCGTGACGGGTTCTCAGCGCGTGAACAACATTTCCTGGAATTTGGGCAAAGGCCAAATCTCGTTGTCCACCAATTGCTCCAAGCGGGCGCAGTGGTTCCCGACCTCTTCGATGAGTGGGGTCACCACAGACCCGTACTTCACCGCGCGCTTGGCGATGTCGTCCATCTTGTTGATTTTGCCGCGCTCGCTGCGCAAGCTGGATGCAGACGTGTGCAACTTGCTCACGCACTCAGACACTTCTGCGAGGACTTCGCGCTGACCTGCGGTCATCGCCTTGGCGTCTTTGCCAAACACTTCGGTCAAACCGCTGATGTTCTCGATGAGCATGTTTTGATAAGCTATGGCTGCTGGAAGGACGATGTTGGTCGCCATGTCTCCTGCGATGCGTGCCTCAATCTGACGCTTCATGATGTAGTTCTCGTACTCCACTTCCTGACGAGCGTGGAGCTCTTCCGTGGTCAAGACACCGAGTGAGGAGAACAACTCCGCCACCTCTTTGCGGCCCCAAACCTGCAACGCCGTGGGCGTGTCGGTGAGGTTGCTCAAACCGCGCTTTATGGCCTCCTTGACCCACTCGTCGCCGTAGCCGTTGCCTTCAAAGCGGATGGCCTTGTGCTCCTTGATGAGCTTCTGCAACTCCTTCAACAAGGCGTCGTCTTTCTTGTCTCCACCCTTGATGCGGGCATCGACTGCAGCCTTGAATGCGTTGAGTTGCTCTGCCACGATGGTGTTGAGCACGGTCATGGGCACTGCACAGTTGGCCGTGGATCCAGCCGCACGCAATTCAAATTTGTTGCCCGTGAAGGCGAACGGCGAGGTACGGTTGCGGTCGGTGTTGTCGAGCAACACTTCAGGAATGCGGCCGATTTCAAGCTTGAGCGCGGTCTTGTCCGCAGGCGTCAACTTGCCGGCTTTGATGCTGGCTTCCAGGGCGTCGAGCAATTCGGTCAATTGCGAGCCGATGAAGGCCGACATGATCGCTGGAGGCGCTTCGTTGGCGCCCAAGCGGTGGTCGTTGCCGACGCTGGCAATAGACGCGCGCACCACGTCAGCGTGACGGTGCAGGGCCGCCAAGGTGTTCACGAAGAACGTCAAGAAGCGGAGGTTGGTCTTGGGGTTGTTGCCAGGCTTGAGAAGGTTGACCCCGGTGTTGGTGCCGAGCGACCAGTTGTTGTGCTTGCCCGAACCGTTCACACCGGCGAAAGGCTTCTCGTGAAGCAGGATGCGGAAGTCGTGGCGACGTGACACCTTTTCCAACAACTCCATCAAGAGGAGGTTGTGGTCGTTGGCGAGGTTGGCCTCTTCAAACACAGGCGCCAACTCAAATTGGTTGGGCGCCACCTCGTTGTGACGCGTGGTCACGGGAATGCCCAACTTGTGCGCTTCCATTTCGAAGTCCTTCATGAATGCAGACACGCGCTCGGGAATCGCACCGAAGTAGTGGTCGTCGAGTTGCTGACCCTTTGCAGGGGCTGCGCCAAACAACGCACGGCCGGTCATGGCCAAGTCGGGACGCGCGGCGTACAACGCCTTGTCCACGAGGAAGTACTCTTGCTCCCAACCCAAGGTGGCATTCACCTTCGTGATGTTCTTGTCGAAGTACTGACACACGGACGTGGCCGCAGCGTCCACCGCAGACAACGCCTTCAGAAGGGGCATCTTGTTGTCGAGGGCGTATCCGGTGTAGCTGATGAAGATGGTGGGGATGCAAAGCGTTTCTCCCCACACAAACGCGGGTGACGTGGGGTCCCACAACGTGTAGCCACGGGCCTCAAACGTGTTGCGAATGCCACCACTTGGGAATGAAGATGCGTCGGGCTCTTGCTGCACGAGCAAGGTTCCATCAAACTTTTCAATGGCACGACCGTCGGCTGTGGGCGAGATGAAGCTGTCGTGCTTTTCCGCCGTACTTCCGGTCAAGGGTTGGAACCAGTGCGTGTAGTGCGTCGCACCGCGGCTGATCGCCCACTCCTTCATGGCCGACGCCGTTTGGTCTGCCACTTTGCGGCTGATGGGGGTTCCCTTCTCCATGGCCTCCACGATGCCGTCGTAAGCTTCGTCAGGGAGGTACGAACGCATCACGTGAAGGTTGAACACGTTTTCACCGAAGTACTCGGAGATTTTGTTGGCCGGACGAGACTGATGGTTCGGCACGCGATCCAGCACTTCGTGCAAGGCTTGTTGACGGTTGAGGCTCATGGCGTAGAATTTTGGGCAAAATTACGCCTCCCCCTCCCTCCAAAGAGGGGGTATCGAAGAAAAACCATCAAAAATTCATCAACACCCCCTCCACAATGAGGGGGTTGGTGTCAAAAACAGGTGTTTTTACGCAAACACCCCCTTCAATTCACTCCTTCACCACCCAACGCGTCCAAACCTGGTCTTCCTGACGCACCACGACCACCAACGTGCCTGAAGGCCAGGCGCTGGCGTCCAAGATGGACTGCCGTCCCGCCTGCGCGTGCCACACACCCTGGTCGATCAACTGACCTTGGACGTTGTGAATGTGGTACTCAGCCTGGCCTGAGAATCCCGCAGGAAGCAACGTGAGCTGGTCCTGCAAGGGGTTGGGGAACACCGCAACATCGCCTCCTGCAGCGGGCTGCTCGTCCACGCCGCTGTACAAGTTGGTGGCCCAGTAAAAGGCTTGGGAGATGGACTTTCCAAAGTCGGATTCAAAAACTTTGAAGTTCCCTCCGGCCACTTTTTTCAAGCGCACGTATCCAGAACCGTCGTTGTTGGCCCAAAAGTCAATGCCATCGTCCCCGCTGTCGTTGACGGTGAATCGGTAGCACCCTTGGTTGAGCACGATGGTGTCACGGTAGGTGGTGTTCGCTTCACTGTAGCTGCGGGCCCAGTAAAGGCCTCCGTCGGCGTGACGGATTTCCACGGTCGTTTCTCCGGGCACGTTGTTGGTCTTGGTCCACACAATCATGCGGTTGTCGTCCAAGCTGTTGTATTGCCATGTGGGAGGGCGACGGAAGGTCGTCGACATCCAGCCGTTGGAGGGATCTTCATCCAAATCGCCTGCCACATCGCCACGCACTTCAAAGCGCAGCACTTCTTCATCGTCCCCGACAAAATAGGCCGTGGCGTCGTAAGGAAGTTCCACGTCTCGCGTTTCAAGGAACGCCAACGGCGATTCGAACGTGAGGGTCTCGGTCACCAAGTCTTCGCCCGTGATGCCGTACGTGAAGGTGACCGAAGTCAACGGTTCGGATCCTGTGTTGCGAATTCGAACCACGGGGTTTTCACACACCGGGTTCAAGCGCGACAACAATTTGTCGTCGTTGGGCGCGAGGATGTCCATCACCTCCACGTCATAGGCCATGTTGGCCGGGCCGTAGCCGATGATTTGGCCTTCCATGCGGTAGTTCCCATATGGATCGTACGTCACGTCATATTCGACGGTGAAGCTGTCCTGTCCCGCCACAAGTGGGGTCAATTCCAAATCCTCAGTGCGAACGGGTGCCCCTGGACACCAACCTGCGCGGTCGTAGATCCACGTGCCACCCTGAGGGTACAGCGGGTTGTCCGCACACTCCTGCATGATTTCCCAGCTCCATTGCTGCGTGTCGTTCACTTTCACGCTGTGGGTGTTGTAGCAGAACTCCGCGCAGTTGTTTCCCTGGCCAAAGTCGTGGCCACTCGCGCGCGTCTTCAAACGCCACATTTCTTCGCCCTCTCCCGGCACGTAGGTTTGGGGCAAAATGGTGGCATCCCAGTTGTTCAGGTAGTGGATGCCTTTCCAGAACGCGGTCACATTTTCCACATCACGCGGCGGCGTGCCCTCGATAAAGGCAAACTTCAGATCAAGAAGCTCCTGCCAGTTGCCGCACTGCAATTCCACGCTGTCCTTCAGCAGGGGGGCGTAATCTGTGACATCGAACACCCACGCCCACCCGTCGGGACCAAGCGTCAGGTTGATGCCGTAGGGTGTGATGTAGCGTGCGAGTTCGTAACGGTCGATGATTTCAAACGGCTCAGACCAGTAGTTGAGGCTTTCGTTGTTGTACGCCACAACCTCGCCCGACAACGTGTACGTGGACAAGGTGTCGCCCCACTCCATGCTGGTGCTCGTGACCAAATCGGCAGGCCAACCGTAGTGCAAGTCGGTCCAAACCACCCCATTGCCTTCCACTTCCCAGGTCGTGACCGACATGGGAGGAACGGGAATCACGTCCGCCCACATGGCTTCACCCACGGCCATCAGAGGCTCAGCACCTCCTTCCAAAATCAAGGCGGGGCGATGCGTGGCAGGCACCGCATCCAAAAAGGCCTCCCGAGGTGAGAACATCCGGCGTCCGGCATCGCCGTGCAACCAACCGGCCAGAGGACCTTGGTTGGTGGCTTCGCCGTCTTGGCCGTCCATATTGATGACGCCGCGCAAGTCGTCGGCGTGCGGGTGGTCCAACAACGCATCCATCGAAGACACGTTCATGTAGGCCGCCAATGTGGGGGCCGTCAACGCCGCATCCCAAATCCTGAACGAAGCCACATCGCCGTAGTAATCGACGTCTCCGTTCCATGAGCCCCCCAAATTCATCCGCGCAATCTCTCCGATGACGTTGTCTTTGCCTGTGCCGGTCAACCAGAGCTGGCCGTTGACGTACATCCGCATGACGCCTGTTTCCGCGTTTTTGGTGAAGGCCCAGTGCACCCAGCGTCCCTCCAAAATGCCTTCACCGGCATCCTGATCAATGCGGTCGTAGCCCCCATCGTACCCACAGTCCCAGTAGGCCCGGCTGTTGCTCCAGGGCAGGTGGACGTTGACTTCGCGCTGGTTGGCCGCGTTCACCCCTTCGAACAACGTGGTGTTTGTCGGAAGCACTGCAGCATCCCCACGCACCCAGCATTCCAAGGTGATGGTCGTGTCGATGCCGAGCAAGGCCACGGGGTCGATTTCCATGCGGTCGTTGCCGTCCATGCGCACGAATTGCGGTGCACCTGCCGTCGAGGGATCGCACATTTGGGACAAAGTGTCTGGAACGAGGAACGTCTGCACATTCAGGCCATTGCCCTCCGCCACGTTCACGCCGTCCAACGCCAGGTCCACCATCAAATTCATGTCGGCCTCTCGCGTCAGAGGTTGCCCAAAGTCCACGTCCCAAGACCACGCCATGTCGCCCACGGAGAGAGGGCCGTCGGCCAGGGTGGTCCATCCTGTGGTGACGATGCCTCCGAGGGCGGTCGTGGCCGTCCAGCGGACCCGCAACGTGGCGCGATCCACGGAGGACGCACCCAAGTTGCCGGCGCGGGGAAGCGACATGCGCCAAGCCGTGTCGCCCACAGCCCAGCCCAGGGAATCGAGTTCTGCCGCAGACCAAAGCCATTGGTGGCGGGTTTGGTCTTCCAAGGTGGTGTTGGCCAAATCGTTCATCGGCACCCCCGCCAACTGCGACCACGTTGTGGAACCCTCCACAAACTCATGCGACGTGGTGGACAGCATGCGCCACACCGTGTCCACCGGCGCGCCGCCCTCAGGCTGCAAAATCAAGGAGGCTTCCTCAAAGCTCGCGTCGTTCAAGAGGTATTGCGGGTGCGACAATGCCGTGCTGTCGTAGAGCCCCGTGTGGTCGAAGAGGTAGTTGTACGTGAGGTAATCCCACTCGCCACACGCGAAACCCAAGTTGCCTGCGGTGCCGTCTTCAAAGCACTTCAAGCGGTGGTACATCAAAATCTTGCGGTACGTGGTGTCTTCTTGACTTGGGAAGTCAAACCAACGGCGGCCGGGACTGTCGTAGGCGGTGGCGGGATTGTTTTGGGCTTCCCACGTGTAGGTCTGCACCCACGTCGTGTCGCCCGGATCCGCGTGGGACGACAAGGTCAATCCCAAAAACAAGGCCAAGAGAGAAAATCGTACGCACTGCATGATGGAGGTGATTTGGACCCCCAAAATAGCGCGCCTCAACGGAACCGAGGAGTCATCAAGACAACCCCTTGACAATCAGGATTCGTGGGTTCAAGCCTCGCGGCGACCGGGATATTCCTGCAAGGCCGCGGCCAAACAAGCCACCGCGCGCTCGATGAGCGCCACCTCCAACACGTACGCGATCCGCACTTGCTTGGTGCCCGCTCCCGCGGTGGCATAGAAACCTGTGGCGGGCGCCATCATGACGGTGTCTCCTTCCAAGTCGAAGTGCTCGAGCATCCATTGACAAAACGCGTCGGCATTGTCGATGGGCAATTCGCACACCGCGTAAAACGCCCCTCCCGGGGTGGGCACCTTGACACCAGGGATGGCGCGCAAGCCTTCCACGAGCGCATTGCGTCGCGCCACGTAGGTGTCTCGGACTTCCTCAAAATAGGCAGCCGAGGTGTCCAAGGCCGCTTCGGAAGCCACCTGTGCAAGCGTTGGAGGAGACAGCCGGGCCATGGCAAACTTCATCGCCGCCTTGCGCACCGCGCGGTTCTTGGTGACCATGGCGCCAATGCGCGCACCACACATGCTGTACCGCTTGGACACGCTGTCGACGAGCACGACGTTGTCTTCGAGACCGGGAAGCTGCATCACCGATTTGGGCTTGGCTCCGTCGTAGCAGAATTCGCGGTACACCTCGTCCGCAAACAAGTACAAATCGTGGTCCTTCACCAACTGGGCCAAGGCATCGAGGGCCTCTGGCGCGTAGACCGTGCCAGTGGGGTTGCCGGGGTTGCACAGCAAAATGGCCTTGGTCTTGTCGTTGATTTTGGTCGCAAAGTCTTCGATCGGAGGCAAGGCGAATCCTTGGTCGATGTGGGCCGTGACGGGCACCACCTCCACCCCTGCCATTTGGGCGAAGCCGTTGTAGTTGGCGTAAAACGGTTCGGGAATGATGACCTCATCCCCAGGGTCGAGGCACGACATGAAGGCAAACACGAGCGCCTCCGAACCGCCCGTGGTCACCAAAATGTCGTCCGCCGTCACGTCGACCTGCACGCTCTGGTAGTACTTGGCCAATCCTTCACGGTACGAGGCAAACCCCTCGCTGGGGCTGTATTCAATGACGGTGCGGGTGTCCTGCCGAACCGCATCCAACGCCACTTGCGGCGTGGCGATGTCGGGCTGACCGATGTTGAGGTGAATGACGCGCTTGCCGGCCTCTTTGGCGGCGGTGGCGAACGGCGCGAGTTTCCGAATCGGGCTGTCGGGCATGGCTTGCCCTTTGCGGCTGATGCTTGGCATGGATCAGAGGTTCAAATGCGGAGGCGAAGATAGGTCGAGCGCCATGGTGCGGTGCGGACCGATGTCCGGGATGTTGTAGGTGTCGTTCAAAAAGACAAATCCCATCCGCTCGTAAAACCCAAACGCCACTTCCCGGGCGTCGCACCACAGCACGTCCCGCCCTTGGGCACGAACCTCTTCCGCGGCCTGGCGAACGATCGCGGCGCCAGCGCCCCAGCCCCGCACCTCAGGGAGCGTGCCCATGACCCGGAGCCGAACATCGCGGCTCTCGGCCCACGGCACTGCCACTCGGTTGCAGTGCTGGTCAAAGAGCGAGCAGGCCCCGACCAAGCGCCCTTCAAACCCGGGCACTTCAATGCCCCACGGCACCTCGCCCGCCACAAACGCCCCGAGATGCAACGCACCCGGCGCCTCGTCGATGTCAATGACGCACACGTCGGGCGAGGGCTTGTGGGGCCACAGCACGCGGTGCCGCAATTCCCGGGTGCCGACCGCCGGAATCCGACGCACGACCACCTCATGCTTGTCTGCAGAACCTTGGCTCATGACCTGAAGGCCTTTTCCCAATCCCGGCGGTCGCGCTTGGTCGGGCGCCCCACCCCCTTGGGTCGGTCCTGTTGGGCCAACCGAATCATTTCCAACTTCTCCTTCTCTTCCGGCGCCGTCACGTCGCGCATGTGGTCAGGAACCAATGCAGCTCCGACACGGCTTCGCGGGAACGACACCACCTCGTGGCTGAACATGACCGCCCCTTTCCGAACGTTCACCACCTCTCCGACCTTGACTTCACGGGCGGGCTTCACGGCTTTGCCATCCACGAACACCTTGCCTTCCCGACAGTGCTGGCTGGCCATGGAACGGGTCTTGAACACCCTCACCGCCCAAAGAAATTTGTCGACCCTCATGACGTAGGAACATGTTGCGCCCGAAGCGCATTCAACACCTCCCTCCCTTTCTGTTGGGAAGCGAACTCAAACATCTCGACATCTTCGAACTCCAGGCCATGTCCCTTGCGGATGCGGGCCGTCAAAATGAAGGAATGCGCGCGAATGATGTTCTGCTGAGAATGACTCGTGTATTGCGTGGCGCCTTTATACTCGGCGAGCACCACCCCTTCCATGTCCTCAAGCTTCCACGATTTGGACTTGAGTTTCACGGGGCCCAAACGACGCCGAACCTCCAACCGCTCGAACCCCACTTCCAACTCCGTTTCCACCAACAAAATGGCGGCCATAAGAACCAAGGCGAGGGGCAACCAAAAAATGTGATGCAGCGTGGCGAAGATGCCCGCAAACAGCAAGGCTGAAGCGAGGGGAATGCCCTCGTATTGTCGTCCCATGTCCCAGGTTCTCACAGCGCCAAAGGTAGAGACGCTTGAAACTGCGTCACTCCTTCACCAAGCGAAACCCCTGGGCTTCGCCCTCGCCAAACTGCACAATCACGTGGTACAGCCCTGAAGGCAAACCCTCCACAGACACCGGCTCTGCACCGACGCCAGACCGCTCCAAAATGCGCTTGCCATCCAGGCCGATCAACTGCACTTCCCACGATTCTTGACCTTGGAATCCCTGCAATCGGAACGACGCTGCAGTCGGGTTGGGATGCAGAAGAAGCGGCGCCCTTTCCGTCCCCAGATTCGTCGTGGCAGACGTTTTTGGTTCGCAGACCACCACGTTCAGGGCGTTCCCGGGAAGTTGTCCCAAGACATTGTCTTCCACCACCAGGTCTCCATCGGGGTTTTTGACCTGATACCCGCACTGGTCGGCGTACGCCACAGGCATGATCACCACGAAATCCACCTCCCCTTCCCAGACATTCACCATGGCCGTGCGGGAGGAAAACCCGTCGTAATCGAAGTAGCCATCGCCGTCGAAATCGGGATTGAAGAAGATTTGGGATTCCAATCCTTCGTCCGAGTAAAACGCCATCCCGCCTGCATACCAACCGTACCCATCTCCATCGAAGAATGTCACCTCCATCAAGCCACAAGACGACATGTCCTCGCAAGGCTCGAGTCCGTACACGCTACAGGGGTCATCCCCAGGCGCGCCCGAATCGTCGCTGCTGAACACCACGTTGCCGTCGCTGTCAGCGATGCTGTAATCGTGGTATTGGCCCCACCCGTCTTCGTTGTACACAACGTCGATGCGGTCGCCAATGTCCACGGGAATGAAGAACGACTCGCTGCCGATGTTGAGCATGGTTTCCGAGGCCACTTCGTTGCCATCGACCAGCACGTGCAAGGACGCCCCATCCCAGCCACTTGGACCTCCATTGCCACACGTCATGGTGATGGTCCACGCGCCGCACGTCCCTTCCGGAGCGGGGAAGTCAAAGGGCATCACTTCACCCAAGGAATGCACCACCCCGTTGTACGCCAGCATGTCCGCTCCGATGACGGGGGCCGTGTTGGCCTGAATCCCGTCGTCATCCACGGTGATGTTGACCGTGCCGGAGTTGTTGTAGGAGGACAAATTCATCCCATTGAAGAGGTCCACGCTTTCGTACACCCCCGGGACGATGTGGGCGTGCAATATGTCGTCGATGAATTGGGACGACAGCAAGGCGTCGACACTTTCAAACCCGTTGGCTTCTGCCAACGCAAAAAAAGCATCGTCTGTTGGGGCAAAAACGGTAAAGGGGCCTTCTGCCGGTTCGTTGTCATTCAAGATTGGCTGGCCCCGAAGTGCTTGGTCCAAGTTTTCCGCCAAAAGCGCTTCCTCCAGCACGGTGTGTTCCGGGCTTTGCACGATGACGTCCCACGTGGTTGCACCGGGGTAGCCTGACGGCACGAGCACCTCGTCGATGACGTGAATCACGCCGTTGAACGCCTCAATGTCTTCGTGGAGGATGGTGGCACCGTTCAGCATCACCGTCCCCTCGCCATCCACAGACACCGCGATGTTTTGGCCTTCCACCGTGGGCAGCAAGGCGCCGTCTTGGAGGTCCTCTGCGAGATACACTCCCGGCACAATGTGGTAACTCAAGCCCGCCACCATGCCTTCCGTGAAGTACAGAAGGTCAAAAGAATTCAAATTCATCAACTCTTGGAGCCCTTCAATGGCCGGGCCGTGAGGAAGAAACAACGTGTATTCATCCAGTCCTTCCAAGCTGACGTTGGAACCTGGAAAGCCTCCACTCTGGCCAAAAAACGAACATCCGAAATACGATTGGAAGGCATACGCGGACGCGTACGCATCCATGTCTTGATTCTCACCAGATCCCCAAAAACTCAGCATGACGTCACACAGCGTTTCGGCATCCACGATGATCGTTCCAGTCATGCCCAATTCAGGCTGCACCCCAATGGAAGAGGTGAACGTGTACACGCCCGGCACATCGAAGGTGACGGAGCCCATGCATACGCCGTCGATGTTGCCGACGGTTTCCTCGAGGAAGAATGAGACAGGGTTGTCCTCAGCCGTGCCGTCCACGTTGTGCGTGCCTTCCGCGTTCACGAAGGCCACCGTTTCCCCCACCGAAATGGTGAACTCATTCGGGGTGAAAAGGAAATCTGTGAGGTAGACTGTGGCATCTGCTTCGCATTGGGCCCAAGCCGAGCTCATGCCCATGGATGCGATCAACACGAAAATTTTGAGGGAGTTGATTTTCATGGTGGAAATGGTTCAAACAGGAAACTTGAGGGCAAGTCTCACGGACGCGCAGATGGGCACAAGCGACAACTTTTCGGCCATAAATGAATGTTTTCAGATCGCTTCATCACAACTCCACAATCATGCCGAGGCCGGGAAGGATGGAGCCCGTGGCGGTCGAAATGAATCGCGGATCGTAGAAACTTGGGTTGCTTGTGGACGGGATGGGGCGGCCGGTCGCCGGGTCGCGAACCACATCGAGTTGGTCGGGTTGTGGCGGTGCCGCTGCCGTGATGTTTTGCAGGTCGGCGAACACGTCGAGCGACCAATTGTCGAAGAACCATTTGCGGTCGATGCGGAGGTCGACTTGGTGGAAGGCGCCGTTGCGTTCTGTGTTCAACGCGGCGTAGTCCGGAATGGGGGCGTTGAACGTATCCCAGTTCTCAATCAGCAGGCTTTGGTCCAAGGCGTAAGGCGTGTAGGGCAAACCGCCGCTGAACAACACCCGCGCGCCGACTTCCCAACCGCTGTCCCATTTCTTGCCGCCCGTGAAACTGACGATGTGCCGGTTGTCCCAAGAACTGGGAACCCAGGACTGGAGGGCGAAGTCTTGGCCTGGGTTTTGGTATTCACTGCGCACCAAGGTGTATGCCAAAAGGCCGTAATACCCCTTGTACAAACGTTGTTGGAGGAGCACCTCCATCCCATACGCCCGGCCCTCGGCGTCGAAGGTGACGGTCTCGTTGCCGACCACCCCAAAGTCCGCGCCCAAATTGGCCAATGCAATGCCTGTGTTGGCACTTGCAGGGGAACCGGTGTATCCCTTGTAGAAGCCCTCCACCGACACCGCGGCATTGCGCGAGGCAATCTCTTTGCGAATGCCCATCACCAGTTGACGGTTGGTGGTGTAGGTCAGGCCTTCCGACCAGTTCAGCAAGGTGGAGGTGCTGTCGGCACCAAGCCCCGCGTATCCAAGAATGGTGTAGGCAGGCAGCTGATGGTAAATGCCGGCATTGGCGTTCCACGTCCATCCGGGGGCAAACGACCAGCTTGCCGACAAACGGGGACTGAATTGGTCAAGTGGATTGGCCAAGGGAGACGCTTCCGGCAACGTCAACCCCTCGGTGGCGTCGAGCAGCAGCGCACCATCCAGCCGAAGCCCAGCCGACAAAGTGAGTCGGTTGTCGAGCAGCGGCCGCGAAGCTTGGGCGAACGCCCCATACTTGGCCATCTTGAAGTCCGAACCAAACGTCACGTCCACACTCCCCACTTCAGGCACATAGACCACGCTTGTTGTGCTGTTGTTGTACTTCGCGTATTCCGCATTCACCCCGCCGCTGACCTTCCATCCGCTTGGCAAACTGCGGTAGCGCTCCGCACGGAATTTGTTCTCGATTTCTTGGCTCACGTAATCCAACGTCCGAGGCAAATCGACGTCGTTGTCCACGTGTTTGAAGGCAGAATTGTTGAGCATGTTTCGGCTCAACACAAACGTCCACTTTCCGTCTTCCATGTAGCGGTCCCACTTCACCCCTTGCATGTAATTCCACTGTTCGGAAATCGGGAGGACATCAAGGATGGCCATCTGGTTGAGGTAATTGGGGGCCGCCGGGTCGGAGGCCAAATCGAGGTTCAACTCAAAATCATCCAGCGCGCCCAGCCCGAGCACGGTGACGGCATTTCGGTCGTCGGGGCGCCACACCCACTTGTACTGGTAGTCGTTGTAGATGGGCAAGAATGGCAATCCCAAAACCTCAAACAGCAACTGCAAATAGCTGCGCCGCACGCTCGCAATGAGGCTGCTGTTTTCTCCCGTCGGACCTTCCACGGTCACCCCGAGGTCACTCGTCCCCACCACGGCATTGGCCGTCCATTGGTCGGTGCGCGGGTCCTTGAAGCGGAATTCCATGACGCTGCTGAGGGCATTGCCACGTGCGGCAGGAAAGGCCCCGGCGTAGAAATCCACGCCTTCCACAAGGTCCACATTGATCATGCCCACGGGTCCACCGCTCGCACCTTGTGTCGCGAAGTGGTTGATGTTGGGGATTTCAATGCCGTCGAGGTAGAAGCGGTTTTCATTAGGCGCACCGCCGCGGATGACAATGTCGTTCCGGAAACTGGGGATGGCCGCCACGCCCGGCAACGAGCGCAACGCCCGACTTATGTCGCGTCCCCCTCCTGGGTTGCGCTTGATTTCGTTGGTGCCGATGCTTCGAACGCTCAAGGGCGCTTCCTCCACCGTAGCGCGTGATTCAGCAACCACTTCCGCAGCATCCACCACGATGGCGGCTTCGTTCAACGCCACATTCACCACCGCGGGACGGGCGGGCGTGGTTTCGATTTCGAAGACCGTTTCAGGGGTGTAACCGAGGAACGAAACCACGACGTTGTGCACGCCCGCGGGCACGCCTTCCAACCGATAGGCGCCCTCAAAATCTGTGGCGGTGCCTGAGGTTTGGCCCTGAAGCACCACAGACGCGAAGGGCAGCGGGGCGTTGGTTGTGGCCTCCACCACCTTTCCCAAGATGACACAACGGCCGGGTTCGGTCTGCGCGAAGCCCCACAAGGGCGCACTCACGAGAGTGCAAAGCGCCAAAATTTTGGCATAAAGCGAATGTTTCAAGACACGAGCGTTCAGTGATTCACAAGGGAAACCCAGAAAACCAGCGGAATGTTCGATGCCCCGACTCAGCCCAAATCGAGGTCCAACGCCTTGCGCAACTTGTCCAGCGCCGGGTTCTTCTCCACCATCAAATCGTAGCGATCCTTGTCCGAGAGAAAGGCCTTGCGCTCTTCGAGGGCTTGCTCACGCATCTCGAGGTGCAATTCCAAGCCCGCGTTTTTCAGATTCGTCTTGAGGAAAATCAGTACTTCAGTGCGGAGGCCGTCCATCTGCTCACGCTGCAGCGGGTTGTTGACCGTGTACACCACTTGCTGTCCCCTCAGTTCAGGATTGCCGATGGACATTGTCGCCGTCAAGGCCAAACGGTCGTCCTCACGAAGTTTTTCGACAAAGCCCTTCCACGCCTTCACCAACGATGCGGCGGTGACCTCCTCGTTCCAGGTGGGGTCAATCAACGCGCCCGGCGTCGGGGCGGCCTCCTCTTCGGGGGATTTGACCTTGATGTTGCCGGTGGCGGCCACCACTTGCTGCTTGGCCTTCCGCAACCCCGCCGCGCGAGGGGCTTTGGCCGCAGGTGCAGGTGCAGGTGCAGGTGCGGGCGCAACCGGCGCTTCCTTCGCGAGAACAGGAGCCGCCGGCGCCTCAGGTGCGGGTGGGGCCTCGGATGCCACAGGTGCGGGCGCAGATTGAGCTGGCTCCTCTTGGACAGGCGCGACTTCTTGGACAGGCGCGACTTCTTGGACAGGCGCGACTTCTTGGACAGGCGCGACTTCTTGGACAGGCGCGGCCTCTTGAACCGGAGTAGGCGCGGGGTGCGCAGAAGGTGCAGGGGCTGCCGCCACTGGCGCAGGCGCCGTCACGGGCTCAGGTGCCGTCACGGGCGCAGCCGGAGCAGATGCTGGAACGACCGCAGCCTGCGGCACCATCAACCCTGCGTCAGGGCTTTTTTTTTTGAGTGCCTCGTGGGAACAAATCTGCATCAGCGCCAACTCCACAAGGAGTCGCTGATGCTGTGAGCCCCGGTACTGCACGTCAGCCTGGTTCAAGACATCGAGGCCGCCCACCAAAAAGAACAGGTCCGCGCGGGACGCTTGGTCTTGGAATTTGGCCTTGACGTCGTCTGTGGCTTCCACCAACTTCAACGTCTGGGGATCGCGACACACCATCAGGTTGCGGAGGTGGTTGGCCCAACCGGTGATGAAATGGTGGGCGTCAAATCCGCGCGCCATGACGTCGTTGAAGAGCAACATGGCCCCGGGGATGTCACTGGCAAGAGCCTGGTCCGTCAGCGTGAAATACGTGTCGTGGTCGAGCACGTGAAGCTGCTCCGTCACCGCTTGGTAGGTGAGGTTCTTTCCTGCGAACGCCACGAGTTGGTCAAACATGGACAACGCGTCGCGCAGGGCCCCGTCCGCCTTTTGGGCGATGACGTGAAGTGCTTCTTCTTCCGCGTTCACCCCCTCCTGAGTCGCGATGTGCAGAAGGTGCGCCACAGCGTCGGGTACGGTGATGCGGTGGAAGTCGAAGATTTGGCAACGGGACAAAATCGTCGGCAGAATCTTGTGCTTCTCCGTGGTGGCCAAAATGAACACCGCGTGCGCCGGCGGCTCCTCCAACGTCTTCAAAAATGCGTTGAACGCCGCCTGGCTCAGCATGTGCACCTCGTCGATGATGTACACTTTGTACTTGCCTTGTTGGGGTGGGATGCGGACCTGATCAACGATGTTGCGGATGTCCTCCACCTTGTTGTTGGAGGCTGCGTCAAGCTCAAACACGTTGAACGACATCGCCTCGTCCTGCACGTCAAATCCGTTGATGGCGCGGGCAAAAATCCGCGCCGACGTGGTCTTACCCACCCCGCGCGGCCCGCAGAACAAATAAGCCTGTGCAATCTGCCCCGACGCAATGCTTTGTTGCAGCGTTTGCGTGATGCCAGATTGCCCCACCACGGCATCCCAGGCTTGGGGCCGATATTTGCGGGCGCTGACGAGATAGGGTTGGTCGCTCATGAGAATGCGAATATCGCGCCCCCTGAGGTGGAAGGCCAAACCCGGTTATTCACAACGCGTCCCCAGTTTGGGGGCTGCGGGTGTTGGTTTTCAGAGTCCTGCGACGTACTTTTGCGCCCCATTAATTAACAAGTTCACATGAACCGTTACGAAACTGTTTTCATTATGACTCCCGTGCTGTCTGCTGAGCAGGTGGCGGAAGCAGCGTCGAAGTACCGTGCATTCGTGACCGAGAAGGGCGGCAAAATCGTCCACGAGGATGCATGGGGATTGCGGAAGTTGGCTTACCCCATCCAGAAGAAGTCTACAGGCTTCTACCACTTGATGGAATTCGAAGCCGACGCCTCCGTCATCCTGCCTTTCGAGACTGAATTCCGTCGGGACGAACGCATCATCCGCTTCCTCACCACGAAGATGGACAAGCACCACATCGCGTACGCCGAAGGCCGTCGCGACAAGTCTAACCGCCAACCAGCAGCCCCTGCAGAAGCAGAAGGCAACGCTGAGGCTTAATCTCTCCCGTTATGGCAGACAAGAAAGTTCGCTACCTGAACCCCATTGACATCGAGACGAAAGCTGAGCGTTACTGCCGCTTTCGCAAGAAGGGCATCAAGTACATCGATTACAAGGATGCTGACTTCCTGTTGATGTTGTGCAACCCGCAAGGCAAAATCTTGCCTCGTCGTTTGACCGGCACCAGCTTGAAGTACCAGCGCAAAGCTGCACAGGCCATCAAGAAGGCCCGTCACTTGGCGTTGATGCCCTACGTTGCTGACAACCTCCGTTAATTCCCATTGCCATGAACATCATTCTCAAGCAAGACGTGGAATTGCTCGGCAGCAAGTTTGACGTCGTGACCGTCAAGGACGGCTACGCACGCAACTTCCTCATCCCCCAAGGTTTGGCTGTGGCTGCGACCGCATCCAACTTGAAGGTGAACGACGAGGTGATCCGCCAGCAAGCGCACAAGGCCGCCAAGGCCAAGGAAGCCGCAGAAGCCATCGCATCCAAGCTCGAGGGTTTGAACCTGAAGCTCGGTGCAAAGGCCGGCGAAAGCGGAAAGATTTTCGGATCAGTCAACTCGATTCAGCTTGCCGACGCCATCCAAGGCGCAGGCTACGACATCGAACGCAAGCAGATTTCTCTTGCCGACGACACCATCAAGGAGTTGGGCGCGTACGAAGCGACCATCAAGCTCCACAAAGAAGTGGTCGTCACTGTGAAATTTGAAGTGGTGGCTGAGTAATCCGCCCTGCACAATTGCATTGAAAAGCCCTGCCTTCGAGCGGGGCTTTTTGCTGGCCCACACTTTGTGCCACAGCGCACCTTTCTCCCCCACTCTGCCTCCTACCTTTGGGCCATGAGCGCGTTCAAACTCGACAGTCCATTCAAGCCCACGGGAGATCAACCGGAGGCGATTCGACAGTTGGTGGAAGGCGTGAACGAGGGGAATGAACATCAAGTGCTGCTCGGGGTGACCGGTTCCGGAAAGACCTTCACCATGGCCAACGTCATTGCGGAGACCCAGCGACCAACACTCATTCTCAGCCACAACAAAACCCTGGCAGCCCAACTCTACAGCGAGTTCAAAAGCTTCTTCCCGGAGAATTTGGTGGAGTACTTCGTGAGCTACTACGACTACTACCAACCCGAGGCCTTCATTCCCTCCTCGAACACCTACATCGAGAAGGACCTGCAGATCAACGACGAGATTGAGAAACTCCGGCTCTCTGCCACCTCTGCCCTGCTGAGTGGGCGCCGTGATGTCATCGTCGTGGCAAGCATCAGTTGCATTTACGGCATCGGCAATCCCGTGGAATTCCACAAAAACGTGGTCAGCCTCGAGGTTGGTCAACGCATCACCCGCAACGACCTCCTTCACCGCCTCGTGACCAGCTTGTACAGCCGCGCGGTGAGCGACTTCAAGCGGGGCAATTTTCGGGTCAAGGGAGACACCGTCGACATCCACCTGGCGTACGCCGACCACGCGGTGCGGGTTGAATTTTGGGACGACGAGATTGAACGCATCTCCACCATCGATCCGGAGAGTGGGTCTCAATTGCACGTCTTTGAGCAAATCAGCATCTACCCAGCCAACCTGTTTGTGAGCAGCAAGGAGACAACCAACAAGGCGGTTTGGGAGATTCAACAAGACCTGGAAAAACAGAAGGGCTTTTTCAATGAGCAAGCCCGCTTCCTCGAGTCCAAGCGCTTGGATGAGCGGACGTTGTACGACTTGGAAATGATCAAGGAAATTGGGTTCTGCTCCGGGATTGAGAACTACTCGCGGTATTTCGACCGCAGGCAACCTGGGGAACGTCCCTTTTGCCTCCTCGACTATTTCGCCAAAGACTTCCTCGTCGTCATTGACGAGAGCCATGTGACGGTGCCTCAGATTGGCGCCATGTTCGGGGGTGACCGTTCGCGAAAGGTCACCCTCGTCGACCACGGGTTCCGACTGCCCTCGGCCCTCGACAACCGCCCCTTGACGCATGACGAGTTTGACAGCATTGTCAACCAAACCATCTACGTCAGCGCTACGCCTGCGGATTTTGAGCTTGAGCGTGCGGAAGGGGTCGTGGTGGAACAAGTCATTCGACCCACCGGCTTGTTGGACCCGCCCATCGATGTGCGGCCGTGCGACCACCAAGTCGACGACCTCGTGATCGAAATCCGCAAAACCTTGGCGGAAGAAGAGCGTGTGCTCGTCACTACCCTCACGAAACGCATGGCAGAAGAGTTGACCAAATACCTCGACCGACTCAGCATCAAATGCCGTTACATCCACTCGGACGTCAAAACGCTGGACCGCGTTGAAATTTTGAGGGAACTGCGGGACGGTGCCATCGACGTGTTGGTCGGCGTCAACCTGCTTCGGGAGGGTCTGGATCTTCCTGAGGTCAGCCTTGTGGCCATCATGGACGCCGACAAAGAGGGCTTTTTGCGCAGCAACCGCAGCCTCACCCAAACCGCAGGTCGCGCAGCTCGGAACATCAATGGGCGCGTCATCATGTACGCCGACAAAGTGACCGACAGCATGGCTCAGACCATCGAAGAGACGTCCCGTCGACGCACCAAGCAGATGGCCTACAACGAGGAACACGGCCTCGCTCCCCAACAGATCAAGAAGGAGAAGCGAACGTTGTTTGAACAGAGCGAGGCCGTGACCAACCGCCCCAAGAACTACGCAACCGAACCCGAGCAAGCCCCCTTGGCTGCCACCGATCCCATCGTGCAAGCCATGTCGGCCGCCGACCTCGACAAGCTGCTGGCCAAGACCAAGCGAGACATGGAACGCGCCGCCAAAGCCATGGAATTCATGGAAGCCGCCAGACTCCGTGACGAGATCCATGCCCTAGAAGCACGTCGCAAGGAAGTTGGCAAGTAAGTTTGTAGCGATGAATCCACGCGCTTTGTACCACGTCCTTTGCCCCGTGCTTTTGTTGCTGGTGGGTGTGATGGGTGGATGTCGGAGTGCCGAAACCACCGCACCGTCCACCCCCTCGACGGAGGCAGCTTGGTCCGAAATGCCACTGACGCTGACTTCAGTCGCTGTCCATGGGGACAACCTCGTGGCTGTGGTTCAGTACGGTGGTGGTTGTGGCGAACACACCCTTCACCTGGAAGCCAATGGCCCGATGCTCAAAAGCCTTCCCCCCAAGCAACCACTTCGGGTGGTGCATCGTTCTTCTGGAGACCCCTGCCGCGCCATGATTGTCGATACACTCGTGGCCCCTTTGACTTCCTTCCGTGGAACCCCCCGTGGCACTACCGTGCTGATGTTGGAGGGGTGGAAAGAAGAATTGTTTTATGCATATCCCAATCCTTAATATCATGACCCGATTCAAACTCCTGTGGATGTTCTTGGCCCTGTTTGGCCTGTCCATCCAAGCATCTGCCCAAATCACCTACGGTGGCGTACCATGGATTGAGGGCGTTCGTCCTGAACCCCTGACCATGCCGACCCTCGACCTAGAAGCCCTTGCGGCTGAAGACGAAGTTACCGACCGTTACAAGGAAGCCCCTTGGCGTTTTGGTGTGGAACACGAAGTGAGCTTGAATGCCGTTGATCACGGTGCCTGGACCACGGAGCAAGGACACCGCGTTTGGAGACTCACCTTCAATGCCGAAGCTGCGACCAGCTTGTCTTTGCGATTTGACACATTCCGCGTTCCCAAGGGAGGTCAGATGTTCGTCTATTCTGAGGATGGCAGCCAGGTGATTGGAGCCATGGACCACCGCAACATAAAGGATTGGGGTGGACTTGCCATCGGCGTTATTGCAGCAGACCATCTTGTGCTTGAGTACCGCCAACCCTTAGAGTTAGAGGAGATGCCCGAGTTGAGTATCGACCAAATCGTACAAGGTTACCGCGCTTTGAGCGGATGGCCTCACCTGGAAGATCGAGGTCCCTTCGGCAACAGTGGAGCGTGTAACATCAACGTCAACTGCCCCGAAGGCGCGACGTGGGCGACAGAAAAACGCAGTGTGGCACTCATCACCCAGGGAGGATACACCGTCTGTACAGGAAACCTGCTAAACAACACCGCCAACGACGGAACGCCCTACTTCTTGACTGCCAACCACTGTCTGGGGAATCCAGGCAGTTGGGTGTACTACTTCAACCACGAGTCCGCCACCTGCACTGGCAGCAACGGTCCCACAAACCAGAGCATCAGCGGGGGCACCTTGCTCGTCAACAGCGGCCAATCCGATGTGGCGTTAATCGAGTTGAGCCAAACGCCTCCAGCCGATTTCAACGTGCAATACGCAGGGTGGGATGCCTCAGGCGTGACGCCCTCAAACACGGTTGGCATCCACCATCCCTCTGGCGACGTCAAGAAGATTTGCTTTGACGAGGACAGCCCGTCTCAGCAAAATCAAGGCGGGGCTGCAGTTTGGTACATCAACGAATGGGAACTTGGGGTGACCGAACCCGGTTCTTCAGGGTCCCCGCTCTTTGACCAAAATCACCGTGTCATCGGACAACTGTACGGCGGTGTTGCGGCATGCGCGGGAAGCGTAAACAATGGCCAACCCGACTGGTACGGACGGTTTGACGTCAGCTGGGGATTGGGGCTTTCTGACTACCTCGATCCCTCTGGATCGAACATCAATGTGTGGGACGGCTACCCCGATGGTGCTGTTACCTTTAACAACGACGCCGGCGTGAGCATCACTGGCTCACCTGAAGGCGTGCTCTGTAGCACGGAGCAGATCTTGATTGAGGTAACACTGACGAACACAGGGGAGAATACACTAACTAGCTGCATGCTGGAGTACAGCATTAATGGTGGTGCGCCCCAACAGCAATCTTGGGCAGGTTCACTGGAGCAATTCGAGACCGACATCGTGACGCTTCCAGTATTTACGTCCCAAGCAGGAACCAATACAGTGGAAGTTTCATTGAGCACGCCCAACGGATTGGCAGATGAAAATGCCTTGAACAACACCACCATGGTGGAATTCACCTCGTATGAAGGCCCTACTTACGACTACACGCTGACCCTGGTTTTGGACGATTACGGCAGCGAAACAGCTTGGACCCTCAAGCGCTTGGGTCAAACGCTTTACGAAGGCGGCCCTTACCCAGATGGCGTCGATGGCGAAGAAGTCATCGTCGATTTCTGTCTGGAGGAAGGGTGCTACGCTTTTAGAATCACAGACTCGTACGAAGATGGCCTTTGCTGTGGTTACGGGGAAGGCAGCTGGACCATTACCGACCCCAACGACGAGGTGGTGGGTACGGGTGGTGAGTTTGGTGCTTCCGAACAGATTCAATTCTGTGCCGACGAAACACTGAGACTCTCTGACCTCGAAGGCCAAACCGTGCAGGCCTACCCCGTCCCCACGTCCAACGAAGTGACAGTTGCGTGGCCCGAAGCGTCGGGAGAGGCCTGCGTGTTGGATGCCATGGGGCGCAATATTATTTGTGAATCCGTCCGTGAAAACCAAACCACGTGGAGCACCGAGGCATGGGCCGAAGGGACCTACCTCGTCCAATGGCGCAGCGACGCGGGACGCGTGATCATGACCCGCATTTCCGTCGTGCGATAACCCATGTGGCTGTCCCTTCTCGGCGCATCGATCCAAGGCCTTTGGGCTTGGCGCTGGGATGGAGTAAAGACCCTCGACGACGCTGAGCTGCCTTTTCAAGGCCGCGTCAGCGTGGTGGTTTGCTGCCACAACGAGGCCGCGCGTCTTCCCGAGTTTGCTCGGGGATTGCGTCCCGCGCTGGACGCGGCCGAACAAGCAGGCTGTGCCGTCGACGTGATGGCGGTCAATCACGGCAGTTCCGACCACACGGGAAGGGTGCTCGACGCCTTGACTGAGGAAGACGAACGATGGCATGTGGTTCACCTTGTGCGCACCATGGAAAGCAAAAAAGAAGCCTTGGCCGCCGGCATCGCAGCGAGCCTAGGCGACGTGCTCGTCCTGCTCGATGCGGACTGTGCGCCTATGGACGCCTTTTGGCTGGTCAACATGACGCAAGGTGCAGGGACCGCTTGGGACGTCGGTGTGGGCATCAGCCTTCCCCAGCCTTCGGGTCCCATGTCGTTTTTGACTCGCATGCAGAGGCTGGAAGCCAGGCGATTGGCACAGCGGGCCGTGGGGGCTGTGGACGCGGAGCAGCCGTACCTCGCCTTTGGCCGGAACCTGGCGTTCACGCGGGACATGTGGACACGTGTCGGTGGATTTGATGCGCACCTCCACGTGCCTTCAGGGGACGACGACTTGTGGCTGCAGGAAGCCGCGAAATGTGGCGCGCGGGTCGTCTCCAAGACGTCCCGTTCCGCCCAAACTGCCTCGGACTGGCCGGCAACGTGGCGGCTGTGGAGACGACAAAAAACGCGGCACTTCTCTGCAAGCCCGTCCTATCCTTGGCGCGTCAAAGTCAGGTTGTTGCTGCCCGGATTGGGATGGGGGCTGCTCGTCGCAGGGGTTGTCCACAATCCCTCGGGGACATCCGTCGGCCTTGCCGGGTGCGCGTTGTTGGCACGCACACTTACCTTCGGGAAGTTCTTGCACCGGGCTGGCCTGCCACGACGCGAGGCATGGGAACTCCTGATGGAACCTGTGGTAAGCGTGTTTCGCGTTTGGGCTTGGTGCAAAGGCTCAACCTCAGAATCGACCTCATGGAAGTGAATCCCAACCTCTCGGAAAAAGCGCAATACGACTATGCACTGGTGTTGCGTGCGACGAAGGAGAAGGATCAAAAAGCCTACGCCGAGCTCATGCAACGCTACGAAGGGGCCATTTTCCATTTGATCAACCGCATGGTGTTCAGCGAAGACGACGCCGAGGATTTGACCATTGAGACGTTCACCAAGGCGTTCAAGCGCTTGAATCAATACACCCCAGCGTTTGCGTTCTCGACGTGGTTGTTCAAAATCGCGTCCAACCACACCATCGACTTCATCCGCAAGAAGCGCATCAATGCGCTGTCGCTCGACCGCGGGTTCACCAACGAAGAGGGGGACCGCATGGAAATCAGCGTCAAGGACGACGGACTGGACCCCATGGAAGCGCTTCAGAAGCAGGAGCGCATCGAACGCATGCGTGAAGTGGTGGCTCAGCTCAAAGACCGCTACCGCCGCTTGGTGGAGTTGCGGTACTTCGAGGAAAAGAGCTACGACGAAATCTCCGAGGAACTCGACCTGCCGCTCGGCACGGTCAAAGCCCAGCTGTTCCGCGCCAGGGACATGATGGCGAAGATTTTGGAGTCGTCTCGCGAAACCATTTGATTCTCGTGGCCGCCCGCGACGTCATTCTTCCCCACTTTCCCGACCTCACCGATGCGCAGATCGACCAGCTCGATGCCATCGCGCAAACCGTGTGGGATTGGAACCAGCGCATCAACGTGATTTCCCGGAAAGACCCCGAGGTCATGCTGCGACACGTCCTCCACAGCTTGGGCATCGCCAAACTGATGCGGTTTGAGCCCGGAAGTTGCGTGCTGGATGTGGGGACCGGGGGCGGATTTCCAGGTTTGCCCTTGGCCGTGCTGCATCCCGAGACGGAGTTTGTCCTGTGTGACAGCATCGGCAAAAAAATCAAGGTCGTGCAAGCCGCTGCCAAAGCCGCGGGACTGAACAATGTCAACGCGCTCCATGCCCGCGCCGAGGATGTGGATGGTACCTACGACTTCGTGGTAAGTCGGGCCGTCACCCGCATGGCCGGCTTCCTTTCGTGGCTCGATGGAAAAATCGCGCAAGACAGCAAGCATGATTTGCCCAACGGGGTGCTCTACCTCAAAGGTGGCGATCTAGCGGAAGAGCTGTCGGAAGTGGAGGCCTCTTGTCGAGTGACCCCGCTGGCCACATGGTTTGCCGATCCCTTTTTCGAGACCAAACAAGTGGTCCACGTCGACCTCTCGACAGACTGAGCGCGGAACGTCCCAACATATGGGCAAAAAGAAGAGGGCCCTGGGGCCCCCTCCGTAACCTGCAAGAAAATTGAAACCAACATGGCCGATGACCATGTCGGAAGAAAGACGGACGCTTGAATCGAGGGTTGCCTGCAGCGTTCAAAAAAAACTCACCTCCGTCTTTTCAATTCGCAAGCATCTGTACGAAAGTGTTTTACGACTCAAACTTGTACCCCACTCCGCGGATGGAATGGAAATGTTTGGGGTTTTTGGGATCCTGTTCGAAGGTTTTTCGGAACGCCAAGATGAAGTTGTCGATGGTGCGGGTCGAAGGCATGATGTCGTAGCCCCACACCATTTGAAGGATGTCTTCGCGGCTCACCACCTCTCCCTCGCGGCCAATCAACAGCTTGAGCAGCATGGCCTCGCGCTTGGACAATTTCCTGGACTCCCCATGAGGCCCCGTGGCTTGGAACGCCACAAAGTCCACTTCTCCTCGGCCAATGGAGGCCCGCTTGAGTTGGGTCCATGCGTCGGAGGCGGTTTGGTTCATCATCCGATCCAACCTCAAAAGCAGCTCCTCCACCAAGAAGGGCTTTCCGAGGTAGTCGTTGGCGCCGAGTTTCAATCCCTCCACCCGGTCGCGGCCCTCGTTGCGCGCCGTGAGGAACAAAATGGGCGTTTCAATGCCTTCAAGCCGGGCCGTTCGGCACACCGCAAACCCATCCATGCCGGGCATCATGACGTCCAAAATGGCGGCAGCGAATCGTTGGGTGCGCAGCGCTTCCAGCGCATCCGTGCCATTTTCGACCTCCACCACGGTGTGCCCCTCGCCCCTCAAATTGAGGGCCAGCATCTGGCGCAAAGAAGCCGTGTCCTCCGCGAGGAGTAAACGAACAGGGCTTGGGTTTGGTTGTACTTTTGACATGATGGACGACGCAAAGATGACGCGGCTCAGCGAGATTGGAAAAAACACCATCGCCGAAGCCCTTGGACTTGAAATCACAGAGGTGGGTGATGGGGTCGTTCGCGGCAAGCTGCCCGTCGATGTTCGAACACACCAACCCTATGGTTTGTTGCACGGCGGCGCCAGCGTGGTCTTGGCCGAGACCCTCGGGTCCGTCGGATCCCACATGCTGGTCAAGGACCATGGCAAGGGCGCCGTGGGCATCGAAGTCAACGCCAACCACGTCAAAGGCGTGCGTTCAGGCTGGGTCCACGGCACGGCCACCTTGGCCCACCGCGGCGGTCGCCTTCATGTGTGGAACATTGACATTCGGGACGACGAGGGCGACCTCGTGTGCACGTCTCGACTCACAGTGATGATTGTGCCTCGCCGTGACTGAGACGTTTTTTGACGACGCCCCACGCTCTGCGGCGACCGGCGGAAAGCACGAGTCGGAACCCCGGCTTTGGTGGCGTCCGCCTGGCCACCACGACGTGTTCACCCTCATTCCGGACGCTTCCGGCACGAGCACGTTCCACTTCGCCCCCTTCGATCCTGCGCAGGGCGCGCCTGAAATGACCTGGAAAGGACATGCCGTCCGCACCGAACGCCCAGACGTAGGCACGCTGCCCCACGTTCCCACCGCTGAGGTTCAAGACACCACCCGTGAGGCGCATCTGGCCAACGTTTCAGCTGCGCTCGACGCCATTGCCACAGGCGAGCTCGACAAAGTTGTGGTGTCTCGCACCCGTGTTTTGCCCGAAGCATTGCCGCCCGAAACGGTGTTCCAACACCTCTGCGACATGCATCCCCGTGCGCTGGTGTACCTCATGCACCACCCTGTAGAAGGCACGTGGTGTGGGGCCACCCCGGAACTGTTGCTCCGCGCCCAACAGCACGACGTCGACACCGTCTCTCTGGCAGGCACCCGACGCGACGGATCTCAAGCGTCTTGGACCGACAAGGAGCGCCAAGAACAGCACGTGGTCACGGAGCATGTGCTCGATGTGCTGTCTGAAATGGGCAGCACCAACCTGTCCATTCATGGGCCTCACGACCGCGCATACGGGGCGTTGACCCACTTAGAAACCCGCATCTCAGCCCACTTCATGGGTGACTTGCACCAATTGGCCAAAGCACTCCACCCCACCCCTGCGGTCTGCGGACGCCCCGTGGACCAAGCCGCGGCGTTCATTCGCACCAAGGAGCAGCACAACCGGACGTATTACGCGGGATTCTTGGGCTGGTCTTCCCCCATGGGCTGCGCGTACTACGTCAATTTGCGCTGCGCGCGGTGGGCAGACAACGGCGTGGTGCTCTTCGCAGGAGGTGGGATTGTGGAGGGTTCTGTCCCTGAGGATGAATGGTTAGAGACCGAAGCCAAACTCCAAAGCTTCGCGCCCGCCTTCCTCCCGTAACCTCCACGTACCTTCGTGGCATGCAGATGAGCAGCTCCCACCCTGCGGCGGCCGTGTTGGCCGCAGTGCTGGCCGAACAAGGCGTTCGGCACGCGGTGGTGAGCCCCGGATCACGCAACGCCCCGTTGGTCCTCGCCCTCCATCACCACCCTGACATCGATGTCCGGGTGAGCATCGATGAACGCGCAGCAGCGCACCACGCGTTGGGCTTGGCGTTGGCCACATGGACCCCTGTGCCTGTGGTGTGCACCTCAGGAACCGCAGCCTTGAACCATGGCCCAGCCTTGGCAGAGGCATTTCACGCACGCATTCCCCTCCTCAGCATCACGGCCGATCGCCCTGCAGAGGTCATCGGCCGAGGACACGGCCAAACCCTGAACCAAGCAGGTGTGCATGCCCCGCATACGGTCCATCACGATGTGCTGGACGAATCCGCCATGGACGTCGACACCCTGGTTGCCAAGGCACGCCAAGCGATGCGTCAAGCGCTGCATGGAGGCCCCGGGCAGTCCGCCGGACCTGTGCACCTCAATGTGCCTTTCGAAGAACCGCTCTACGACCTCGCCCCAGCAATCACCCTGCCCTCCCCTGTGCGGACGGAACAAGATTCCACCGTCGACCACGCTGACCTTGAGATCCCCGACACCCTTCGTACTGCGCTCGATGGCGGCAAGGTGCTCGTGGTCGCAGGCCCTCGGCCTGCAGCGGTCCACCGTACGCCACATGCCACACTTGAGGTCAACCTTCCTTGCCTTGCCGAACGCGGGGCGTGTGTAGAAGGACCGTTGGTCATGCACGGGGGCGAACGCCTGCTCCATGACGGGCAATGGCCAGACGCCCTCAAGCCTGAAGCCGTGATCACACTTGGCTTGCCTCCCATGTCCAAGGTGCTGCGCGCCGCCCTTGACGGCGTGCCCCAATGGCATGTTGGTACCGACTTGGAGGGTGAAGGATCCGGTTGGGACATTTGGGCCACGTTGCAAGGCGAGGTGCCTGCTTCGGTGCTTTCCACTCCCGCCATGGCACACGCCAAACAAACATGGGGAGAAGCCAAAGACCTCCTCCAAGACGTTCTCACAGCACAAAAGCCCGAATGGAGCGATTTGAGCGCCTGGAACACTCTGGTTGACACATGGCGCAGCTGGGATGCAGAAACGCGCCCCAAGGCATTGCATGTGGCCAACAGCGCCTCCGCACGGTATGCGCAATGGTCCGAGTTGGGCGAAGCGCTCGGCCCTGACGCGGTGTTCCACGCCAACCGTGGTGTGGCAGGCATCGATGGATGCACCTCCACCGCCGTGGGATGGGCTGCGGCCACTGGGAAGTCAACCTGGTTGGTCACCGGAGATGTGGCCTTTCATTACGACGCCAATGCACTGCTGACAGATCCCATGCCGCCTGAACTTCGAATCGTGGTGATGAACAACGGCGGCGGCGGGATTTTCCGGTGGCTTCCAGGCACCCAGCATCCAGACCTGTTCGAACGGCATTTTGAAACCCCACCCAACCGAACCGTCGAAGCGCAAGCACGAGCCATGGGCGCAACCCACTTCCTCGCCTCGAACGAAGTCGAGTTGCGCGAGGCACTCTCCAACGTACTCCGCGCACCAGGTCCCACCGTGCTTGAAGTGAAGACACCTTCGGCCCAAAGCGCCACGGTCCTGACCGATTACCTCGCCGCATTTCGCCGCGAAACAAAATCAACCTTCAGTTGATACGATACAATCCAAACAATTCATTATCAATTCAATGAAAATAAAACCATGGATTCAAGCCGCGCGCCTCAGGACCCTTCCTTTGGCCATCACATGCGTGCTGCTTGGCGGGGCGGTGGCCCGCGCCCATGGCTTGGATGAAACAGGACTGGCTCGGTTCACACCTGTGGTTGTGGGCGCCTTGGTGACGGTGGTGCTCCTTCAAATCCTGGCCAATTTTGCCAACGACTACGGCGACTTCACCAAAGGCACGGACACCGCTGCTGGCCGCACGGATCGGGCATTGGCCTCCGGACAATTGACCGTCTCTGCCATGAAAAAGGGCGTGACCCTCACCGCGATCGGCGCCCTGATTGCCGGTGTGGCGACGTTGGTTTTGGCCTTCGTGCCCGGGGCGGTTCCGGGCACAGAGGGGGTGACCCTTGATGGTGCGCGCATGGGCATTCTCGGCGCCTTTGGCGTGGCGGGTATTGTAGCTGCCATTCGCTACACAATGGGAAAACAAGCCTATGGATACCAGGGACTTGGAGATATTTACGTCATTCTTTTCTTTGGGTTTATCGGCGTACTTGGCGTGGGACTTTTGGTGGCGCACGAAGTGCCTGCCACATGGGTGTTGCCCGCGGTGTTTTCGGGATGCATGAGCGTCGCCGTCCTCAACCTGAACAACCTGCGTGACCACCAATCGGACGCGCTCGCCGGAAAGCGAACCATGGTCGTTCGCCTGGGATTCGAAGGCGGCAAACGGTACCACCTCATCCTGTTGGGGGTGGGATGGGCTGCCTTGCTTTTGTTTTTGCAAGGACCTTGGGAAGTCGGCATGTGGCGGGGCACCATGTGGTACGCCCTGCTCGCCTTGCTGCACGCCCGGCATGCGGTGGATGTGTGGCGATGTGAAGACCCTGCCTCCCTCGATCCCGAGCTGAAGCGGATTGCGCTGAGCACGTTTTTGGTCGCGCTGTTCATGTTCATGGACCAAACCCTCGGCGCATGAACCCGCATGACATTTGGCCTCCCTCCCCTGTGCTTCGTGGACTCCGCATGGCCGTGGTGCCTCACCCATTGACGTTCAAAACGCCTGCGATGACTTCGCGGGACACGTTGACCGAAAAACCCACGTGGTTCTTGGTGGCAGAAGACGACCAAGGCCGCATCGGCATCGGGGAGTGCAGTTTGATTTTGGGCTTGTCCCCGGAGACCAGCGACATGGCACAAGCCGCCCTCCAAAGGGTGGCCGAGAGCGGATGCCTCGATGCGATGGCCGTTCCTGCGTCCTGCCCTGCCGTTCGGTTTGCAGTGGAAACGGCGGCTTGGGACCTGAGCCAAGGGGGACGAGGCGTCATCGCCGAGTCGCCATTCTCTCGCGGGGAACGCGCCATTGACATCAATGGGCTTGTGTGGATGGGCCCGGTCTCCAACATGCTCCAACAATTCGAAGACCTCGTGGCACGCGGCTTCACCACCCTCAAATGCAAGGTGGGCGCCCACGATTGGGCGGAAGAACTGCGCATGCTC
>Ga0163109_10000251_pt1 | contig 43469 bp, 30 predicted proteins | sample CRUFie1St13metaG_FD_108704 | JGI IMG/M metagenome (GOLD analysis project Ga0163109, IMG submission 108704) | Marine microbial communities from the Costa Rica Dome - CRUD Field 142mm St13 metaG | ecosystem: Environmental > Aquatic > Marine > Oceanic > Photic zone | place: Costa Rica: the Eastern...
CGAGCGATAAGCTCTGGGTCGAGTACGTAATCGAGTCCAAAGTAAGGATTGAGTTCATCCTTCGAAAAGGCAATCTCCCCATCGTCCATAAATCTCCATCGCAGCTCGAATGGTTTCCCGTTGATGTCTTCGTAAGTAAAGCTGCGCCCGCCGATGAGCACTGTGTGATCACTAACGTCGGGATCTTGAAACAGGATCCCATCCTCCAGTCCCTGATCGCCGTGTTGATGAACGAAAAGGTTTTTCGGAAGAATTGAAACGGGATAGCCACGCGCTTTGGCTAATGAGAGTTGTCCTGGCGCGTATTGTCCTTCCTGAGTGAAGATAGAAAGCCCAAGAGGAAGGCAGGCACTTTTAAACACTTGCTCGGTTAAATCGAGTGACCTCTCCATATCTACGCGAGGGTAAGCAACATAAAGTTGGTCAGAATAGTGGAAGCTATCGAAATCAACCTGCCCAGAGTCCGCGAGTTGCAACATTTTTTTCAGCACTTCGGGGTGGCGTTCTTGAATAATCTCAACCATGTAGGCTTGGAGTTCGATATCAGCGTGAAACGTTGGGTTTGCGAGATATAGATCTAAGACTGGTTCTAGGCCTTCGGTGACGATTCGGTCCTCCGTTTGTTTTTCGTCTAAGTCGTATTGCGGGATAATTTCACCATCAGGAAATCCACGAACTCCACCGGCCACGTATTGGACATTAAAGTGATACACGGCGACCGATAGTTTGTTATTTGCAGACAAATCCCGTGGCGTGGAACGTTTTGAGCAGTTTGGGGCCGGCTTAGGGAGGCTCCAGGCTTGGTCCAAGCGGTCGCAAGCCTGTTTGGCTTTGCTCGATGCATCGTCATCACAAGCCCAACAAAATGCCAAAATAAGTGGAAGAAAGCTGCTGACTCTCAACATAGAAAAGTCGTTTAGCGCACGTGATATGAAGTCGTCATCTGCCTTTTCCCATCTCAAAGAGTGCTATTTGTCCTTGGGCATACCCACATGTGGCATGCCCCTTTTTTAGTGCATGCCTGTCTGCCTATATGATCGAAATCATTGTAGATTATTGAAATAATTGAATCTTATTTTTGGCATGCTTTCTGCTGTATTCAAGTCCGTTGTGAGTCACGATAAGCGAGACATCCTAGATTATGTTGATGAAGAGTTCGATTGGAACACTTCGACGACAGAGGATAACCCTTCCAGTAGCCTTGAAGCAGAACTCATGGCGCTTCTGGAGGACAGTAGTGAGTTGTCACAAGAAGAGGTCATTGACCCTCATGAACAACTACTTTCTGAGCTTGATGCGGCGCTAGAAGATATTGAATCCGAGATAAAGGCAGAGGTGCAGGAAATCGCTCGTCCAATCAATGATGCGGTGGAACTTGTACCGAGCTGGGATAGAATTTATAAAGTTGGTTCGCAGAACTTTATCTGTACGGACCGAATTACTTCAGCCCCTCAACTTAATCATCAAAAAGGACAACAAAATAAGGTCCATTCTGAATTGTCTCAGCTTCTCGGAAATAATTTGAACAGGTCGCGAATGCAGCGACAAAGAAGGAAGGCTAAATAAAATGTTAGGTGGAATTGTAGGTGGTATTGCTTCAAAAGTAATCGGCGGAGTTCTTGGTAAGGGCGGCGAGGGCGGTCCTGGAGGATTATTCGGAGGTATTCTTGAAAAGGTCCTGGGTGGCATTGGAAAGAAAGATAAAGCAGATCCAAAAGACGTCCGCAAAGCAGCGGGTGAAAACGGTGGCGATATTGGTGCGATTTTGCAGAAAATTGCCGATGCTCTAGAAAAACTTGCAGCGGTCAAAGACCAAAAAGGTGGGCAAAAAGCGATCGAGCCTAACCATATGGCGAATAAATATTTTAACACCTAGCAATCTAACATCAATCTTCAAGAGCTAAGCCCAGACTCGTACTTGACGCTTTTGCTGGAGCGTCGTACTCGAAGTAGTATATGAAGCGTTTCGCATTAGTCGCTGGGTTTGGTTGCCTCTTTTGTGCGGGTGAGGCCGAGGCGATTCGTTTCAATTTGGGATTAGCGGGTCAAGTTACTCCCATTGTCATCGATGATTCGACCGAGTTTGCGCTTGGTCAAGGTACTCGACTTGGCCTTCTTCCGGTTCTTGAATTCGAAGTCCTGCCTTGGTTAGCCTTTGATACCTACGCGCCTTTTACCGTGTACCGAACTAACGCAACTGGGCCCGCCTCATCTGGTGGCGAATCCGTTTTTGGATTAGGCGCAAGCCTTCGAAGCCGCGAAGTTGATGACAATAAGATTGAAACACTTCTGTACGGCCGTTTACGCGGTGGGTTCGGGACGCAAGAAGGTCGTGCTGGCATATACTCTGGCGTTGCCGCTGGATACGCGCAAACGTGGCTCAACACAGGTCGAGGGTGGTTTATAGAGCTAGATCTTTCGTGGGTAGACGTTTCGCCCAGAACAGACTTTGAAGGTATCAGTCGAATAACCGTCGGAGCTTCGTTGGGTATCGCTTTCCGTCTTGGCGGTGAACGTTGGGATTTGTAAGAAACCGCTGTGCCTCTATAGGCCAATGGACATCCCACTTGATTTCGAGAATCTCGTTTGCCGATACGTTTTTCTATTTGTTTGATCGAGTTCCGATTTCGGCTTGCCTCCGGCGAAACGTTTCTATCCGTTCTTCCTCTTCTTTTCGTGCTTTAGATAGGTCGAGCTCTTCAGGGATTTTAGCGCCGAGATTTTCGAGTTGAAGCAGACTATTGTCAGCTTCACTTAGTAGAACCTCTTTTGTTTCTTCATAAAGTCTCGGTTTTTCTTCTGCGAGAAGAATATCTCGCGCCTCAACAAGCTCTCGGACCGCTTCGTCCAAATCTCCTTTTTGTGCGAGCGCACCTGCCATCACGTACATGGCTTCAGCGGATTTCGGATCGATTTCTTTCGCTCGAGCAGCATTTTCCACGGTATTATGCCGTCTCAGTAATAGCCGGATTCGAGCGCGTCTGAGGTGCGCCCGAATTGAGTCGGGTGATTCGTTGACATCTTTGTTTGCTTGCCGCTCGGCATCTGCCATACTCATCTCTTTGCCGTTATAACGCGTTCGACGTGGCACCACTCGTGGGGGTGCTTCTGATATCTTCCCTTGCTCAAAGCTAGCAAGGGCGTTCATCATGCTTTCCGTCATTATTCGTGCAGCAATATCGGTTGTTTTTAGTTGGTCTTCGCTGCCGCACGCCTTACAACGCGTGTCGCCTACGAATGCTGGGTCTCCGTGCCGATCTGTCGCTTGCGGGTCGATAAATACCGAGAACATTCGATATGTCAGAAGCTCCCCACAGCCCTCGCACAGTAAGGGTAGCGCAAGACGATAATCGTCTTTGAGTTCTTCTCGTTTTTTCACACGCGCAGTCGCTTCTGCGAGTTTATTTTCAATCGGGTGATTGCCCAGCATACTCAATAAGACCCATGCAGCTTCTTCAGGTTCATCCGTGTACGCGCGCGCCTTCACCATTTCAATCAAGTCGAGGTCTCCGAGCTTAATAATCGCATTGGCGAACCTCATTCGATCAATCTTGCGTAAATCCAAAAACCTTCGGCCGATGGCAAGAGACAGACGTTTAGTTCCAAGTTCAGCGGCAATGATCAAAGCAAGCGTTGCCACATGTTCTTCGAGAGGTCTTCGCTGCAAAGCTTCAAGAGCAATGTTTTCGGCGTGTTCTCTTTGTGAGCGAGCGACCCTCAAAAGTGCTCGTCCGAGGTGTTCGGTTTGGGCTTCTGCCGCAGCATCAATAACGGCAGTTCCGCATCCTGCGTTTACTAAAGCCGTAACGATTTTATCTAAAGCAAGGTCCTCCTCAATAGGATTGACAGCGAGAACTTTGCAGGTTTGTCTCGTCTCTCTCTGAGTTTGGTTTGAGAATCGAGCGCACAAATCTTCGCTTGAGCTTTCGACAAATATACTCGGCTCTATTTCAAAAATTTTCCCTAGAGCCACCAAGGCAGGTGCTTCCGCCGGATTATTTTGACTGGAGTGAACGACGGCCGCAGAGTCCAGTGCTGCTGCGGCAAAAATTGCGAGTGCATCGGGTGACAAATCAGTCATTCTGGGAGCTTGCTCGATAAGTGTATCAAGTAATGCACGACATCTTCGCCCGGCAGATTGAAGCTCAGGACGAGTCATGTCGGACACACCATGAACAGTGAGTGGAGCGAGTCCTTGGATGGCTTCGACAGGCTCATTATTTCGAAGTGCCGCTACAAACACCTTCTGAGCATCGTCTTGAATCCGATCGTCACTTTCAGGCACGATACTTTTGAGCAGTGCTTCGCCGGCTGAAATCCTCGACATAGACGCAGGGAGTCCTGCAGCTGCACCAACAGCCAGCCGTGCAGCGGAATCGGGTTCTCCTTGCTTGGGCTCTTTTCTGGAGTCAGCCATGGCGTTTGCCAGAACTCGTTTAATGAGCGCAGTATCACCAGACATAAGTCCCGCGGTATACAGAGCGACTCGCCGACCGGTGCTCAACGCACCCGCCCTGTCCATCGCTTTTTTTAGGTAAGCACGAGCATCATCTGTTTCTATTCGAGCGAGTTGCATGGTCGTAATGGCATAAGCATAATCATCAAGTCGTCCACGTTTACGAACAAGATCCGCAAGAATCTGCGGCTCGATCCTGCCTAAAGCAACGGCTGCGTCTGCGGCTAACTCTCCTGCGCTACTAGAAAATATTTTTGTAAGACCTTCTATGGCGTCCTTTAGGTTGAGTTCTCCGACGAGTTCTATAGCGGTTCGGGCAACGACTGGATCGGTGTCTGCGATCTGCTCGATGAGCGCAGGAAATAGGGCAACTTTCTTTGTATCAGCGATTTTCCGCAGCGCAAACGTCCGAACCATCGGGTGCTGGTGACGTAAAAGCTGAGAGATTTCGTCGTTGCTCCATATTTCCTGCAAAGCTGGAACGGTTTCCGGTGCTGGAAGGTTGTGTTCAGGGAAACTGAGAGCATCGACACCGGCGGCGTTTGTTTCGCCAATGATTGTAACTGCCATTTTAGCTTCTGCTAGGTGACTCGACTCAAGATGCCAAGCATAAGTGACCACGAAGCGGTGTTCTGTAGCCTTTTTTGGCTGAAACATCATCAATTTGACTCTATTTTTCCATCAGAACAGGTAATGCCCTCCTTAGAGACGGATTAGCTTGCTAAGCGCTTGCCAGAGGTTTCTCATCTTCATGGGTGAATTTTCACCGAATCAAGATTATTGTTCCGACGCTCATGACGAACTTCAAATTCCGTCTCTTTTTTATTTTTGTGGCTTTGATGAGTGCTGCTTGTCAGGAAGACGCCGAACAAAACCAGACTACATTCTTCTCTGTCTCGGTCGAAACCGAAGGTCCTGGGACCATCGTTGATACGACCGGTGACATAGATTGCGAGTTGCCCTGCAAGACGCAAGTAGAGGACGGAACAGAGCTGAGTTTTGAGGCTCAACCCGATCCAGGCGCGCGGTTTTTAGGGTGGACTGGGCCCTGCAACGCTTCAAGCAAAGCATGTCGGTTTACCGTTTCTGAAGATTTAACTATCCGCGCTTCTTTTCGAAATCTTGGTACTCTTCTTCGAACCGAGGTTGAAGGCGGAGGTGTAATAACCTCAGAACCAGAAGGTATTGATTGCGGCGAAACGTGTGAATATGATTTTCCTGAAGGAACAACAGTTACTCTCACAGCAGTTCCCGATCCAGGTCATAATTTTTCCGTTTGGACCGGTTGTACGAACGTTCCAACATCCACACCCGTCATAGAAATACCTGTCGAGAAAAATCCGCTCACATGTCGAGCGAGTTTCGTGGTCACCTCTCGTTCTTTAGAGGTTAATCGTCCACGAGGCGGGCGAGTACGCAGTCAGCCTGGAGATATTGACTGCGCTCGTTCAGGAGGCGTGTGTAGAAGTTCATTTAGTTATGGAACCCCGCTGCAGCTTCTTGCTGAGGCAAGTCCCGGCCATCGGTTTATTGCTTGGGAAAATGGATGCACCGGAACGGCTACAACCTGTGATCTGGTGATGGACGACAACAAAACTGTGACTGCGCAATTTCAAGCCGACGCCCTGAATCTTAGTGTTAATGTAACGGGTGGTCTCGGAAAAGTCGTCTCGCAACCCATGGGAATTGATTGCTCTGAGAATGGAACCGGAGCATGTTCATACGATTATCCATTTGGATCAGAGCTCACCTTAGAAGCAATTGCTCGCCCTGATTACGAATTTATCCGCTGGCGAGGAGCGCCATCCTGCGATCGATTGTCCTCATGTGCTTTGACAATAACCTCGACGTTAAATGTCGTTGCAGAATTTGCGGAATTTCGATGGGATTTATCGATTACAAAAATAGGTAATGGACGTGTTCGATCGAATCCGGGCGGGATTGATTGTGGGAATGATTGCTTCGCTTCTTATCGACCAGATGTGTTGGTGACTTTGTCTGCGGAACCTGACCAGTACTCCTACTTTAGCGGCTGGGTAGATAATCAGTGCTCGGGGACTGAAGACTGCATGATCAATATGGATCAGGATAGAATCGTTTTAGCGCAGTTTGAACCGATTCAACACTCAATCGATGTCGCAGTGACAGTGGGTGGTCGAGTGACGTCGAATCCTTCTGGTATTGATTGTGGGACTGACTGTACCGAAGTGTTTAATGCTGGGACAGTGATTGAGCTTCGAGCCGAACCCGAGCCTTTATTTGAACTCACTCGATGGGGAGGTGAAAATTGTCTAAATCAAAATGTTTGCTCTTTTACATTGACGGGTACGCGAACGATTAGCGCAGAGTTTGAGCTTATTTGTGCCTCCACATCCTCCGTCCCAGCCGCTTGTGATGGGGATTGTGTTGATTTGAGCAATGACCCATTACATTGTGGCTCCTGCGGAGAAGAGTGTCCAGCGGGCGCGATTTGCGATAACGGCGAGTGCCGATGCCCTGGCGTAAATGCGGTGATATGTGAAGGTCAGTGCGTAGATCTGGACCGAGATTTAAATCATTGTGGAGTTTGCGGAAAAACCTGCCCTGTCAGTGCCAGTTGTAGCTCAGGCGAGTGCCGTTGTGCTGCCAGTGGAGACGAATGTGCATGGAACTGTCTAAACTCGGGGTGTGATGATCCTGTCGAAGTCGTCGCAGGTCGCGCTCATTCCTGTGCCCGCACGGAAAATGGTTCTGTGTATTGTTGGGGTGATAATCGTTTTGGGCAATTAGGTCTTGGTAACACCCGCAACCAAAACGAACCAACTCGCGTGGAAGGTCTGTCAAATGTTACAGCACTCACGACAGGAGCTTATTTCACTTGCGCATCACGAACAGACGAGTCGATTTATTGCTGGGGCGACAATACCTACCAACAAATTGGCACGTCGACGAAAGCATTTGCCGTTTCACCTGTTCAGGTCGCCTCATTCGCGGGTCTTAGCAAAATGGCAGCCGGTGACGCCCATGTTTGTGTTGTTCTTTCAAACGGCACGGTCGAATGCTGGGGATGGAATGCATTTGGACAACTCGGTGTCGCAGGTAACCAAAATAGTGGTTCTCCAAACTTAGTTACGAATCTTGGACCGGTGAATCAAATCTCTGCAGGCGAAGCGCATACGTGTGCACGCATGAATCAAGGACTTGTGAATTGCTGGGGAGCTAATGACCGAGGGCAATTAGGAAATGGTTCCAATATATCAAATTCTCAGCCAACCATCGTTATTGGAGCCGTTAGTATCGCTGAGGTAGCTTCTGGATCAAACCATAATTGCGCTCGACAATCTTCCGGGCAGGTTATTTGTTGGGGGGATAATAGAGAACAACAGCTTGGAGATGGCACGACGGTCACTCGGTATGTTCGCACGCTCACAAATCTTACGACCGAGGCAATATCGTTATCTATGGGGCAAGACCACTCCTGCGCAGTGACCTCAAATCAAGAAGTAATCTGTTGGGGTAACAACATTTACGGCCAGCTTGGGACACCCCAAACAAATGCTCGCGTTCATAGTTTATCTATGTCCGTAACAGACGTAGATCTCGGTCATAATCATACCTGTGTGGTTGATGAATCAAAAAATGTTCAATGTTGGGGTGCAAACGAAGATGGTCAAATCGGCGAGGGCACCAATGAGTTCGATATTATTCCCAATCAGTATCGATATGTGGAGAACCTTGAAAATATCATACAGGTAGTTCAGGGCCAGAACCATGTTTGTGCTTTGCAGTCCAGCGGTCTGGTTTTCTGTTGGGGGCAAAATTTGTATGGAGAGCTTGGTCGTGGGAATTATCTTGATAGTCTAACTCCTGTACAGGTTGTCGACATTACCGATGCCGTCGAGATCTCAGCTGGTCTTTATCATACTTGTGCACGTCAAAGCTCGGGCGAAGTGATGTGTTGGGGCTGGAATTTTTACGGACAGGTCGGTGATGGCACAAATTTCGCGAAACCGAGGCCGACGAGTGTACCCGGTATCTCTGATGCTCGTCAGCTCGCATTAGGGGCGGAGTTCTCGTGCGTCGTCAGGCAAAACTCCGACATATCGTGCTGGGGTCGCAATTCTGATGGCCAATTAGGTAACGGGAACAATGCCAATCAATTCATGCCGAATTTTGTGACAAATATTACTTCAGTGACCTCAATGAGCGCAGGCGGCTATCATGCATGCGCGGTTCTGAATAATGGAACGGTTCAGTGTTGGGGCCGTAATGATGCTGGTCAACTTGGTGATGGTTCAACGACTTCACGTAATATTCCCAACGGCGTGGTTGGTCTTTCGAGCGCCAGTTCGTTGACTTCAGGGACGCGTCATTCCTGCGCGGTCCTGAATAATGGGACCGTGAGGTGTTGGGGGGCGAATGGATTTGGACAACTTGGTGATCAAACACTCGTTCAAAAAAGAACACCTATCGAAATTTCGACCAGCAACACGATTCAGCAACTCAGTGCTGGTGACGTGCATACCTGTGCTCTGGGAACGAATGGAAAGGCCGAATGCTGGGGAAATAATTCAGACGGGCAATTGGGAGATGGGAGTTCGACGCAAAGGACGGCACCTACCGTCGTAGCTGGTTTAGTCGAGGGCGTAAATCTTTCAGCCGGGGCGACTTCAAGTTGTTCTGTTCTTATCTCGGGTCAGGTTCTTTGTTGGGGAGACAACGCATACGGACAGCTTGGGGATGGAACAACAAATTCTCGGAATTCAGCGGTCTTCACCCAGATTATTGAAGGACGCTCTTCACCGACCTTCGCACTTCCACCAGCGATATGTGCGGGTCAGCGCGTAGACTTCACAAATGACTATCGAAACTGTGGCGCTTGCGAACAACGTTGTGCTCAAAATGCGACGTGTGTCGCGAGTCAATGTCAATGTGTTGATGGCTCTAGGTGCGCGTGGAAATGCTTGAGCTCCGGCGGATGTGATGATCCAGTTCAGTTATCGTCTGGCTTACGTTATACCTGCGCACTTCGTGGTCAGGGAGAAATCTATTGCTGGGGCACGAATAATTTTGGTCAACTAGGAAATGGATCCGTGACGAATGCTTTGACTCCTTCTGCAGTAAGCGGGATTAGCAATGCAGAACAAGTGTCTGCAGGTACTTCTCATGCGTGTGCGCGCCTTCTAAATGGTGTTGTTCAATGTTGGGGAATCAACACATCAGGACAGTTAGGGGCTGGAAACTTTGCTTCACAGATTAGACCTCAGACCGTTTCAGGAATAAGCGGCGTGATTGATATTGCGGCTGGCGGTAAGCATTCATGTGCAGTGATTCAAAGTGGAGACGTCTATTGTTGGGGCGCAAACGATTGGGGACAACTTGGTAATGGCACTTTGGTCGGTACAACTCTCCCGAGTTTAGTGACAGGGTTGAGCGACGTGGTTCAAGTCTCGTTGGGCGATGAACACTCTTGTGCTCGTACACAAAGGGATGAGGTGTATTGCTGGGGGCAAAATGATCGTGGACAGCTCGGTAATGGCAGCTTCAACTTTCGGGCGTTTCCTGCCTACGTACGTCAAGACGCGGCGGATATTCGCTTGGGAGACCGACACAGTTGCCTTCTATCCAACTTCGGCTCCATGGACTGTTGGGGAGCAAATAATTTTGGGGAACTTGGAATTTCGTCGACGATAGACCAGCCGTCACCAATTGCTATTCTTGGCCTCGGTGACCTCGCTCAAATTGACGCCGGGGGTTCACAGACCTGTGCGACGAACAATGATGGAGAGGTTTATTGCTGGGGTGATAACCAACTTGGGCAAGCCGGTAATGGTTCAACAGGAGCGAGTGTTCTCACTCCATCGAAGGTTAGCGCTGGGCATTTAGTTCGCGCAACTTCGGTAGGAGGAGAGCATGTTTGCTCCCTCACAGATGCAGGTCAGATCATTTGTTGGGGAGACAACGTATTTGGGGCGCTTGGAAATGGGAGTGTTCGTAGTAGGACGTATCCGGGAGAGGTCTCACCGCCTTAGAGCTGCGCACTCTAAGCATTCATAATCTTCTTCGCTTCACTGTATCGCATCGGGTCGATATAGATTCGCTTGATGTTTACTGCGCCTGCATATCGACGAAACACGGGAGAGTAATCTTCGATAGGAATTGTTTGCTGCCCGTCTACGATGTACATGCTCGGATCTAAGCTATCTGCGGGCTGCGGTCGATTCGAGATTCGGTAGTACTTTGAGAGCTGCCCTTTTGCACCATGAATGATGGAGTCGATACCAGCCTCATCTAAATCTGCCTGAAGTTGATCGAGGTCAATGTCATGTGAGACTTGCTCAACCTGACCATGGTCCTGAAAAATCTTCACCTCGGCCAGCATGCGATACGCTCTTCTGTCGACAATTCTTTGGGCCCATGTGCTCTTGCTTTCTCGAAGAGCGTTCCAAAGCCAGACATCGTCACAGCGTAAATAAGCTCCTATGTCAGAGGGTACGATGAGTGAACCTTCCTCTTCTGCTTGAAATTTGCGTAGCATGGCTTCGTAGCTGATTGGGATCTGGTGTAAATACACCGAAGTGAACATGTGATATCGGCTTAAGAGGAAATCTTCGAAGCTAAAGCTGGCTCTGGCATCTAAGCCCAAGTGAATTCGATCCCCAATTTCAACTGGAGTAAGGTTTTCCAATAGCCATTCGAGGTCATAACGTCCGTATGGAACGCCCGCGTAATAGCTGTCTCGCAATAAATAATCCATGCGGTCAGCATCGAGCTCTGAGCTGACGCATTGACGTAAAACTGGAAGCCAATCAAGACCTGAGACAATAAACCGCTTTCGGTCTTTGGGAGAGGCAGTGCGTCCTGCTACCAAGGCGGCAATGTCATCTGGAGTGACACCAAAATCAGGCGTAATTCGCTCTTGGATTTGTCGAGTTAACGCTGAGCCAGTGAGAAACTTAAGCGTGTAATCTTCATGTGATGCACGAGTACCATCTGCACCTTCTTGCCAACGACCTAGTTCTAGCTGTTCGACGGGGGGCATGAAGGCCTCAGTGGTGTGTGAAAGCGGAGCGTGCCCAAGATCATGAAATAGGGCCGCGAGCCGGACCGTCGTTCGTAATCGCTCTTTGTCGTCGGCTTGTAGGTCGTAGAAGCGACTCACTTGATTGAACATGCGTGTGGCGTTGTTCATAGTTCCGAGTCCATGTGCATACCGTGTATGGGTGGCGCCCGGAAACGCCAGATCCGCGAGCCCTAGTTGCTTTATCATTCTTAATCGTTGGTAGGCGGGAGCGTCCACGAGACTAGTCTCCGCTCTTGTGAGGTGCAAAGTTCCGTGGATAGGGTCTCGTATGCGTATAGCTGGCGTACTAACTTTTGGAGTCATTATTTCTCTCTAACTCAGAATGATACGGGAATCCCCGAGATATTTGTGTACCCGCTGAGGAGAATTCGGGCAACAACTTGCACTCTATTCAACGGAAATAGTAGCCTGCGAAGCTGTATTTCTGGTTCACAAGAGCAGAAGTCGGAGCAGCTCATGGGGAAAGGCCCACAAAAACAAGGGAGTTCGCAAATAACTGACAAGGTTAGACCCAGTGCACCGGGATCTCCGGTGCGGATTGCTCATATTACTGATGTGCATATCTCCGCGTTTGGACGCAGGACTGCGGTGCTCAAGGACCGAGCTGCCGAGATTTTGGCGGATGTGCTCGAGCAGATTAATTACTCAAAAGCCGACGTCACCATCTTTGGTGGCGACAATATTGATAATCGAGAGGATGGTCAGGCTGACTTAGAGCTTTTCTTTGAGACAGTGCGCCAAACGCAAAATTGGCGATGTATTCTCGGCAATCACGAAGCGAAAAACAGATCAAAGCAAAGCCCGGGCATGCTCACTCAAGAGGATTTTCTCGAAGCCGTTAAAGGACATGGTATCCGTCCCGGACAAACGTCATTTTCTGAGGCCTTCGGACAAGTACGGATCATAGCGATTAACACAACCATTATGGGTCATCATGGAGGCTTGGTCGATGGACCGACTCTCAAGTTTCTTGAAACCGAACTAGCGAATGCTTCGGAGAAACATATTGTCGTTTTTGGACATCATCTTTTGGCCGAAACTTGGGCTCCTGCCCAATTTGAAACCTGGGATCAAGAATATCTTGTGCAAAACCGAGACATGGTATGTGCCGTTCTCGCTTCAAACTCTAATGTCAGAGCTTATTTGTGTGGACACCACCATGCGAGTCACATTGGATTTATACCAGCCGAACAAGCCGAGAATGGCTTTTATCAGATACTCACGCCTTCTCTGTCCGCATTTCCTCATGGCGCAAGAATTTTGACCTTTACTGAGGATTCTCTAGTTGTCGAAACAATTGAACCTAGAATTGAGGGATTGATGGAAGAAGGTTTGACTGCAGTTCTTGGTGGACGCAAGATTCAACGTTTCAAGACGCTCAATCATCCACGCAGTTTTATAGAATATTTGGGTGGTCGTGAGTCAGATCGTAATGTTCGGCTACCTCTGAACTTGAGTTCATCGGCTCAGTCGAATTTACCGAATTCTTCAGTGGTTCTGGTCTAATTTCTTTCGTTCACCGAGTTGTAAATGAAAAAGGAATGCTGGCATTCATTACGTCTTGCTGGATTCCGCCATCGAGTGTTCCGGTGAATTCTGGGAATCGCCATTTGGCAACAGAGCGAATGAGACAGCGTCCCATAATATCTCGTTTGACCCTTCCTGGGGAAACATCGACTTCTCCGACGCGGCCAGACTTATTAATCGCAATGTCCAAGATAAGTCGGTCGGACCATTCCGCGTTCTCTTTAAGTTGTTTTTTATAGCACTTACGAATGTCGATGTGCTTGGAACTGACCACCGCCGATACATCCTCGGGCGCGAGCATAGATGGTGGGGGAAGAAAGCCGCTGCGAGTGGTTGAAACGACAGTATAACCGCCTGCTTTTTTTTCGGGGAGAATAGTCGGGTCTTCATGCGCGGCCATGACAATATTAAGGTGACCGGAGTTCTTCTTGGTCATCAGCGACTTCCATCGTTTTTGAAAGTCCGTTTTTTCCGCGGCACCCACTCCAGCCGTGCACAGACAAGCAACGATGCCGAAACCTTGAAACATTTTTTTCACGAAGTGCACTTGCTCCACGAAGATACCTTAGCGAAACCAGCGCGATAGGCCAAGCAAAGGAATAATTTGAGCGCCGTCACAAGGTTTTTGACGCGTGGCGTCAATTTGAGGTGATGTGAGAGCGGTCATTTACTTGCGAACCAACCTCCATACGGGAGACAGTATAGAAGAACATGAGAAGTTCTAAGCAAAACGAGAATCTCCTTTCAAAAGCCCTAACGATAGTTGCGGTTGTTTCATTGGCGGTCATGACTTTAGCTCCGTCTGAAACTCATGCCCAGGTAAGTGGCGACCAGGCACTTCAAGCCGCGAGTCAAAGTTCTTCCGCACTTCCTCCCGATAGTTTGGGTGGTGCGCTTATGTTTGGTCAGCTCGGTGAGGATATTTTTGCCACCCTAAATCTTCGCCTTAATTTTGATCGCGATAACTGGGGGCTCGGGTTCAATGTCCCAGTACGATTTCGGCTCTACGATGCTGACCCAGAAAACCAAGGTGATATTGGCGGTCTCATTCGAAAGGAAGATTGGGACGAATTATCCGACTTTTTCAAGGTCATTCGCTATGCCTATATTGGTCAACGGGACAAAAAAGGCCCGTATTACGTTCGTGTCGGTGAACTTTCCTCGCTAACGCTTGGTCATGGAACTATTGTCAACCGTTATACAAATGGTCTCGATATTGACACTTTTAGAATGGGCGCAAACGTAGCTGTTAATATCGGCGCGTTTGGTGGTGAAATCGCAGTAGGTGATGCGGCACGCTTAGAAGATCCGATCATTGCGGCAGCTCGATTTACAGTTCGTCCCCTAGAACTGATTCTGGGTGATGGTCTTATTTGGGATCGATTAGTTATGGGATTCTCTTTGGTGAGTGATCCGAGAGCACCGTATGAGGTCAAACCGGCAGAACTTGATGCGGATGGAGAAATTGTGACACCAGCCGCAGCAAGTGCGGAACGTTCTCTCTATGTGACAGGTGTTGATGTTGGTTTAGAAGTGCTTAGAAGCAAGTACCTCAGCATTGAACCTTATATGGACTTTAACGTCCTGAACGTCGTTGAGAATGGCTGGGGATTTCATGCTGGAGTTTTGTGGAGGGCAAATCTTCCCGTGGTCGTTGATAACCTTATCGTCGATATGCGGACAGAATATCGCCGTGTTGCTAACGACTACGTCGGACCATACTTTGACACCGCTTATGAAATAGAACGTTTGTCTTCATTGTCTTCAGATTCTGCCACGCCTAAGCTTCGGTTACTTGCTGAAGATCCTGGTTCGGCAAGAAATGGTATCTTCTTCGACGTGACTGCTGGTCTGCCGAATTTTATTTTTGTTGGCGGTGAGTACATTGACTACGACGGTGGAGAAAACGATGGCATCTTACGACTTACGATCAATGTGCCTGCGCTTGAATTCATTCAGTTAAATGGTTTCTATTATCGTGTGAATGTCGAAGGCCTGTCTGATTTGGTGGTTCTTGATGAACGCTCCGCATTGATAGCTGAAGCCAAGATTCCTATTTATGCCATTTTTACCTTGAATGCTCGATTTTTGCGCGTTTGGGACCGGAACGCTGACGGTCAACCGCAACCGGTTGATGATTGGAATATTGGTGTTGGGTTCAACCTCGAGCTGTAACTTTTCGTTTATTACACCCAACGGATATCTGAATGTTTAATAGCGTTGTGAAAGCATCTAAGGATGATCACACTCGTCGCGAGAATCTCGTGACGCAGCCGCTAGTAAAACATCGTGTCTTTAACAATCCGGATGTGCTTACCGAAGGTTGGTATCCAATCACTGCTTGCACCGAACTCAAAACCAGTCAGGTGAAATCGTTTCTCATCTTCAAACAGAGAATTGTTGTCTTCCGGGGTGACGACGGTGTTGTCCGAGCTCTTGATGCTTTTTGCCCTCATATGGGCGCTGATCTTGGAAACGGACGTGTCATTAACAATGAGATTCAGTGCTATTTTCACCAGTGGAAATTTTCTGAAAAAGGCCTGCTTACGGACGTTCCGTGCCAATCCCATCTGCCTAAAGGGGTAAAGGTTAACAGTTATCCGGTGGAAGAAAAATTTGGATTCATCTGGGTGTACTCAGCCTCTGAGGCGCCTTATCCTGTCCCTAATCCACCAGGCTTTGCGTCCTCTGAAGAGCATCTCGCAGCTACCCATCTGAAGGAGGCGGTTTTGTACGCTCATCATCATGTGATGATGGCTAATGGAATAGACCTTCAACATTTTTCGGCCGTGCACAATTTGGATGTCGAATTTAATTTTGAGGTGGAAGACACTAATGGTCACGTGTTTGAGTGGAATTTAGAGGGAGAGATTCCGGACACAGGCTTGAAGAACCGTTTTCTTCGCTGGCTTCTTGGACCGAAAGTTGGGTACAAAGCTCGTTTTGCTGGTGGCTCCATTGTGAGTCTGACCTATGGCCCCAATCAACGTTTTCGTGGGACAGGTTTTAAGATCCCTGCTCTTCATATTCTGTGGGGCTGTGTCCCTCGACTCACCGGCGTGAGTCACGTACATATCTTTATTGTGACCCATCGAACTTCGGGACTTTGGGGCTGGATTAAGTCCAAGACATTTACCTTCTTGACCATAGCGCTCTTGATTGCGTTACGAGATGACGACATCAAAGCGTTTCCGCATATGAGATTTAACCCAAAATTTCTCCTGAAGGCGGATAAATCAGTGGCACGCTTTATTCAACTCACCGAGAAATTGCGTTTATCTACGTGGTCGGGACTGGGTCGGGATTAGCGATGTCGATTCGAAAGCCAACGCTCAGCGAGTGGTTCCTCGCGTATCAGCTGCGTTCAATTCAGCGGAATCATGTCTTCAATCCGATAATTTTAGAAGTAGATATCAGTGTCTTGGAAAGTAGGTATCGAGAAGTAAATAAAGAGCCACGATATACCGCAATTCTTATCAAGGCGATGGCACTTGTTGCGAAAGAGCATCCGATCATTAATCGTGTTTGGTTTTCTCGATTCTGGGGCGATCGTTTACTTTCCTTGCCCTATATCAATATAAACTTTCCGCATTATATCGAAGAAGATGGTCGAAAATATCTCATTGCATCTATTGTTCCTGCAGCGGACGAAAAGTCAGTCGATGAGATAAGCGAGATTATTAAAAAGTCATGTCAAAAGAGGCTTAGGGAAACGATCATTGCGAAGCACTTTCGAAAAAACAAAAACACGTTTTTGATGCGTTTGTATCTGCGCGTTATACACTTTCTGGCCTACAGTTTTCCTGGCCTCTATCTTCGTAAAGGTGGAGGGGGCCTCAGCGTAAGCTCTCTTTTAAACCACGCTGAAGATGGGTTTCGATGTACGCCTTTTGCTTGGGGACCCACTGCAATGACCGTGTCGAGTTGCTCGGTCACAGATGAATCTGACGGTCGACGGATAATGAGAATTGGTCTCAGCTGGGATCATTTGACAGGCGAAGGGAACGAAATGGTGAAATCAGTAAAAACCTTGAGCAAAATTCTGCAAGGACATGACCAACTTGCCCTCGAACAGCTAATTTGACGGGTCAGAGGCGGGTTATCACTCGCCAACGGAGGCAATCCCGGCTAGCGTCTGCGCCACCGTGGCCGAAATCCGTCGACCCTTTCTAAGTCAGGAGCCAACTTACAACCGTTGGGCGTCTCTTGTTTTCTTGTTTCTCAGTCTGTCTACAGCGGCATATGGAACAGGATTTTGGCTCTTTCGCGACCGAGGGCCGACCCGGGTTCAGCATCAAAAAGCAAGCTCGGTGCTACTCCAAGAAGCGAAGTCCTCTGATTTGGTTATATTAGTTCCCCATTTCGCAACGATGGCTCGAGAGTTTTTAGGACAACTAAAGCCTGTAGCAACGAAGAAAATACTCAATCTAGACTGGTCCAATAAAAATAATGTGTGGGTCTATGGATTGCTCGGCGATGGCGACCGCTGGAAGGAAGAGATCATAAAGGCGGGTCATCAATATAAGGGGCGATTATATGAGCAAGATGGTATTACTATCGACCACTTCATGGTGCGGAATCCTTCGAAGACGAGGTATTCATTTCGAGATTCAATCAAGTCCGCGAATGTCTATTACAAAATGAATGCATCTCAGACTGAACCTTGTGATCGATGGAGTGACAACAACTATCAGGGGGGTGTTGGCTTTGGACGTTGGTCTTGTCGACGTGATGCCGAATGGTTTTATGTCTCTCCCGAGTGGCACAGAATGGGGGATCATCTGGAGCTTTGCCTTTGGGCACATCCACCTAATTCAGGGCAGCTTGTCATTGAGTTTCCCAATGTTCCAATGACCGGAGCATTGATTGGACATGGTGGACATACACTAAATAGTTCTGTTCATGCCCGAGCTCCCATCGACATGTCGGTGAGTCTTACCGGGCAAGATCCGCAAGTGTTTCATTTCGCGCTAAAAGATCACTATCGACGATTTGCCCTTACTACGCCGACTTCAGGGACCGCGACCGTTACATTTTCACTGTCCACCATTGATGCGGGTGCCAACCATTTTTGTTTTAACGCGGAGATGCGGCAATGAAGTTTCGATGGCCGTACGCAGTCGCACTTTTGCTAGCCGGATACTTCACAGTTCTGGCTTTGAATGGACCTTCTGTAGGCTTCGTTCGAGACGAGGGGTATTACTTCAAGGCCGCAGATCAGTATGCTGGTTGGTGGGAAACACTTTTCTCTCGTAATTTTACGAAAGCATTCACGGATAAGGAGATCCAAAAACATTTTAGCTACAACACGGAACATCCGCCGCTCGTTAAGCTCTCACAAGGTATTACTCACCGGTTGTTCCATAAAGCACTCGGATGGAGCTCGCCTTCAGCTGGTTATCGAATTGCGGGTTATTTGTTTGCATGTTTAAGTCTTTTGGCCACGTTTTTGTTGGGTCGGCTCCTATTTTCATCCGCGGTAGGATTTTTCGCGGCCTGCTTATTGGCTACCATCCCGAGATATTTTTTTGACGCTCATCTTGCATGCTTCGATGTGCCAATTACTGCCATGTGGACGTTGTCGCTATGGGCCTTTTGGAGAGCGTACGGAAGAAACTGCTCACCGATGAGTCTTCCTAATATTTTGGCGGGACTAATATTCGGTTTGGCGATCGCTACGAAACTGAACGCTTTATTCTTACCCTTCGTGTTTGTTTTTACTTGGTTATGGACAAGTTCTTTTTTTAAGGAAATCAAGCTGCAAATGGGGCCTTCTGGTGGCACGGATGTTCGTTTAGGCAAGATCCCTTGGGTGCTCATCGTCTGTGCGGTTGTCGGTCCTTTGATCTTTTTTGTGACCTGGCCACACCTTTGGCATGATCCTATAGGGCGCACTAATTTTTATCTCTCTTTTCATCTCAACCACGAACACTATCCGGCGCAATTTTTTGACAATATTTTGGTTATGCCGCCGTTTCCCATTTCGTTTCCGTTTGTGATGACAGCGCTGACCGTGCCAGCGCCACTATTGGCACTTGGTACTCTAGGTTTTCTTTTTTCTGCTTATCGAGGACTCGTCAGGCGTGAACCTCGATACTGTTTTTTGTTTGCGGCTTGCGCGTTACCTCCATTTCTTATCGCGGGCCCCAATACACCCATTTTTGGTGGTGTGAAGCATTGGTACAATGCGATGCCACTATTCGCGATTTTAGCCTCGAGTATTTTAGTCCCGTCGTTAAGAAGTGTTCTGGCTGGTTGGTCCGTCAGAGTCCGTTTTGCGCTTATGATATGTATCGCAGTCTTTACTCTACTGCCGGGATTTCTGGGAATTCTTGCAAGCCCGAATACAGGTATCAGTTACTACAATTCGATTGCCGGTGGTTATCAGGGGGGCGCTCGGTTAGGCATGCAGCGCGGTTTTTGGGGTGGTCTAGTGCGACCAAATCTAGAAGGCTTACGTAAGATCAAACCCGGATCGAAAGTGTTCTTCAATCGACTAAACTACGATAGCTACCGCATGTACATCAAAGAGGGTGTTCTGCCGTCGAGAGTTTATTACGCAAATGAAGCGAAAAGTGCGACTGCTGCATTTCACTTTGAGCAGCCAGAGCACGGTGAGCAGGAAGGTGCAATTTGGTCGGTTATGGGAACCAAGCCTGTTTGCGGGGTATATGTCGATAATGTGACACTGGGCCAACTGTATTCGAAGGATTCTAAGGTTGTTTGTGTCGATGAACCCTAAAATTTACCGGATTCATATAGGCGGGTAAATAACTTCGCAGTCCTTTAGGGCTGGTAAACTCGCTTTTCAATCAGTATCTTAGTCACGTGCGGATGCATTCAAACTATTTTCTTCCTCGTTTGTGTTTCGGACTCACTTTAGTCATCGCATGTGACGATTCTGGCAGTGATTTAGAGCGCCTTGAACCCGATATAGAGATTAGTGATTCATCCATCAAATTTGGCGAAGTAACAATTGGCGGGACCAAGCGGGTTTCGTTCAGTATCCGTAACTCGGGGACGGATATACTTCGGATTAATTCGATTGAGTTTAGCGGGAGGTTCTCGGCATCACAAACTCGTTTTGAAGTTGCTCCGGGGTCTCTTTTAGAGTTGGATGCCATATTTAGGCCTATCAATGACGACCAAGAAACAGGGCAGCTGATTATTCGTTCGAATGCCAAATCTGAGCAAACGTCAAAGATTAATGTGTCTGGTATTGGTGTTGCCGGTTTTCTCAGCATTACTCCTCAAAATCTTGATTTTGGTACAGTACCACTTGGTGCAAAACGTGGTCTAGAATTTGTGGTTGCGAATTCTGCCGTCGCAACTTTCTCTGGGAGTGTAATTGCAGAGGATTTTTTGCAGACAGATCACTTTTCACTGACGGGCGTCTCGGCCTTCGGAGCACCAAGTCAATACTCCGTAAACGCACGCAGCCAGGTACTCTACACGCTTGATTATAGTCCTCAGCAATTGGGAACAGACAATGGCCGTATAACGTTTGAAACGTGCGGAAGTCGATGTGGTCTCGAAATTGATGTTTTCGCCGCGAGTGCACAACCTGTCGTCGTGTTCGCGCCTTCGCAATTAGACTTTGGTGTCGTAGGTATAGGAGAGGATAAGTTCGAACAACTTGCGATTATAAATAACGGATCTGAGGGATTAGAAATTACAGGCGTTGAGGTGATAGGGCTTGATGTCTCTATCGATGATACGCCTCAATACCCGGCTTTTGTCGAACCTAAAAATCAATATGTTCTAAACGTCAAATTTAGTCCGCTCCGAGTCCAAGATTACAATGCTGAAATTTTCATAAATACCAATGACGCTATTCTTCGCCGTGGTCGGGTTGCAGTAGTGGGTAAAGGAGAGGGCGCATTATTTCAGGTCGATCCTCCTGCGATTGATTTCGGTGTGGATGCTTCGATGACAACATCCTCTAGGAGCTTTCTTGTTTCCAACGAAGGGTCGACTCCAGTCATCGTGACCTCAATTAGTATTGAGGGTGCCACAGAATTCGAATTACTCGGGATTCCCGGTTTTCCAGCTGTACTCGAAGGTGGAGAGACGCTGGTGGCTCAGGTACAATATCAACCTGTGGCAGAATCCGTCAGTACGGCGACTCTGACAGTGACGAGTAACGACTTAACGAATCCCGTTATTCGGGTTCCTGTATTCGCAAGATATTCGGTGAGTGCCTGTCAGGTTGAAGTGAATCCACCCCGACTTAATTTTGGAGCCCTTCCTCTCGGGTTTGGTCGGAGGCGATCAGTTTCTGTATCGAATGTCGGGACACGAACGTGTAGTTTGCTGTCAGGCTCTTTTGGAGCGGCTGCTGATCCTTTTTTCCAGCCGGTTGAGGAATTATTTCCGAGGCGACTAGACCCCGGAGAATCGACAGAACTTGAATTTCGTTTCTTACCTACCGAAAGTAGAGACGCAAAATCTACATATACCTTGGTCACTGATGATTCCGAATTCGCAAAACGTCAATTCGGACTAGCAGGTCGTGGCGGAACCGATAGCGAGATTTTTATTCTTCCGCAGACGCTTAACTTTGGTAAACAGCGTCCTGGCTGCGCCGGAATTCGACGGAGTGTAACGATTTATAACGCTGGGACATCGGATGAGACTGTTCGGAGCATAGCTACAACACCCACAAATCCAGAGTTTAGAGCTCTTGGTGGAACAGGAGCCTCAGTCGAAGCAGGGGCAAGCGTCATTGTGGATGTCATCTATGCAGCTCAGGATCTCGGCATTGATTACAATGATCTTATTATTAGTCTTGCCGGAAAACCGTATGACTTCATTGTTCCTATGGTTGGAGAAGGGAGTCCGAATCCACAAGTCACCGAGGTCTTTGAGCAACTTGAAAAGCGAGAAGTTGACGTGTTGTTCGTCATTGATGACAGCTGCTCTATGATCGAAGAGCAAACGAGTCTCGTTGCAAACTTTGATTCATTTATTTCCACCGCCAATATTCGGAATGTTGACTTTCATATTGGAGTGACAACAACGGACCCTTTTGCCGTGAGTGGCCGATTGGTTGGACCGGTAGTAACAAGAGCAACACCTCAATATTCAAGAGCCTTTTCTCTCCAAGCGAGCCGAGGCGTCTTGGGTTCAGGACTGGAGACACCCCTGGAAGCGATGTTTCGAGCGATTGAACAAGCCAAGAGTGGACAGGCTTTCAATCGCGACCTGCTGAGAGACGATGTCACTTTTGTATCGGTATTTGTGACAGATGAGGATGATCAATCTCCGGCTTCTGAATTATTTTATTTGAATTATCTCCGACGCCAGTTCGGAGAAAGCTTCTTGGCACTTGGAATCGCCGGCCAGGAGATGGGCTGTCTCACTGCGACCCCAAGTTTGAAACTTAACAACTTCCTAAATCTCTCTGGCGGTTACTCGGCGTCCATATGTTCTGAGGATTGGTCAACCGCTCTCGATACTTTGGGTAATGCGGCATTCGGCCTTCGAAAAACTTTTCGGCTGAATCAAATTGCAGACACGAATGAGCCCATATCGGTATACGTTGACGGTAATTTGGTCCCTGTAAATACATGGACATACGACAGGACTCGAAACGAAGTCGTCTTTGACACTAATCATATTCCTGCTGAAGGCGTGCAAATAGAAATTGTTTATGTACCGCGCTGTTAAATGGAATTCTATACTGGCGGTGTCGTTCTGCTTGTTGTTGTCTCAGAGTTGTACTGGTGGTGCTGAGTGCTTCGTCCCAATGGATTGCCCATTAGGTTTTTATTGTTTGCAGGGGTCTCGTGAGCTCGGTGCACCAGGCGAGTGCGTCCAAGAGTGTGTTGCAAATGATGAATGCCCGAATGATGGAACATCACTTACGTACGGCTTTTGTTCGAACGAAGGTAAATGCGAAGTAAAGCTTATACCGCCACGAATACGCGTTCTATCTCCAGAAAATGATACCTTGCTTTCACCAAATACACGTCGCATTCAGATTCGCGGCGAAGTTGAGACGGTCGCTGACACGGTTCAATTGACCGTAACACCAGCTTTGAACAACGCCTGTGAGCCATCGAGTGAGAAAACGATCATGGTGAAAAATCCGGAACCAGGCCGTCTGTCGACTTTTCCCTTTTTATTTACGGATTACGAAGTTGATCCTGGGCTTTCGTCTTTATTGGTCACGGCTCAGTTGGGCACTCAAGAGCGTCAAGTGAATCATTATGTCGAAATTCCCTGCGATGGTTGTGCTGAGATTGTGATTGACCGTGAAGTTACTCCTAAGACCTCGGAGACCTTATCGCTTCGACGCCTTGTGGGTGCGGTCACTCCAGCATCTGTGACTGTGGCAAGATGGAAAGTTCGAAATGAGCAAGGAGATGTACTCGATGGCCCCGTGGAAGTGACTGATGGAGTATTTTCTTTAGAGTTTCTTCCTTTGTTTCCAGGTCGTAACAGAGTGCAAGTGGTTGTGACAGGGAAAGGGGATTATTTATATGGAAGTCGATGCTCAATCAATGTCTTTTCTGGTGTGGCCCAAGAACGAGGCTTACGAGCAATCCTGACTTGGGATAGCCAATTTTCCGACCTCGATGTTCATATTGTAAAACCGGGCGGTCGACTGTTTGATCCGCTTTCCAGTATTTGGAGTACCAACCAAAGCGGCGACGAGGCTAAAGGATTAATTCTTGATGATTTCGATGGTTTTGGTCCAGAGCTTGGACGTATTAGTGAACTTGAAGCAGGGACTTATGGTGTGGTCGTCAAGCAAGAGTTTTATGGCCAGGTGCAAGGAAGTAATGCCTTGATGCAAATTTTAAACGACGGACGGACCGTTAGTCGCAGACCTCAAGGACCACAGTATTTTTCGGACCGACAAACCGACCTTTGGATTGTTGGAACGCTCACTTCAAGCGCGGGTAAAGTACAATGGACAAGCATTAATGAACGTGTCGATGAGAATAATGGACCCATCACATCGCCGGAAATGTGGCCAAATTATTACAGTCCTTGAGGGTATCAGATTATTTTATCAGACTTGCTCGTTTTAGCGCATCGCTAAGACCTTCACCCTCTTGGCGCGCTTGCAATGCATCCTGCAAAGCTTCATCATCGGCGGCAACCTGTTCTCGTGATTTTGCACGGAACTGTGCAACCCGTTCAGCAATATCATCGTCGGATGTTCCTAAGATCTCTGCTGCGAGCAATGCAGCATTGATTGCACCGGCTTTACCTATCGCTAGCGTTCCTACAGGGATTCCTTTTGGCATTTGCACAATTGAGTATAGAGAATCTAGAGCGCCCACAGTTGAACCAGGCAGTGGAACACCGAGAACTGGTAACGTCGTCGCAGCAGCGAGAACGCCCGGCAGGTGCGCGGCCAAACCAGCGCCTGCGATGAGAACCTTGAGTCCGCGTTCCCGAGCTGTGGTGGCCCATTCTTTCGTCGTTTCGAGACGACGATGCGCGGAGATAATTCGGATCTCGTAGGGGATCTTTAGTTGTTCTAGAGTTTCGGCAGCCTGACTCATAATGGCCAGGTCGCTTTTGCTACCCATTACTATTCCAATCACGCGGAGAACCTAACCGAGATGCTGGTCTACTTCGACAAAAACCTGTATGAGCTGGTTATTCATGAGCGATTTCATCCGGATTGAGGGTATACACCTGTTGGCAAGTGTCGGCGTATACCCACACGAAGAGATAATGAAACAGCCGATAAGTCTAGATTTGGTGCTAGGCGTATCGCTGGAGCAGGCTGGTCGGTCTGAGGACCTGAATGATACAATTGATTATGACCAAGTCCTCGCAATAACGAAGGAAATTGTTTCCAAGCGACACTATCGCTTGATTGAGACCTTAGCAGAAACCTTAGCTTCTGCGCTGAAAGCGCAGTTTAGCCAGCTTGAATCAGTTCATATCAGGCTCGTCAAACCCTTAGCCGTCATTGATACGCAACGGGTTATGATCGAAATTACACGCTAGATGATCAGGTTCGTATGTCAATACACCGACGAAGCGTCCTAGGAAAAGCCCGGTCCTGCTGCTGACTTATGTTCTTACGTATCCCACATGTGTTCCTATAGGTCCTGAACGTGTGGGCTTACATTTCAGGAACAGGCTCGTATTTGCCCTCTCGAGTCATGACTAACGCCGAACTATGCAAACGTGTCCCTAATTGCTCTGCGGAATGGATCGAAGAAAAGCTTGGGATCTCCGCCCGGCGAATTGCGGCGGACGAGGAACAAGCCAGCGATCTCGGCGTCGCTGCAGCAAAAAATGCAATTGCTTCAGCAGGTATCCAGCCAGATGAAATTGACGGAATCATTTGTGCCATTGGAACTGGCGACGTCATCACTCCAGCGACCGCTAGTTACATTCAAGAGAAGCTATCGATTCAAAACAAGTGCTTTGCCTTCGATATTCATATGGCCTGCGCGGGCACAATCAGCGGCATCACTATGGCTCGTGGTCTAATAGAGTCTGGTATGTATCAACATATTTTAGTGCTGGGTACACAGGTTATCTCTCGAACTTCTCTTGACTGGGATGACCGTACTACCGCTCCAATTTTTGGCGACGGCGCTGGAGCCGTTATCGTATCGCGCTCTACGGATGAGAATCATCGCATCATTGATTCTCGATTACACACAAACGGTCGTCTTGCCGAAATTGTTGGTCAGTACGGCGGCGGGACCCGCGACCCGTTAACACCTGAACTTGTCGCAGAAAAACGACACAAACTACGTATGGATGGTCGCGCGGTTTGGAGCTGTGCTGTTGCTGAGATGCCCGCCGTTGTTCGTGACTTGTTGAAGAGTCAGGCGTTGACTGTCGATGATGTTGATTTTGTCGTATCTCATCAGGCAAATAAGAGACTGCTGTTCGCGATTCTTGACGAACTCAAGATTCCGACTCAGAAGACCTATACGAACGTGGAAAGATACGGAAACACAGTTGCTGCCAGTGCTATGGTTGCCCTCGATGAAGCCGTTGACGAAGAACTTATAAAGTCTGGCGATCTTATACTTCTTCTCGCCATTGGCGCAGGGATGAGCTGGGGAGCTCATCTCATACGGTGGTAAGAATTATGAACGTTCGCTTTGACACCCCTGCAACTCGGCTGCTCGATATTGACGTTCCAATAATTCAAGGAGCGATGGCTTGGTTGAGCGAAGCAGAAATGGTTGCCGCCGTTTGCAATGAAGGGGGTATGGGCTTTTTAGGGGCTTCGGTGATGAGTGCCGACGAGTTCGAACCTCATGTTCGACGTTGCTCTGAGTTAACCGACCGTCCATTCGGCGTGAATTTTCCGCTTGTGTTGGGTGACTACGAAAAGCACTTAGAGATGTGTCTGAGTTATGGAGTAAAGGTCATTTGTGTTTCCGCGGGTTCTCCAAAGGTGCTCACTCCAAAAATCAAAGCTGCTGGGGCCGTAAGTCTACACGTCGTTCCAAATCTCCGGCTTGCCCAAAAAGCTGCCGCCGCTGGTGTCGACGGTCTCATTTTGGAAAGCTACGAAGCAGGTGGTCATGTTTCCTCAGAACAGATCACGGCCTTTACAAATATACCTCTGATTTCTAGAAATGTTGACCTTCCTATTATCGCCGCTGGAGGCATCGCTGATGGTTATGGGATGGCGGCGGCCATGGCTTTGGGCGCAGATGCTGTCCAACTCGGAACTCGTTTTCTTGCGACCTTCGAGAATAACGCCAACGACCTTTACAAAATGCTTGTCGTGAATGCAGGAGAAAATGACGCGCCTGTGTACAGCCTAGATTATCATCCTGGAAGGGCGTTACGTTCGCCATTCATCAATAAAATATTAGATCTTGAGCGAAACGGTGCGTCGTCGACTGAGATACGTAAGCTCATAGGTCGAGGACGTGCCAAATTGGCCGCGCATGAAGCCAATCTTGATGAAGGTATGTTTTATAGTGGCGCGAGCGCTTGTCTTGTCGATGAACTCTTGAGTGTTCATGAAGTGTTCAAAAAAATGCTCAACCAATACCAAGAAGTTATTTCTGATCTTTCAAAACAAGTTGTTTCGAAGTCAGCTAAGACTCCTTTGCGTGTGATTGACGGCTCTTCTACTGTGAACGAATAAATGCGAACTCAAAACGCTGGGTTGGTGAGTCCTTCAACCGGTAAACATACCGCCGTTTAACTGTAAGACTTGGCCAGTCGTAAATGCGGAATCCTCTGATACAAAGTATTTCACAGCATTGGCCACTTCCGTTTCTGTGCCAAGGCGTCCCACCGGAACTTTAGATTTTGCTGCATTCCTAATCTGTTCATTCAGTTTCAAAAAAGCCCCTGATTCTATGTAACCAGGGCTCACTACGTTTGCCGTAATACCGTCGCGCGCGTACTCTTGAGCAACAGTTTTTGCGAGTCCCACGATTCCGTTCTTCGCAGTGCTATAGGATACGCGACCGCGTTCGCCGCGCATTGCAAGTGAACCCAGATAAATGAGTCGTCCCCATTTTTGTCGGAGCATTTGCGGCAGACAAAAGCGCGTCATTACGAACGCACCGAATAAGTTGACGGCAAGATCCTCTTGAAATGAAGCTGGATCTAGCTCGTGGGTTTTTAATGGTTTTTTGCCTGATTTGAGTGCGCCATGAACAAGAATGTCTAAAGAACCGTATGTTGAGACGATATCTTCACAAAAATCACATACGGCGGCTTCGTTTGTAACATCAACCTGATGAGCGGTCACGGCTCCAGAGAGCGCGGACAAAGAGCCAACAACTTCGTCTGCCTTTTTCTGGTCGCTTCTGTATATCAATGCGACGCGTAAGCCGTCTTGAAGCAAGGACTTGGCTATGCCTAGCCCAAGTCCTCGAGTACCACCTGTAACGATCGCAACGCGTGTGCTCATACACTAGCTGTCACCGATCACCTTAAGAACTGTCAAGGTAGCCGAAAGAAATTTTCTTACCTAAACTCGTTCTCCGCCTTTGACCAATTTTGTCGCACATGTTTCAAATGCGAGAGTGAGGAGTCTAAGAGCTATCTTTTGGTGTTTGCTTTGCTCAGGTTTTTCTTTCTCTTGTGCGCTGACACCTCGGCAAAATGTTCCCAGAAAACCTCTAGTACCAAAAGTGCCCCTGACCAACATGCAGTGCGAAGGCCTAGAACTTAATCCTGAAGTGTCAATTATCAATTGGTCAGCTTCTGCTCGACAGCTTGTTGAAAAAAGATCTCAGAAAGGCGTATTAGCGGTCGCCGTACAAAGAAAAGGTTGTGCAGTTAAAGTTATACCTCAAACACTTTGCGATCTAGGAGTGTCTTACGAGTACCGGCGGTCCTATAAGAGGAGGCAAGATATTGCTGCAACCCCTAAGCAACTATGGAAGCTACTCCCAATGGCGGTGGAAAAAGAGCAACGATTTCTCAGTTCCGAAACGTCAATTAAGCTTGTGACAGAACGCTCTGCATTACTCAAGATAAGAGCAGAAGATGGAGTACTGAGGCGAAAACTTCGCAGTCGAAAATGCAAAGATGTAACCCATATCGTGAGTACGATTGAGCTTGGCCGTCTGGCTGCTGTTCACGGAAGCTCTGAGAATCTTGCTCGTTATGATGGTGTGGCTATGCCGAAACCTCCTTTGTCCACCATTGACTACCATGGGGACAGCGAAAGCTGTCAAAATCTAAAACTCATTCGACCTCCTGAATGTCGCTCACCGATTCGTCTGCGTCTCGTCCCCTTAAAGCCTTCGAAGTCTCTCGAAAAAACGGAGATGGTGAGGCTTGGTCCGGCTCGCTTTAAAGTTCCTGGCCAAAGAGGTACGATTAAACTGAGTCAATACTCGCTGGATCAACGTGAAATAGCAGCGGCGGAATATGACCGATGTGTGCTCAGCAGGCGATGTACTCCTGCGGGTCAAGGTCCATTTTGCACCAGCGGCGTGATCGGAAAAGAAAATCATCCGATCAATTGTATCGATTGGCGCCAAGCGAAGGCGGTCTGTTCATACATGAAAAAAAAATTACCAACGGAATCACAATGGTTGTTCGCAGCGATGGGACTACAATCATCAACATTTCCTTGGGGTGAGACCTGGCCACCACAATCAAACATAGCAAATCTCGCGGATCAAAGCGTTTCGGCAGAGCGGCCATATTGGAGAGTACTCGACGCTTATGTCGATGGATATGTTGGGACGGCGCCTGTTGGGCGTTATCAATCTACATCATCTGACAGTCGTTTTTTGGATTTAGCGGGTAATGTGTCGGAGTGGATGCATGACTGGCACTCTTCTCAATACGGACGAAAAAACGCAACGAACCCCAAGGGGCCACGAAGAGGAAGAGCGAAGGTTGTTAAAGGTTCAAGCTTTGGCCAATATAAAAAGTCGGATTTGTCTTCAGCAAGCCGACTATTTTACGATAGCCGAGTCAAAAGCATGCATATTGGCGTGCGGTGCGCGCAATGACGCTTCTTCCGAAACGGTTTTACAGCCGAGATTCATTAGATGTAGCGAGGGAGCTTCTCGGTAAGCATATCCGAAAAGACGGTATAGTTCTACGAATTACAGAAACTGAGGCGTATCGATGGCCCGATGATAGTGCCAATCACTGCTACAGTGGTCGCACAAAACGAAATACTCCGATGTTTGGCCCGGCCGGTCATACTTATGTTTATTTATGTTACGGCATTCACAGTTTATTGAATATTGTCACCAATTCAAAAGGAGAGGGCGCAGCTGTTCTGATTCGGGCTTGTGACATTATACAAGGAGAAGCTAAAGTTTTGAGCCGGAGGAAAATTAAGTTTGGCCCAGCTCTTCTCAATGGGCCAGGTAAGGTTGGCCAAGCTTTGGCTGTGACGACAAATTGGTCTGCTCATAGCGTTTATAAGCGAGAAGGTCTTGAGATTCATGATGCACCTCTTATAACGAATATATCTCATGGACCACGAGTTGGAATTGATTACGCCCTCCCCAAAGATGTTGCTGCTTTATATCGATTTGGAATTACGGGATGTAAATGGGTCTCAAAACGTCATGAGTTGAGGCCATTGTCGGTATGAGATTGCTTAATGCTCTGCGTGATAATTTGGAACTATTTCTCGCGTGGCTTCTGAACCCCTTTTTTTTTCGTCTGCGAAATTTTCTGAAGTTTAGGAGAACGAAACCATACAGCGAAAATTCGTCCTCTATTTCACGTTTGCCAAATTACGCACTCAATCAGCTCAAATCGAAAAGATTTATTTTGCTAACAGAGCAATATGAAATGTCGCAATTCGAATCACAATTATCTCGTTCGTCGCTGTATGGCGCATATTTTTTCTTAGATGTACTTGATCAATCAAATGTAGGAGAAAAGATAAATCAAATCACAGATGAAGAGGTGCACGTCCTGGATATAGGTACAAAGAATTTTGATATCGCTCCCGCCATGTATCGTTATTTTAAGACCCATCTTCCAACATCGCCGCAATTGCACATAACGGGGATCGAAATTGATGCGTATCGAATTTATCGAAGTTTATTTAGTAGATACGATGTAGCTGAATTTTATCGAAAGCTTATTTCAGTCGATGAAAATGAACATCATAGATATATTTCTGGCGATTTTCTTACGCACGAAAAGCAATACAACTTTATCTCTTGTTTCTTTCCTTTCGTAACGTCTTACGCTCTTCTTGCTTGGGGATTGCCTCGTGCTCACCTAAAACCTCAGCAGTTTGTCGACCATATATTGAAAAGCCTAAGTCCCGGTGGGATTGCTGTCGTAGTCAATCAGACCAAAAAGGAATCAGACCTCCAGAAGTTATTTTTTGAAAAAGCCAAGGCTGCGTGCGTGAGTTCGGAAATTCAGCTCGATTTTCGTGAAGGGCAGCCTGTGGGTTATCTTCACGTCATTACTAAATCCCTTAGTTAGGATTCTGCTGAGGGTTCTCTTTCCCAAAGTGTTCGATAAAGCGGAAGAAATTTGAATTGAGACTCCCAGTCTTTGAGTCGCTGCGCGCTGGCCGTTCGTTTGACTACTTCTTCAAGGTCGCAAAAAACAGCCTGTGGTCGATCGAGACGGCCTGTACTGCGTTTTGCTTCGTACTCAGAATTCACATTTTTCAGTAAAATATCAAAGCTGTTTTCGATTTCATCCGAATCGGCTTCATCGGCGCCGACGATAATCAGTTTATAGTGAGGAAGGTTCTCAGCAGAAGAAAGTGATGGGCAGCAACTGAGGAATACTTGATCCTCGATAAGTGCAAATTGTTTCCGGAGCTTTTGGTACACGTCGCCGAGCTGAATCGCGGTCAGTTTTTCACCGGTGAACGAGTACTCTAAAGACCGTCGTCTCACGAAAGTAAGGTCTGGAAGTCCTCTAACAAACGAACGACACATGAAGACGTCGTCAGTTTGATAGCGTTTGAGCCCGTATTCGTCGCTGACGATCATTGTATATTCTTCAGAAGGCTTCAGTTCATTAGGTTTGAGTAGTTTTTCAGGATGATCTTCGGCAGAAATCGGCAAAAACTCATAAAGAACGTTGTGGCCCAGCGGAAGAAAATGAGTCTTCTCACAATAATGACTCACTGTTTCAATGACTTCCGTGGACATGGAGTACATTGGAAATCGAATATATTTTTCAAGTGGCAGATGCTTTTCTACGTGTTCTAGAAAAGGGGCGACATAGCCTCCAGTCCAGCAAAAGTATCCGACCAGGCCTGGAAATATATCTTCAATCGGGGGACAGCTTTTTGATTTTGCGATGAGCTCGAAACGTTCTCTCCATCCCGAAGATTGAATTCGTTTTCGAATCTTGTGAGTCTGTGATTCGAAGGTTTCTGGAACATGATAATAGTCATAAATCGCTCTTCTTGTTTCCTCAAAATTTGTAGTGAGTTCGGTTAAGAACGTCGATAAGGTTGATGGATTTGTGCTGTAAAATAGCCCTGGATTTGAAACGACGATGACAAAAAAACGGGCAGCATATGGCCCATACTTTTTTTCTATTTGGCGTAAGGTAGGATGCCGGTGGAGTCGATAGGGTGCTTGGAGACCTGAAATATATGGAGTCACTTGGTTATCATCGAGCAGCATGCCCGTGAGTGATTCATCATCTGAAAGCGCACTAAAGACATACAAGACCTTTCGCGAGATGTTATTCGAAATGAAACAACGACCAAGATTGTCGATGAAAGTAAATTTGGTTCGTTTGATTCGGACCTTGGGATAGAGTATCCGTTTCGGCTCAGCGGTAGACCCAGACGTCTTTGCGTATTTCGTATCAGGGAATCGATTGCTTGCGATTTGTATGAGTTCTTTTAGCTTTGGTCCATAATCCAAAATAGGCGTATCTTCATTGACGCCGTAATGAGCTCTCAATCGCTTTTGATTCTTCTCGAAATTTCGAATCTTTTGATTGTGTATCCGAGCGAAGAGATAACCAAGGGCGGTCATGACAAAAGCGATAGCATGCCGAAAACATTCATTTATGATAGTCATATCAATCTTCTGCCTCTTTAAGAGTGGTTCTGATCAACGCTAGGAATTCTTCAACGTCATCTTGCGTCAGCTGCGCAGGGTCGTAGGTGCAAGTGAAGGTGGTTTTTTTTTTGTGGGTGATAGCTGTGATTCCTAGAGGATGGCGTCGATGAAGGGAGCCAATCACCTCAAACCCAAGTACTTGGTCAAAGCCCTCAGTACTCTCAGGAGGTGTGATTTTCTCGACATGTGAGAACGGGAGCGTTCCCATATCGACCCAAGGTCGGTCGAAATAGAGTCGTAAGAGAGGATATAGCAGCGAATCTGGTAAAGCCTCTAACTTCATTCTTTGTGGTACGAACCATTCGCCTTCTTTTTTCGCATTCCGCACCTGGTGCCTGACATTTTTAGAAAACGCGACGAGGTCTTTAGAACTTGCGGGGTCGGCATAGATTCGAATACGGCTGGAACCATTGCCGAACCCATTAAATGGTTTTTCTCGGATGTTTACAGGCAACCAGACAGAAATTCTTCTCGCTTTCTGCGAATGATCTTGATTCCATTTTTGCGCCGCTTTGAGTGCCGTTGCTGTCAGCAGATCGTTATAGGTGCACCCATCGTTTTGTGCCAAGAAGTTCTCAAATTTGTCGATTTCAATCACTGTAGAGTGAAAAGCGCGTCGAGCTGAACAACGACTTGTGTTCTTCCAAAGCGTTGCAGAAGGCCCTAAGTGGGCCGAGCTATTTTTACGTTTCGGATTATTATGGAATCTAAGAACGGGTGGGTCGAAGGATTTCGGAATCTTGTTTGCTTCTTGTCCTCGAACGACTTTGAGTTGATGCCGTATCCACTGAAATAGACTGGTGAGGTCGGTCACGGCATGATCTGCGATAGTTACCAGCAAATCTTTATCCGGGGTCTGTACGAGATATTGCCTAAAAGTTGGGTGTTTTCTCAGGTCTTTTGGTTGCAGTAAACAATCTTCAATAAAGCTACTCGCGTCTTCCGGGCGTTGGAACGCTACAGTTTCAATGGTTGCATTGAAGTCGTGGTCGAAAACCCATTCACGACCCATGAGTATACTTGCAGTATAGAGGAATTCAAAATGCGCGCTCGTGGCACCTTTTTGCAGTGCGGATTCATTCGCCCATCCTGAGGGAAGATGAGTGATCACAGCGCCATCCAAACGACGGTCAGGGTCATCCATGAGGTACGAGATCAGATCTAGAAGGCTAGCTGGATGCTTGAGTGTATTTATCTGCGAGGTGCTTTTCACGATCCGCGTCATGAGCTGTGCGGCGCTGTATCGGGAATGATGTGACGTTTAAAAGTCAAGGTCTTCCACCATTGTCCCTCATGAGGAGGAACAAATTGTTTCAGTTCTATCCATGCTAAGTGCTGGTACATGTGGTGTTCTCGATGAATAGAAAGCCCGAGGGTGAACCAATACATAAAATGTCCGTAGTAATTATGTGACCGCGTTTCCTCTGCACCCATCGAAAATCCCTCGTGGGTTTTGACCGCAAAAGGATACCAAAGGAGGTGCGATACAATGACCAGCGATGGCAGCATTCCCCATGCGAGCCTTTCCCCTCCGACAAAATATAATAAAGACCCGTAAATCAGAAATAAGACCACGTAATTGATCACGAGTTCGACCACGTCCGCCCGATATAGCTTTCCTCGTTTTTTCAGCCAGAAAATCCAATTATGTGGCACCCAAAGAACTCTTAGAGGAATTTCCCAGAGTCGGTTTGGTTTTGCGAAGAAGTCGGGGTCGAGGTTTGGGTCATTCGTATGCGCATGGTGCATTCGATGAGTCTTTCGAAAGTTTACATACGGGACGGTTGCTGGAATGAGAACAAATCGACCCCACCAAAGGTTTATCGATTTCTTCTTACCCATCAGTCCATGCACGGACTCGTGGGCCATAACCGTGCAGAGGAACATCAGGTAGGCTCGAAAGACAATGTCGACGCTGACCTCAAGCCAGCCTTGTGGTGTCCAAAATAATGAGCCCAGAGACACAATCACTAAGGCGACAGAGATAATTCGACTTAGTCTATAAAGTTTAGGACGTGGCCATCGGACGATCTCTTTTCCGTTAGATTGGTTTTTACGCATACTAATACCTCCACCGTCTCCAGGGCCGCTTAGTATAAGCCCTAGAAAAGAATCATCGCCCTAGAAATAGGAGGCCTAATCTGGGGTCGAGCTGTCAATTGAAATATCTAAGTATTGCGTAAAAAACCCAATAAAATCATGTACTTGTGATCTGTGTCACACCAGTAAGCAATTTGACTACCCCCGTAAGCCTCTGTCCCTTGTGTTCTCGCTTCATCGTTCGTATGAAAATTCTATGACCGGTCCGAGTCTAACATCCCTCGTGAAGGGCGGCGGTTGAGCGCGGAAGCTTCCCGCTGAAGACCTGGTTCAGGTCTTAGAAAAAATCCCGGGCTTCAACCACGCTTGGCTTAAAGGTCGAACTGGTTCGCTCGATGACGCCGCTTTGCTTGAGCCTGAATCGAGCGAAAATGCCTTCGTTTACACAGTCGATGTGATTACTCCAATCGTCGACGAACCGGAGGTGTTCGGTGAAATCGCCGCCTCCAATGCTATTTCTGATGTGTACGCGATGGGCGGAATTCCACAGGTTGCTCTTAGTTTTGTGGGAATGCCTGATGTACTTGGCTTGGAGGCTCTTGAGGGAGTGATGCGCGGTCTCGCAAATTGTGCGCGCTCAGCGAAAATGGCGATCGTTGGAGGGCACACGATTAAGGACAGTGAACCTAAAGCTGGTCTCGCTGTCATAGGAACTGTGGCCAAGGAACGAGTGTGGACCCAAAAGATGGCGCAACCTGGTCAGGCTTTGGTTTTATCAAAACCACTGGGAACAGGTGTTCTTGCTCAGGCCTCTAAAAAAGGAGACGTTCAGCTTGATGATTGGAACGTTGCAGTAGATGCAATGCGAACGTTGAATGCGAAAGCAGCCGCTGTTGGTCATAAGTTTCACGTGTCTGCTGCAACTGATGTCACGGGTTTTGGAATGCTTGGTCATTTGTCGCATATAGCCAAAGCCAGCGGTGTCACGGCAGAGATCGAACCTTCATCGGTTCCATTGTTTCAAGGAGCACGAGAAGCTGTCCGCGCTGGGCATATTCCAGGTGGAACCAAGCGCAATTTGAAGTATGTGCGAGATCTATTGAGAAACGCGACTTCTTTTAGTGAAGAGACTCTTCTGTTGCTTGCGGATGCTCAAACCAGTGGCGGGCTCTTATTGGCGGTCCCAGAAGAAAACGTGAATGACCTATTAGCGGAATTGCCAAACGCAGCCCGCATTGGGTCTTTTACTAGCGATGAACCTGGAACCATTTTTCTGAAGTCGTAGTTGAAACGCTAACAATCGTCTGCTGTTCGATGTGAAATCAGCGTTTTTGTCGTTAGGCCTACCTCTTTTTCATGGCGAATGTGCTATCAGAATCATCATGGGAAATCTTAAAGACAAGACGATATTAATCACGGGTGCCAGTCGAGGTATCGGATTGGCCATTGCAAAGCGCGCAGCAGCGGATGGAGCCAATATTGCGATATTGGCTAAAACTGCTGAACCCCATCCAAAACTCCCCGGAACTATTTATACAGCGGCTGAAGAGATCAAAGAAGCGGGTGGCAACGCACTTCCAATTGTTTGCGATATTCGCCATGAAGACCAAATTGCGGCCGCGGTGAGTAGCACAGTCGAGAAATTTGGTGGCATTGACATCTGTATAAATAATGCGAGCGCTATTAGTCTTACTTCTACTGAATATACACCTCTAAAACGTTACGACCTTATGAATGGAGTGAATGCAAGAGGTACCTTTGCTACGACGCAAGCCTGCATTCCTTATCTCAAGAAATCCGCAAATCCTCATGTCCTTATGAATTCACCTCCCCTGAACATGAAACCGAAATGGTTTGCAAACCACGTTGCGTACACCATGGCGAAATACGGAATGAGTATGTGTGTTCTCGGTATGGCAGAGGAGTTTCGTGATGAGGGCATTGCAGTCAATGCGTTGTGGCCTCGAACTTCAATCGCGACCGCCGCGGTTCAAAATATCCTCGGTGGAGATGAGTTAATTCGGCAAAGCCGTAAACCGGAAATTATGGCCGACGCTGCTTACGCAATTTTGTGTCGCGAAAGCCGCGAATGCACAGGTCATTTCTTCATAGATGATGAAGTTTTGAAAGCCGAAGGCGTTTCAGACCTGAGTAAATACGCGGTTGACCCATCAAAAGAGCTTCAGCTCGATTTTTTCTTAGACTGAGATTCATCCGGGTTTCCAAACCCACCACCTCCCGGCGTTTCTATGCGGAATCGGTCGCCGATTTGAAGGTTAAAACTTTCTTTCGCGGAGACTCTCTTCGCGTTCACCCAATTTTCACCTGGGGCACCGTCACTGCCCCCGCGCAAACCAAAGGGTGCTTTGTTTCGTCGGTCACTTAATATAGACAAGCGCAGTGGTGCCCGCATTTCAATTTCTCGAATGAGTCCATCTCCGCCGTTGTGTAAGCCTACGCCTCCAGAACCTCGCCGTATCGAAAACCGACAAAGTCGAACAGGGAATCTTTGTTCTAATATCTCAGGGTCCGTAATTCGCGTGTTCGTCATGTGTGTTTGGCAACCTGAGGCACCTGAGTAGGTCTGACCCGCGCCCGCTCCGCCCCCAATCGTTTCATAATAAGCAAACTCGTCGTTGCCGAAGGTAATATTATTCATTGTGCCTTGACAGGCAGCACTCAATCCCAATGCTGCGAGAAGACAATCTACAATTCTTTGTGACGTTTCGACGTTACCGCCAGCAACAGCGGCAGACTCGGATGGGCTGAGAAGGCTCTGCTTTGGAATAGAAATCGAAACATAGCGCAAGCAACCATGATTGAGAGGAATAGGTTGTCCCACCATACATCGAATTACGTAAATGACTGCTGCGATACAAACTGCGTAAGGTGCATTCAAATTTCCACGAGACTCATCACTCGTGCCATCAAAGTTGACAGTCATCTTTTTGCCCTTGATATCAATCTCGACCTGGATTTTCAGGCCATCATCCGAGGTATCGGTCCAACGATAAATACCGTCTGGAAACTTCTCGATCGTTTCAGAAACGCATTCTGCAGCATTATCTTGAATGTGTCGCATATAGCTTGAGACCATATTGAGCCCGTATTTATCTACGAGCTGATGAAGAAGCTGCTTCCCGGTAAGATTTGCAGCAACCTGAGCTTTTAGATCAGCGACATTTGTGTCTGGATTTCTCGCCGGTGACGAACTTTCGCTCAGAATTTGTCGCACGAGAGATTCATTGAAAGTACTTTTTTCAATGATGACTTCCCCTGAAAAAACACAGCCTTCTTCTTTTCGGTGACGAGAGAAAGGAGGCATTGAGCCTGGCGTGATACCGCCAATATCTGAATGGTGACCACGATTTGCCGTGAAAAAAATCAGTCGACCTTTTTCGTCGTGGACAGGCGCAATCACGGTGACGTCAGGAAGATGAGAGCCCCCTAAATTTGGGTCGTTGATCGCATACATTTCGCCTGGCTTCATGGTTTCTTTTATTTGAATTAGGGCTCGTACGGTCTCTCCCATGGCACCCAAATGGACTGGGATATGAGGCGCATTTGCGACAAGATCTCCTTCAGCATCGAAAATGGCACAAGAAAAGTCTAAGCGCTCGCGAATATTCGTTGAGATAGCGGTTCTTTGCAGAGCGTCTCCCATTTGTTCTGCGATCGACATGAAGGTGCAGTTGAATACTTCTAAGTGCATAGGGTCCCGAGCTGACGGGTCGTACGTTTTTATCTGTGTTTTCTCTACCTCTTCGATCATCAAAACACCATCACTTCTCATTGTAGCCTCCCATCCAGAGTCAACAATGATGGTAGCAATGGATTCAAGAATAACTGACGGTCCAGCAATGCATTGCTTACAGGCTAGGTCTTCTCTGAGATAAACGGGAGCACGATCGAAATATTTACCGTTACTCCAAATTGAAATATGACGCACCGGACTTGCAGATTCCAGTGGCTGGTTTTGCGAAATTTGAGGTATGGTTTGATCTGCGAAAGCCTGTACGCGAACGCCCGCAGTTTCAATCTCTTCCTCTGAACGAATATAACCAAATTGTTTTAGGTGCTCGGATTGAAACGCGGACTTAAGCTTTACGTCGCAGTCTTCATAAGGAAGAGTGAGAAGCGTTTCTGTGCCACGGTACTTGAGATCAGCTCTGCGAGAATACCGAATCCGAGCGGGGTCGACTCCTTGAGCTCTAAGATTCTTATAGCCTTCTTTAGAGAGTCGTTCAAAGTCCTCATTGAGCGGCGAGTAGCCGTTCCATTCTAAAGCAGCTAAGCCAATTCCATAGGCTGAGAACACACCTGCAAAAGGGTGTGAGATAATTCGTTTCATTCCGAGTAAGCTAGCAATTGCACAACAATGCTGACCACCTGCGCCACCAAAGACAACAAGGTCAAATTCTCTTGGGTCGTGCCCCTTCGCCACCGTAATGCGGCGAATGGCCTCCGCCATATGGTGATTCGCGACACTGAGAAAACCGTTTGCAATATCGACGGAGTTACTATTTGCACTCTTGCTTACCTGCTCTAATGCTGAAATGACTGGTTTTTTGTCTAAAGGAAAAGGAAATCGATCAGCGGATATTCGACCGAGAAAAAGATTTATATCAGTGAGAGTTAGGTCCTTGGCTTCGTCTAGTCCGTAGCACAATGGTCCGGGCTTTGCCCCTGCACTGTGCGGCCCAACGCAAAGCCGCCCATTGTTGAATTCGCAAATAGAGCCCCCGCCTGCAGCGACGGTATTGATAGCCATCATCTCAGCGCGGAGCCGCACACCGGCAATTTCAGTACGATACTCACGATCGATTCGACCATCAAAACGACTCACGTCGGTTGAGGTTCCACCCATGTCAAAACCTACGGAGTGTGTGTTCAATGTCTGACTGAGATTTGAAAGAGCGAGGACCCCTCCTGCTGGTCCCGATAGCACTGCATGAGGCCCGCGAAAAAAAGCTGGGTCACATAAACCCCCACTGGATTGCATGAGCTGGATCTTGGAACCCGGGAGTTCTTTCTGTAAATGCTGGAGGTAACTCTCGAGGAGAGGGCTTAGGTATGCGTCAATACTTGTTGTATCACCTCGCTCTAAAAGACCAATTTGACGGTCCACTTCACAGGAGAGACTCACATTATGGAATCCGAGATCTCGCGCAATTGATCCAATGCGCTGCTCTAAATCCGAACTCTTGAAAGCATGTATCAAAACAACTGCGAGATTTCGGATACCTTTTTGAATGAGACCTTCGAGTTTTTTCGTAATGTCATCGCGTGCCAGTGATTGAAAGATAGAGCCGTCAGCATTGTTTCTAGCGTCTACTTCTATAATTTCTTCATAAAGAGTTGTTGGTGAACTAATATTTAATTCAAACAAATCCGGTCGTGCCTGGTGCCCGATACGCCATAAGTCAGCAAAACCATTGTTCGTCACGAGAGCGTACGGTTCTCCTTTTTTTTCTAATAAGGCATTCGTAGCCAAGGTTGTTCCCAACCTAATTTCACAAGCGGGAATTATTTCGTTTGCTGCGAGTTTCAATAAATGTCGGATGCATTTGATAGGAGCATCATCGTCAGACAGGTGTTTATAGACTTTTGTTTCCTGAGTTTTCGGGTTGAAATAGATGCAATCTGTAAATGTACCACCACGGTCGATCCAAAAAATTGGCTTTTGTTGTTGGTCCGATTGATTCATATTAGAGGTTGCGGAGTCGCTTCGCAGCGGTATCAAGCGTCGAGCGTTCTTTACAAAAAGCAAACCTAATCAACTTACTGCCAGAATCAGGATTGCGCGTGTAAAAAGCGCTCGGTGGAATCGCAGCAACGCCAATTTCCTGGATAAGGTGTTTAGCGAATTCGCGGTCGTTACCTTCAAAAACTTTTTCGAAATTTGCGAGAACGAAGTAGGTCCCTTGGGGTTTTGTTAAGATGAGTCCCGCGTCCTTTAGGACATCACACAGAAAATTACGATGGCCCTCATATAGATTTCTTAGGTCCGTAAAGTACTCTGGGTCTAGGTTTTTCAATGCGTTGGCGAGTCCAACTTGAATTGGAGTAGATGTCGAAAAGGTCACAAATTGATGAGCAGCCTGAATTGCCCGAATGAGTGTGTTCGGTCCCATGGCCCAACCAATTTTCCACCCAGTAAAGGAGAACGTCTTCCCTGCACTCGAAATTCGCAAAGTTCGTTCTTTCATATTGCTAATGTTGGCCATCGATAAATGTTTATGTTCATCGTAAGTGAGGTGCTCGTAAACCTCATCTGAAATTACGAGAAGATCATGTTTGATACACAATTGTGCAATGCTTTCGAGCTCTGATTTCGAGAATACTTTCCCAGTTGGATTGTGAGGGGTATTTATAATGATGGCTCGCGTTTTGCTCGATATCAAAGACTCAAGATCGTCCATATCAACGTCATAGTTTGGATATGTGAGCGTGGAATATTTTGGTACCCCGCCTGCCATAATTACAGAGGCAGGATAGCTGTCATAGTATGGCTCAAAAAGAATGACTTCATCCCCAGGATTGAGAAGTCCCATAAGTCCAGATGCGATCGCTTCCGTAGCTCCGCTCGTGATAACGATTTCACTTTTCGGGTCATAAGTGAGGTTGAGATCTCGTTCAGTGTATTCAGCTAAGACTTCAACGAGTAGAGGATATCCTTGCGAGCGAGCGTATTGGTTATGACCGGATCGAAGTGCAGTCACAACTTCATCGATAATTTCAGCAGGTCCTTCAAAATCTGGAAAACCCTGAGATAGGTTTACTGCTTGGTGCTGCTGGGACAGTCGAGTCATCTCGCTAAAGATGGTTGTGCCAAATGGTCGCAATTTATTCGCGACCAGAGTGTTGGGGCTCATATTTGTATTTTTACGAAGACTGCTCGTCCTCGGCAAGCGCCATTCGGCGAGAATTCGGGTCGCAGACCCTTGCAGGAAAGCTCAGTCCCGATAATTGTCGAAATAGCAATGTCGCTGCCCGAGGACAAAGATGAAGCGTCGAAAGAGGGTGGTCCAGACAGCACTGATCGCATTCGTCCTGATACGGAGCCTTTGGTCGAAACGACTACAAGAATTGAGCTGAGTGAGCACGATGAATTCGTACTGGCGGAGCCCTCTAGTGGGATCGACCCTCAAGCCTTGATTAGCGATCTTTTGATCGAGGAACCAGAACCTCCTGAGGAGGGAAATGTATCAGAGCCTCTGTCACGAACGGATTCGAACTCTTCACCAGTCAATCGAGATCATTTGGGTGTTTCAAATCAGACGGATGCACTGGAGACAATTGATGACCTAGATCTTGAGGAAAAATTTCGTGAGCAGCTGGAAGGGATGCTTCAAAAAGGCGAGGAAACTGCTCGTCTTGATCTTGATGCTCTAACCCCTGACGATGATGCTCAGGAAGATGACAGGTTCGTATCTCCACACGAGCCGACCGGGCAAATTGATATAGGGATGTCGGAGCTTCAGCAAAGTGAGCGTAACTCGATTCGCACGGAGACGAATAGACTTAAACGCGAAGATGATGGGCGTGTTGTATTTAATCAGGAGTTGGTCAACTCCAGTCCAACCGATAGAATCTCCGATGTCATTTTTGAAACCGGTGAATATGTTCGACCGCAACTTGACGAGGATGAATTTGCAGACCGGGTTCCTTCGGTTGGGGGTGTTTTTGGTCCCTATCGCCTTTTGGGGTGTTTGGCCGTTGGAGGAATGGCTGAGATCTTTATGGCGATTCGACGAGATGACCCAGATATGACTCCACTTGCGCTCAAGCGTATTCGGAAGCAACGAACGTCAGATAATGATTCGATCACCATGTTTCAAGAGGAAGGGAAAATCTGCCTCGCTCTTTCCCATCCAAATATTGTGAATTATCGAGACTTTGACGTTCTCGATGGGGTTCCTTACCTCGTCATGGATTTTATCGAAGGAATGAATCTTCAGTCATTGGCAGACCATTGTAATATGTCCTCAAGGGCGATTGTCGAGGTGGGGCTTTCTGTATCTCAAGCGTTGGGTTACGCGCATTCTCTGACCAATGAAAAGAATGAGCCTCGAAAGCTGGTTCATCGTGATGTTAGTCCGCAAAATATATTGATTGATCGACGCGGGACGGTAAAACTCGTTGATTTTGGGATTGCACGTTTCGAAGGTCGGTCCTTTCAAACAGGTGTAGGTCCCCGCCGCGGAAAGCTCGGATACATGGCTCCGGAGCAATTAAATTATGAACACCCCGTTGATTTTCGGGCCGATTTATTCAGCCTTGGGATGGTTTTGGCGGAAATGTTTCTTGGAAAGAACCTCATGCCAAATGGACCTCTCGTTGCCGGCGATCTCACTCGCACTATCCGCTCTTCCCTCATGGGGTTGACGGACAAGCTTCCTGAAGAGCTGATCAACATCGTCACTCGTATGGCGAGTTTCAAGGTGGAACAACGGCCGTGGTCGGCACAAGAAGTCGTCGACGTCTTTACTGCGGTGTTTCCTAAAATGGATGCGGAGCAACCTACTTTATCCGATTACAGTAAGAGTATAGTGGCCAATAAGGTTTTGCCAGCGGACGTGACGATTCGGAACCTGATTCAAGGCATCCGTGACTCGAAGCGACCGGACGAGGATACGAAACTGAACGACAGCCTTGACTTAGAAGAAGCGGAGGTCCGGGATTTACTACGAGAAGCAGCAAAAGCGAGTGAATCTCTCACGCAAAGTGGTGATATTCAGCCTTCCCCCATAAAGTCAGCGCCCTCACTTCCATCCCAGGAAGCTCCGCCCCTCGAGGCTTCGGCCGTAAAGTCAGTGTCCTCACTTCCATCCCAGGAAGCTCCGCCCCTCGAGGCTTCGGCCGTAAAGTCAGTGTCCTCACTTCC
>Ga0163109_10000252_pt1 | contig 43315 bp, 46 predicted proteins | sample CRUFie1St13metaG_FD_108704 | JGI IMG/M metagenome (GOLD analysis project Ga0163109, IMG submission 108704) | Marine microbial communities from the Costa Rica Dome - CRUD Field 142mm St13 metaG | ecosystem: Environmental > Aquatic > Marine > Oceanic > Photic zone | place: Costa Rica: the Eastern...
GAGGGCGCTGTGAAAATGTTAGAAGAATTGGGAGCGTCTCATGATCTATACAGCGTTCCTGGTGCTTTTGAAATTCCGGCAGCTATTGCATTCGCCGCAAAAACGGAAGGTGATATCTCAGGCGGGCAGCAATATGATGGTTTTGTTGCCTTGGGTTGCGTTATTCGTGGTGAAACATCCCATTACGATCATATCTGCCAGGAAGTTTCCCGAGGACTCATGGACCTCTCTCTGCGCCATTCGCTAGCTATTGGCTTTGGTCTCCTGACATGTGAGGATCGCGAGCAGGCTCTGGTGCGTGCTGCTGTGAACGGTGGTAATAAGGGTGGCGATGCAGCGCGTACATGTATAAAAATGTATGAATATAAACGTTTTTTTCAAATGGGTTCATGAATATTACCAAGTCCTATACAGCTCCTGCGAGAAGAGCGGCGCGTCTCGTTGCGGTACAATCCCTATATGAAATGGAACTGAGCGGAAAAGCTGTTGACCAAGTGCTAAATGAAGTTGCTCGTAGACGAGATTACAATGATTATGAAAATTGCGAAAGGGAGGACGAACTGGCTTGGCCACCAGCCGAGACTGATATGGCGTTTTGTAGTGACCTTGTCAGGGGCGTTGATGCAAATTTCAACAGTATTGACGATTTAATAACGGGTGCAATGGCTGCCGGCCGAGCCCCTCGGCAGTTAGAAACTGTTCTACGGACTATTTTGCGTGTGGGCACCTACGAGCTTGGTCAAAGGCATGATATCGACCCTCCTGTAACGATAAGCGAATTTGTAGGGTTAGCCGAACGGTTTTTTTCTGAACGTGAGCCTGCTTTAGTTAATGGTCTTTTGGACCGGATTGCGCGTGACCTTCGTCCGGATGAAATGATGGGGATGCACTCTGATGTTGGGAAAGGGTGAATTTGGACGTATTCGTGACTTGCTTGCTCCTTTGACGGGGAGAGGGGCTTTTGACCTTGAAGATGACGCAGGAGTGCTCTCTGGAAAACCAGGTCACGAAATCGTGGTTACGACAGATACTATTGTGGCTGGAGTGCACTTTTTTAATGGTGAGCCTCCTGAAGATGTAGCGGCTAAACTATTACGAGTAAATCTTTCTGATCTCGCCGCCATGGGGACCAATCCAATTTGCTACACACTGAATTGGTCGTTGCCGTCTAGCTATAATGATGAGTGGGTTACTTCCTTCTGCGCCGGTCTCAAAGTCCAACAAGAAATATTTGGTATCCATTTACTAGGTGGCGATAGTACGTCGACGCCTGGGCCAGCCTGTTTTACTGCAACATTATTCGGCCTTGTGCCCCGTGGCCAGATACTTCGCAGGGCAGGGTCAAAGTTGGGCGAAACCATTTTTGTAAGTGGCACCATTGGTGATGGCGCGCTAGGACTACTAGCAGCGCAGGGAATGCTTGCGGATCTTGATAAGGTATTGGTCCAGAATTTGATTAGACGTTATCGTATTCCGGAACCTCGCATTCGCCTCGGTTTAGCGCTTCGAGGAAGAGCCAGCGCAGCGGCTGATATATCCGATGGATTGCTCGCAGACATTGGACATTTGACTGAAATAGCAGGTTTAGGGGCGGAAATTAAAATGTCGGAAATCCCTCTTTCATATGGGGCCCGTAATGCTTTGGCTGAAAACAGTGAACTTTGGCAGGTGATCGTAGGTGGAGGAGATGATTACGAACTTGTGTTCACAGGTGAGTCAGACCTGGCAGATTCACTCTTCAACACTGGTGTTAATGTTACAGCAATTGGAAAAATAACGGCAGAGCCGCGCGTGAGGCTTGTGGGTGCCAATGGAACGGTAATGCAGGTGAACAAAGAAGGATATTGTCACTCCTGATAAACATTAATGTTTTGGGTTGTTAGTTCAAAGATTAAATTTCGAGCTGCTAAACGGACAATAAAACGGTAAATGGTGATTATCTGCGTTTTATTTAATGCATAAGATACTTAAGAGACGTTCGGATGATAGGAAGATTATGAGTTTATACCGTGTTGGATTTCTGGCAACGCTATTGATTTTTTTTATAGTGCCGCATGTTTGTGCTGTTGAGGAGACCAATAATGAAATGGAAGAAAATCCAGAGTTCTTGCAAATACCCAGTCTTACTATCCCAATCATAAGAGAGGGACGTGTAGAGAAATACGTTTTCTTAACAGTTACGTTGGAGATGATCGATTCTGATGCAAAAGATATGGCGGAACCCTATGTTCCTCGAATAAAAGATGCTTTCTTTAAGGCTTTATTTGACTACTTGGGGTCTTTGCGTCCTGGAACAGTCGGTGTAAATATTCGATCGGTTAAGGCTCACCTCAAGCACGCTGGAAAGCTCACCATAGGTGCAAATAAGATAAGGGCAATTTTAATACAAAATGTGTTCGAGCAAAATATTGGCATTTCAGCAACTAATGCAAAAAAAAGTCAGTAATACTCAATTTTCTGGCGGAATTAATTCCTGTACGCAAATCTTTTCTATTAAATGATCGCGGCCAACATCGGCAAGGTGGGCACGCTTTTCTTCATTATTAAGGGCTGCACCTATTCCTTGAGTAAGGGCTAGTACTATCGATTGATCAGTCATATCAAGCCAATAAGCCCGGCGGATTAATTTATCCTCAGCATCCCGTGCAAATGGATCATCTGGGTTCGTTCCCAAATCTGGTTTGTAAAATTGCATGTCATTACACCTCTTTTTATGTTCTTTGATGCTAAAACGTAACGTATGTTAAATCCTGATTCTTCTAATTTTAATTCCTGTATGCCTAAAGACATGCTATCGCTGATATCAATCTCATTCAATTAATCAGTTTGGTGGTGGCAGCGTAATGACTGCAGCGAATCGCTCTTCGGTCTCTGATCCAACGAAGAAAAATGTTCTCGTACTCTCGATATGTCTAGGAATGGCGATGACGGGTTCTTCAATTGTACTGACCATATCGGCATTGGTTGGCATAACGTTGGCTCCCGATCCCTCTCTTGCAACGGTGCCTTTTGGATTGCAATGGGTAATGACCGTATCAAGCACTGTACCCCTATCACTTTTGATGCGCCGTTTCGGACGTCGACCGGTCTTTATATGCGGACAATTGGTTGGTTGCTGCGGAGCCTCAATTGCAGCACTTGCAATTTTTAATGATAATTTCTACTTTTTCTCGCTGGGAAGCGCAATAATCGGGATTCACAATGCTTGCTGGCAATACTACCGTTTTGCTGCTGCAGATACGGCAAGCGAGTCTTTTAAGGGGCGTGCTATATCTTATGTGATGGCAGGCGGCGTGTTTGCTGCTGTTGCGGGGCCCGAACTCGCAAGTCAGACACATGGACTTTTCGAACCCGTTTTGTTTGCCGGAGGTTATTTCACAATTTGTTGTATCACTGTTGTGACGTCTATGCTTCTGTTTGCGATAGACATACCCAAGCCACAGGCACGTAAAGGTCTGTCTGGCAGGCCACTGGGTGTTATAATTCGTCAACCAGTTTTTATTGTGGCGGTTCTCTCTTCAATGCTTGGTTATGGATTGATGAATTTATCTATGACCTCTACCCCACTAGCAATGAAGGTGTGTGGCTTTGTGGTTCAGGATACGAAATGGATAATTCAGGCACATATCCTAGGGATGTATTTGCCTAGTTTTTTCACTGGAAATCTCATAAAGCGATTCGGGATTTATAATATTTTAATTGTGGGAGCAGTTCTGATGATGGCTGCAGCTTCAATAGCGATGTCAGGAGAAACTATAGGTCATTTTGCTTTAGCGTTAACTACTCTTGGTCTTGGTTGGAACTTTCTATTCATAGGAGGAACAACACTTTTAACTGAAGCTTACAAGCCAGAAGAAAAGGAAAAAGTCCAAGGCTGCAATGACTTGCTTGTATTTGGCACGGTTGTATTGACGGCTTTTTTTTCCGGCACTGTCCAACATTTGATCGGCTGGACTGCAGTAAATGCAGCGCTTATCTTGCCCGCATTCCTCGTTGTTGCAGCTGTGATTTGGTTGCGCCAAAAACGAGCGAAGGAGGTTAAAACAACTAAATAATACGCGTGGTTGCCTTCGCTAATAGCTTCTGGCATGGTCTCTTTAGGGTATAGTGTAAGTCTAGGAAAGCACTTAAACGAAAAATTTAATTTAACACGAAGTTATCAGAAAAACGAAAGTAGGTTTGAACGATGCTAAACATTGTCATCGGGTGCGGTATCCTTGCCGTTCTTTATGGTGTTTTTATAAGCCGTCAGGTGCTGAATGCGGATGCAGGAAGTAAGCGTATGCAGGAAATTGCCTCCGGTATTCAAGAGGGGGCGGCAGCCTATCTCAACCGACAATACACCACTATCGGATTGGTGGGCGCTGCCATAGCATTAATACTTGTTTATTTATTTAACTGGCATGTGGCCATAGGATTTGTAATTGGTGCCTTATTGTCAGGAGCTGCAGGTTACATTGGCATGCATATTTCAGTTCGTGCTAATGTACGAACCACTCAGGCCGCGAGTAAGGGGCTTGCGGAGGGATTGAAGGTTTCTTACCAAGCGGGGTCAGTAACAGGGATGTTGGTGGCCGGCCTAGCTTTACTTTCTGTTACCGGCTATTACAAATTTCTTATCGAAAGTGGAGCTAGTGAGCGTGGTATCATCGACCCATTAGTAGCCTTAGGGTTTGGCGCCTCATTGATATCCATATTTGCACGGCTTGGGGGTGGAATTTTTACGAAGGGTGCAGACGTGGGAGCCGATCTCGTTGGCAAAGTTGAGGCTGGTATTCCTGAGGATGATCCTCGTAATCCAGCAGTCATTGCGGATAATGTGGGTGATAATGTTGGTGATTGCGCAGGTATGGCGGCTGATTTGTTTGAGACTTATGTGGTGAGCGTAGTCGCCACTATGGTGTTAGCTCAGATCTTTTTCTCGGGCACGGCCGAGAGTCAGATGATGGTTTTCCCATTGGTCATCGGTGCAACATGTATTGTTACTACAATTATCGGGAATTTTTTTGTCAAATTGGGTGCCAACCAGAGCATCATGGGCGCCTTGTATAAAGGCTTTATTGCATGCACAGCTCTCTCCGCAGTAGCTCTATATTTTGTTACCGATGAGGTAATAGGTTTAGATAGCAGCTTCGTTATTTCGGGCCAATCTGCTACCGGCCTCGATCTTTTCTATTGCGGAATTATAGGGTTAGGCACGACTGGTCTTATTGTTTGGATTACCGAGTATTATACTGGTACTGAGTACCGCCCGGTCCGTTCAGTTGCTAAGGCATCTACTACTGGCCACGGCACAAATGTTATCCAAGGACTGGCGATTTCAATGGAGGCAACAGCGATACCGGCAATAATAATTTGTGCTGCGATAATAGGTACTTTTTTATTAGCCGGCCTTTTTGGAATTGCTATAGCAGTTACGACTATGCTCGCGCTTGCTGGCATCGTGGTCGCTCTCGATGCGTATGGACCTGTTACCGATAACGCTGGCGGAATTGCGGAAATGGCGGAACTTAAAGAAAAAGTTCGGAAAACTACCGATGCACTGGATGCAGTTGGCAATACCACCAAAGCGGTGACAAAAGGGTATGCCATAGGATCGGCTGGATTGGGAGCACTGGTCTTATTTGCGGCCTACACTCAAGATCTTCAGCATTTTACGTCTAACCCAGACCAATTTAAATATTTCGCTGGTGTGGACGTAGATTTTTCTCTGTCAAACCCCTACGTAGTGGTCGGCCTTTTTGTGGGTGGGCTTCTTCCTTATCTCTTTGGAGCTCTCGGTATGACTGCTGTAGGTCGGGCAGCTGGTGCCGTCGTTGTTGAAGTAAGGCGTCAATTCAAAGAGATAAAAGGCATTATGAAGGGAAAGGCAAAACCGGAATACGGCGCCTGCGTGGACATGTTAACCAAGGCCGCGATCAAAGAAATGATTATTCCATCCATGCTTCCGGTGTTATCACCAATTATTCTCTTTCTTGTGATCCAAACCATAGCTGGAAAATCTGCTGCATTCTCAGCACTTGGAGCAATGCTTCTTGGGGTCATAGTGACCGGGCTATTTGTAGCTATCTCGATGACAGCGGGAGGCGGTGCTTGGGATAACGCTAAAAAATACATCGAGGATGGCAACCATGGAGGCAAAGGGTCTGATGCACATCATGCAGCAGTAACCGGGGACACTGTCGGTGATCCCTACAAAGATACAGCCGGCCCTGCCGTTAATCCTATGATTAAGATTACAAACATAGTTGCGCTCCTTTTGTTGGCAATGTTAGCGCATTGACCTATTAAATCGGAGTGAGAAAGGAACCCCCGAGTGAAAGCCGGGGGTTTCTTTATTTTTGTTGTTTAATCGCCAATCGGTATCCCCAAACCAAGATTTCCAAACATTTGCTCCCAAAATCCTAGTTCGTGACCGGTTGTACGCGTCTCTCGTTTGACCAAATCGACATCACGCCGATCCTCGGTTTTGTAGTGTTCTAAGTGTTGGACCTTACCACGCGGATTGAAATATATAGCTATAACTCGCTGATCAACTATATTCTCGGGCAGAAAAGCCCATTGGGATGTTTCGCGGCTGATGTAATACCACACTTGCGAATCGAAAGTCCCTCGAGTGGAGGGATTTCCGAGAATTTTTACGACCTCTTCTCTGCTTGTTTCACCAATTTTTATCTTAGAAACTTGTGACTCAGTCGGTTGGTTTCCGCGCACAGCGGTTTTTGTTGAACAGGCGGCTAAAGTTACCGTTGCGATTATTACAAGCCCCACGAGTAAAGAGTGTTTTTTGATGGTTTGATACATGTTACGTTACTTTTCCATTATAGCGCGGTGGTATTTTAACGTCGGGATTAGTGCGCGTAGTTTTAATTTAATGTTATCCACTAAACTAGTCTGGGATATTAGGTAAGATCTAACGGTTTTTTTTGCGAGATTATTTTCATGCTGGAAAGAATAAGGTCTCTATTTGCATCTGACACACTTGAGGTGCCAGCTCGTGCATTATACCATCGTATCGTTGAGCAAGCACGGCAACGTTTTCTTTATGAAGAATTTGATGTGCCGGACACTGCTAATGGGCGTTTTGACATGATAGTTCTTCATTGCTACTGCGTCATGAGGCGGCTCAAGCAAACGCCAGAAGGTTTTAAATTATCACAAATGCTTACAACTGTTTTGATAGATGATCTCGATCGAAACCTTCGTGAGATGGGAGTTGGTGATTTATCTGTAGGTAAGAAAGTAAAACGTATAGCCGAGGGTTTCTATGGACGACTTGATGCATACGATGCTGCTTCCTCAAACCCAGGAACGGAGGCTCTAAGCCGTGCGTTGGAGCGGAATGTATACTTTGGTCTTGAGATTAAGCCCGAAAAGGGGGTCGAGTCTTTAACAGCTTATTTCCAGAGGCAAATTGATACTATCGATGGGGCGACTTTTGCGCATTTGTCGAAAGGATTTATCGATTTTTATTCACCATCAGATTATAAATGAGTGATGGATCATATTGTAGAATTTTCGCGCCCCGTGACCGCCGATAAAATTGGGTTCGCTGTGGTGTCTTTAGAGTGCAAAGCGAAGGAATATGAGTTGACTTCGTTAGTAGAGCGGTTTGGCCTTTTTTCGTTGGAAAGTATGATGTTCTCGTTAAAATTTAAGAGAAGTGAATCAACCGGCATAATTGAGGCAGTTGGCCGACTTGCCGCGGTAGGCTCTCAGAAGTGTGTAGTCACTCTAGAACCAGTAAAATTCGAACTAAACAATCCAATCTCATGGAAATTTGACGTTAAGCCCGCCGGGGTACGTGAAACCGATTTTGGCATAGATATGTTAGAAGCGCCTGAATTAATTGAAAATAATCAAATAGATTTTGGTGAGCTTGCAGCTCAACAACTTGCGATCATGTTAGATCCTTATCCTCGTAAGCCCGGTGCTAAAATTCCCCCAGACGGGCTTTGGTTTGGGTCAAATAATGAGAATGACGACGAAAATAGACCTTTTGGGGCTCTTCATCGTTTGAAGCGTTAATAAAACTCAGGTCTTTTGCTTGCTGTTCGGGCAATCTTTCTGTATGAAACCGAGCAGTATATGCGATCTAACATATCACCATTTGAAAGGGAACTCCCATGGCTGTTCCTAAAAGCAAGATTTCAAAGTCCAGACGTAATATGCGTCGTGCGCATGATGCATTACGAGCTGCAGCGTTTAACGAATGCCCTAATTGTGGAGAACTCAAGAGGCCTCATCACGTTTGTGGTGCTTGTGGTCACTACGACGGTCGAGAAGTCGTTGAGCCTGGTGAAACTTGGCCTGCTAACGCTTAGGGAGCCGGCTTACGCTGGGTTGTTAAGTCAGTGCCAAATAACCTCGTAATTTCTTTGGATGCAATGGGCGGCGATAGGGCTCCCGAAATGATTATTCGCGGAGCCTCAATCGCTCGGGTTCGTATGCCAGAAGTGCATTATTTAATTGTTGGCGATGAATCCCGCATAGCACCGTTACTGGAAAAAGATCCTGATTTGGCGGCAGTAAGTTCAATACGCCATACTGAGGAATTAATTTCTAGTGGTGAAAAGCCCGCAGTAGCACTTCGTTCGGGTAGGAACTCAAGTATGCGCCTTGCAATCAACGCTGTTGCTGATGGGGAAGCGGCGTCAGTCGTGTCCGCTGGCAATACCGGTGCATTAATGGCAATTTCAAAGTTTGTTCTCAAGACCTTACCTGGTATTGATCGGCCGGCAATTACCGCATTCTATCCTACCCGAAAAGGCGAGGCGTGCATGTTAGACTTAGGTGCCAACTTACAATGCGATGCCAAAAATCTTGTACAGTTCGCCGTGATGGGAGAGGTATTCGCTCGAACCGTGCTTGGAATCGAAACACCGACTATCGGTTTGTTAAACGTGGGCGTCGAGGAATTGAAAGGGCATGAAGAAATTCGAGAGGCAGCTGGAATTTTGCGGTCAGCCGATTTGCCCGGCGAATTTGCCGGTTTTGTGGAAGGCGATGACATTGCAGCCGGTACAGTCGATGTCGTTGTTACTGATGGTTTTACAGGAAACGTAGCGCTCAAGACAGCTGAAGGGATGATTAAGTTATATGCGGGCTTCTTAAAAGATGCTTTTAAAGGTAGCCTGATTGCTCGGCTGGGTTACCTATTAGCGAAACGTGAAATAACAAACCTCCGCACCAGAACCGACCCTCGTCGATATAATGGAGCAATGTTGGTTGGGCTAAATGGTATAGTTGTAAAAAGTCATGGCGGTACGGATGGCTTCGGGTTTGCTAGCGCTATTGAAGTTGCTGCTGATATGGCCACACATCATTTTCTTCAAAAGATAACGGATGACATTGATCTTCTTGGCGAGGACTATGCTCAAGCCGCGAAAACGGTGGTTAATTAAAATGCGCCGTACTGTTTTCTTAGGGTGTGGGTCGTACCTCCCCGATAAAATCCTCACGAATGATGATCTAGCAAATGATCTCAACACGTCAGATGAGTGGATCTCGAGGCGCACAGGTATTAGGCAGCGCCATATTGCTGCTAAGGGCCAATTAACGTCTGATCTGGGAGTTGAAGCTTCGAAGGTGGCAATGACGAATGCAGGCGTCACTCCCGATGACATTGACCTGATTGTTTTAGCGACGGTAACACCTGATAATACCTTCCCGTCCACCGCTACGCATATACAGTCGAAACTGGGTGTAAAAAGAGGAGCCGCATTTGATGTTCAAGCAGCATGTTCTGGCTTTATTTATGCTCTGAATTCCGCGGATAATATGATAAGGCTTGGGCAAGCTAATAAGGCTCTCCTTGTAGGATCTGAAACCTTTAGTCGCATAGTTGACTGGGAAGATCGAAGCACATGCGTATTGTTTGGTGATGGAGCTGGCGCTGTCGTGCTTGGTGCGGATGATAATAATGGGAGTAATGGCGACCGCGGAGTGCTATCAACTCATATTCATTCTGATGGCGATTATTATAAATTGTTGTGGACAAATGGTGGGCCATCAACCAACGGCCAGGCGGGTTATATTGAGATGGATGGGGCCGATGTTTTTAAACACGCAGTATTGAGAATGGCAGAAACCGTTCAGGAGTCACTTGCTGAAAACGATCTAGATGCCTCCGATATTGATTGGTTGGTTCCCCATCAAGCGAATATAAGAATTATGGATAGTGTTGCAAAAAAACTTTCAATTAATAAGTCAAAAGTCATTGTAACTGTCGATCAGCATGCAAATACCTCCGCAGCCACGATTCCCATGGCGCTTGCCGACGCACAATCCCGACAACGCTTTTCCTCAGGAGACCTCATATCGCTTACAGCTATGGGTGGCGGATTTACATGGGGTTCTGCTCTGATACGGTGGTAGAATAGGCAGCCGTTATTCGGTGCAGTTTGAGAGTAAACTATTATCTTTGCAGTCTAAGCAATTGACTGACGCAGCGCTGCTGGTTACGCTACAACCTGAAACAGATAGCGATGGGGGGAGAATGATGTCGGACGACACTGTCACACGGGCGCAATTAAGCGAGGCCGTTTATCAGGGGGTTGGTTTGTCGAGGAATGAATCTTCCGATCTTGTAGAATCTGTTTTAGAAGAAATTACGAATGCTTTGATTAGAGAAGAAATGGTGAAGATATCATCATTCGGTAGTTTTTTTGTTAGGCAAAAAAGTCAGAGAATTGGTCGGAACCCCAAGACTGGGGAAGAGGTCCCAATCCTACCGAGACGCGTTCTCGTCTTCCGTCCTAGTCATGTGCTTAAGGGGCGTATTAACAAGGGATATGAAAAGCGGTCGGATAGGGGTGCCCCAATGGAACAAGGCAACCTTGAAAATGGGCTCACGGGTAGCTCCAGTTAGTGATGGAAAATCAAGCTGCCGACTTAAAATCGAGTGATGCCTTTAGGACTATAAGTGAGGTATCTACGTCGTTAGATATACCTCAACACGTCTTAAGGTTTTGGGAGACGAAATTCTCGCAGGTAAAACCCATGAAACGGGCTGGAGGGCGTCGCTATTACCGTCCTAGTGATATAGTTCTCCTTGGGGCTATACGTACGTTGCTGTATGATGATGGATACACGATTAGAGGTGTACAGAAGATCCTCAGAGAAAAGGGTGTGCGTTGTCTGGTCGGCGAGAAGGTTACCGATGATAAGGACGGCAATAAGGATAGCATTTTAGCTAATGCTAATTCGGCCACAAAAACCGATGCTAATAATTCCATTATTGTTAACTCTGCCGCACACCGTGAGCTATCGGCGATTCTAAAAGAATTGTGCTCGCTAGAAAGCGAATTACGACAATAAACTCAATTTCCATTGCTGTGAAGAAAAGCTAGCGATATGGTGCTATTGTAGCGATCTTGCAAATGCTACAGTTCGGGGCGTGGCGCAGTCTGGTAGCGCATTCGACTGGGGGTCGAAAGGTCGTAGGTTCAAGTCCTACCGCCCCGACCAGCAAAAGAATCATTAAAGTCGAGTATCTTATTTTCTTCAATAGGATGCTCAGTGCGTTTTATGAACCGGGAGGGGTTACAAACTTAGGTACGTAATTTCTATAATTTCAGGAATATCAGCGCCAGTATACTCACTACAAACAACTGTTTTTGCATAAACAAATCATTACAAAGCATGGAGCTAACTAAATGGTGAGGCTGGTTACTTTCGATGTATACATGGTACTGGTCGACATAAAAGGTAGCTTGGTGCCAAAGGTGACAGAGATATTAGGCCTAAATAAGCTGAAAGCAGATAAATTGTCCATATGTGGCGAGCAAAACAGGTGGAATGCACGGCGATTAGTAATTCATTGGGTCGCGGTAGAACATAATTCGCCGTTGCACCGAATTAGCACTCAATTACACTCTTTAGCATTTTAAAGTATCAGTACCACCCACTCAGCACTCTGAACTAGTGATGTCATGGGATACTTTAACGCTGTGGCCTGAGGCTTATCAGGTCGTCGCGGAAATAAGGGAAAGAGGATACAAAACTGCAATATTGGTTAATGGAGACAGCGATACGTTGAATTCTTTGGCTAAACCATTCGGTGACAATATGCAGTATATATCATCGTCTGAAATGGCCAGCGCCTACAAGCCGCATCCCGAAGTTTATAATTTGCCCGAACAAAAACTTCGGATTGTAAAAACTGTTGTTTTGCACGTTGCTGGAAGCGGAAATTATGTTATCGGTGCTGGCAGTTTCGGCATAGATTGTTATTGGTCAAATAGAAATTTTGATAAATTGTTAGATCCCTCGTTACCCCCAAAAAATGAGGTTCCTGATCTTAAAGGTGTATTGGAGTTGCTCTGAGCGATCTGATAGTTGATGGCTATATAGTCGCTACCTTTCGACCCTCATCGGTCAATTTGCATACTAACCAATCCGGCTTTATCGGATTATCAAACCAAGGTGAAGCCCACCCTTTATCTATACAACTTTTTATTGTCCGCTCGCTCACTTTTTGGCCGAGTCCATCGAACAGTGGTAATTTCCCACCTGGTTCGTTTAAACCACGCTTTAACCATACTAATTGACTAGGGGTCGGTCTGCGGGCTCTTGGGCCACCATTACTTTTTTCTAGTATCAATTTTTTAGGATTCTTCATTATGATTCCCGCAATTGTACACTTATTTTTGTAAGATATTATCATATCGTCGACAAAATTGAGAAATGAAAATCTTTAGGGAGAGTAGTAGGTGACTTTTTGTATAATTTACGTAACAGCAAGCAGCGAGGATGAGGCTGAGAAAATTGCATTTACGGTGATAGAAGAAAATCTTGCCGCTTGCGCAAACATAATGGGTCCAATGATTTCAATTTTTTCTTGGAAAGGAGATTTGAAACGTGAAAAGGAGGTTTCAATGTTATTGAAAACGTCGGAAAGCAAAGTCGCCCTCCTCACCGAGAGAATAACTAACCTACATTCATACGATTGTCCCTGCGTGGTTGCATGGCCCATTTCCTATGGGAATAGTGATTTCCTAGAATGGCTTAAAACTGAGACAGGTGTGTGAGGAATGTCGCGGTGGTTTTCAGTTCTAAGTGACCATAATGGAGAAATAAGCTACAATAAAAGGGTTCACTATTTGTTACTGCATGGGGGGTAGGTGCGATGACGATGAAAACGGTGTTGGTGCCGATTGAGGAAAGTGAGGGCCTCGAATCAATACTTGAAACTGCGCTCTTAACAGCAAAGATATTTGGAAGTTATATTGAGGGTCTTTATTATCAGCCAACTGCAGCGAGCGCTATGGTGGTTGCCGGGGAGGGGTTGGTAGTAACTACGCCAGAGTTAGTTGAGAGCGTTGAGCAACGAGATCGCGACAGGCGACAACACGTATATCAATTCTTTACACAATTTATGGAGAGTAGAGGTATACCGGTTGGGCCTGCAGTTTCATCAAAAGGGCCGGTTCAAGCAAATTGGATAGAGGAAGATTCTCCGAATTCCGAAATTGTTGGAAGCCGAAGCCGTGTATTTGATATCACTGCCGTCGCCCGGCCTACCAAAGGAGCAAATATTGCTGCAATGAGTATACTGGAGGCAGCACTGTTTGAGGGAGGTAAGCCAATCTTGATCGCGCCGCCGAATGTGCCAGACCAGCTAGGTAAAAACATAGCGATAGCTTGGAACGGCTCTACTGAAACAGCCCGAACAATTGCATTTAGCATGCCTTTTATCAACCGCGCTAAGCGCGTCACGATCATTACTATCGAGGACTTCGGCGTCCCCGGTCCGAGTGCTGATGAACTCGCACGACAAATGGAACGGAACGGTATAGAGATAGAAACGGACACAAAGCATGTCGACAGGTCAAAGGAAAGCCCCGGCAAAGTATTCCTGGATGAGGCGGAAGAAATAGGTGCAGATTTGCTCGTTAAAGGTGCTTACACTCAAAGCCGTATTCGGCAAATGATATTCGGAGGTGCAACAGACTATATACTTTGGAATTCCCAAATTCCCGTTTTAATGGCTAATTAGGCCCGTATGTCGCGCAAAGGTTTGTCGTTTGCTATGAAAGAGCAGAAAAGCACGATGCCAGATGCTGTAACCAGGAGGGGCCGTTAAAAAATAATTTGGAATGGTCGTAATAACAATAACACTGGCCGGACACACGTCGCCTAGGAGTGTCAAATAATAATATGAAACTGGAATAAGGTTTAGTTTCTGAAATCTAGACCGATGTCGAGTGAAGTGACGCTGTGTGTGAGTGCGCCCGAGGAAATTAGATCCACTCCAGTAGCTGCAAAAACAGCAATGTTGTCTTTTGTTATGCCGCCCGAAATTTCAATTAACATACGTTTGTCAACTTTCTTGACTGCCTCAGCAATCTTTTCCGGGGTGAAATTATCTAACATCACTATATCAGCGCCATGAGGGTGAACTTGCAAAACTGTATCGAGCTGTTCGAGAGTATCTACTTCAACTTCGATTTTCACAAGATGACCTGCATTAGCCCTAGCTTTCCGAATGGCATTAAGTACCCCACCCGCAGATAAAATATGGTTATCTTTAATTAATATGGCATCGTCCAAGCCGAATCTATGGTTTGCGCCACCGCCGACCCGTATTGCATATTTCTCAATCACACGATGTCCAGGGGTGGTTTTTCGTGTGCATACTATGCGTGCACGGTAGTCTTTTACTGCCCTCACCATTTCGGCTGTGGCCGTTGCAATACCTGATAGCCGACACAAAAAATTCAGTGCAGTTCTCTCTCCCATCAGTAACGTACGAGTAAGTCCAGAAACCGTCGCAATTTTGTCGCCCGGCACTACGGTTGCCCCATCGTCCATGAGCTTAATAAACTGAGCTTTATCGTCAAGTAGTTGGAATACCGACTCTACTACCTTGACTCCCGCAATAGTTCCCTTTTCACGTGCAATAAAAGCTGCTTCGCCCACCGCCCCAATTTCAATAATCGCATCTGTTGTAATATCGCCTGCTCGACCCAAATCTTCCTCCAACGCACACCGAACTAGCTGCTCAAACATTAGTGGTGGAAGTGAAGAAGGAGGGTTTTCCATCAGCATCCCGCGTACTTCTGATTTCAACTAAGCTCAAGCATACGTTCCACAGAACGTCGAGCGTTAGCAGCAACACTTGGATCAACCTGGATTTCAGGCGACAACGTCTTAAGCGTTTCTAAAATTCCTGGAAGAGTTATGCGTTTCATGTGAGGGCACAGATTGCATGGTCGGATGAACTCTACATCTGGATATTCTGCTGCTACGTTATCGCTCATCGAACATTCCGTCACCATCATAACTTTGGGAGGTCTCTGTTGTCCAACGTAATCAATCATACCAGCAGTGGATCCCACAAAGTCCGCTGCGCCTAGCACGTCTGGCGGACACTCTGGATGTGCGATAACAACTAAACCTTCGAAATTTTTACGGTATCCATTTATTTCTTCGGCGGTAAAACGTTCATGAACTTCGCAATGTCCTTTCCATGCGATTATTTCTACCTTGTCTGTTTGGCCTGCGATGTATTTGGCAAGATATTCATCCGGTATACAAATAACTTTGTCTACACCCAATCCCTCAACTACATTCACCGCATTTCCAGATGTGCAACAAACATCAGACTCTGCTTTCACTTCAGCTGATGTGTTTACGTAGGTAACAATTGGAATGCCGGGGTATTTCTGTTTAAGGAGGCGTACATCAGCACCAGTGATTGAATCTGCTAGCGAGCAGCCAGAGAGCATATCAGGCAATAATACTGTCTTGGTTGGATTTAATAGCTTGGCAGTTTCTGCCATGAAATGGACACCGCACAAAACGATTATGTCAGCCTCCACATCAACCGCTTCCCTTGCAAGCGCGAGAGAGTCTCCAACAATATCTCCAACACAGTGAAATATTTCTGGTGTTTGGTAATTATGTGCCAGTATTACGGCATTACGTTGTTTTTTGAGTTCGTTTATCGCCTCTATGTATGGGGCGTGAAATGGCCATTCTATTTCAGGTATGACCGTTTTTACTCGATCATATATTCCTGCTGTCGCCGAGGCGACTTCCGGCGTATAGTCTAAAACTGCACTCATACCTAATATTTTCTCGGAAAAACTTACTACATATAGTCAAAATGAGTATATATATTATATATTGCTCGGCCGGAATTAGCAATAGGCGAAATCAAGTCGTGTTTATGCTTATGATTACTATAAAAAGCACTTTAGCTTATGGTGATTGCCTAACTGGAAGTCCGACACCTGGCTGAGAACGTTCACGAACGGCATCTCGGCGAAATTGAAATAGGGCAGCAGGTCTACCTCTACTCTTCGTATCTATATTACCGGTTTGTTCGACTAACCGATTATTTGTCACAAGGCGGCGAAAATTTTGCTTATGAAGTCCAACACCAGATAAAGCTTCAACTACGTTTTGAAGTTTAAGTAAGGTGAACGTTGGCGCCAATAATTCGAAAACTAATGGCCTATATTTTATTTTTCCTCTTACGCGTGCGAGCGCCGTTGCAAGCATACGACGGTGATCAAGAGCAAAAGAACGCCCAACACCAACTTCGTTCTTTTTGAGCACCGCATCACGATTGGCTTCCACTACCAGTCCAGCTTCATATAGCAGTTCATACCGGTCTAAAACTCTTTCAATATCCCAACGTGAGTCAGTTGTCGCAAATGCTATAGAGGCACGCTCAGCTCGTTGTGTTTGCTCTACTGGTTCGGACATAATCCATTTTTCGAGAGCGGGGAAAATAAACTGATCTAGCAGTGGTGGTCGTCCTTTTCGCCAATCTTCCCAAGGCAAAAAGTCATAACAGTTTACCCATTCAGCATCCTTTGTTCTGAAAGGGGAATTTTCTCTTACCAATGCAAGGTAACCGATCGAGACCACCCTCGATCCGTCAGCTCGCTCGCGGGGATCACGGTTTCGATCACCAAAAGTATAAAGTTGTTCTACGTATCCCAAGCTCAGACCGGTTTGCTCTTTTACCCACTCCCGAAGGCCTAACTCCAGTGTTCTGTGTCTATTTGGTTCAAATGGACCGAATGGGAGTGCGGTAGGGCGAATTTCGGTGGGCGCATATTCGGATAGTACACCCTTATGAACTGTTAATACTCTCGGTGCACCTCCGGTTACGGCCATTATCACCGCATTAAGTCCGATGTTTATGTCAGAAGCTGCCATAAAACAATCACCCTTTGTTAATCGATCGAATTTTTAAGCGAGGTATTTCAATTTTTGGACATCGGTTCATTATGACCCGTAGACCGGCAGCCGTGGCGCGTTTTGCTGCCTCTTGGTTTATGACCCCAATCTGCATCCAAATAGTTTTTGCATTTGCTGCAATCGCCGAATCAATTATTTGCCCTGCTTCAGCAGGTTTGCGGAAGATATCGACCATATCAACTGGCGTGTTAATTTCAGAAAGAGTTGCAAAAACGGGTTCTCCCAATATTTCTTTGCCCGCGTTAAATGGATTTACTGGAATTACCTGATAACCCTTCATTTTTAAATATTTCATCACGGAATAGCTCGGCCTTTCTGGCTTGTCGCTAGCTCCTATCAGCGCAATTACACGAGTTGTCTCAAGAATTTCTCTCATAATCGCATCCGAGGTGTAAGCTGATGTAATCAAAGTCATGATGTCAGATATTTTGATCTCGCCCGACCTAGTTTAGCTACATCTACTGTTTGCGCCATTCTTGAGAATAATTGTATCACGTTTGTGTTGTCATGGAATTTTACGAATATAGCTTGTTCGTCTTCAAGATGGCACATTTGATTTAAGTTATGGAGCAAACTGAGTTCCTTATCGTTGGCCTCCGTGGAAATTATTCGCATAACATGTTTAGCCTAATTAGCGCCAAAAGCTGCACGATATTTCCACAAGCCTATGCTAGAGAGCGCAACTAACCTACGTGGCAACTAAAAAGAAAGATGTCGAGCCCAAATACTTTATGGCTGAAAAAGTACCGGACCTTAGATGGTATTAATACAAAACTTAATTGAGCTAAATTGGCAGTCATAAAATCTTTTATAAATTTTGCGGATCATGATTTGCTTTATTAGGTTCGGTCATGAAAAGTAACTCACTTTTTCTTACAACTAATATCTGCCAATCACGACCTATTTCTCAAAAAACAAAACAAATTATACACGGTATTAGAGTACCGCTGTATATTTATATGATTTTATTGAATAAAAATCATATAGGCGTTATTGACACTAGGTCTTTTTTTGTCATATTTACTGATTGAGATTTACAAACTGAGCCTGTCGGAGCCGCAATAATGAAAACATATTCGATGAAGCCTGCCGAGGTTAAAAAAAAATGGTTTCTAATTGATGCTGAGGGATTAGTTCTCGGCAGAATGGCATCTATCATTGCGAACATTCTGCGTGGAAAACATAAACCGAGCTATACGCCACACGTGGACTGCGGAGATAACGTGATAGTCATTAATGCTGAAAAAGTGGCAATGACTGGCAAGAAAAAAAGCGATAAGGTTTATTTTCGTCATACAGGTTATCCAGGTGGTATTAAGTCAGAGACGCCGGAAGAAATATTTGCGGGCAAAAATCCCGGCAAGGTAGTGCAAAAAGCTGTCCAGCGGATGGTCCCGAGTGGTTCTTTGGGTCGGACACAACTTTCAAATCTTAAAATTTATGCTGGCGCAGAGCATCCTCACGTTGCGCAAAAGCCGCAGGAGCTCGACATTGCGTCTATGAACAATAAAAACAAACGGAGTTCGTAGGCATGGTTGATGAATTGAAAAAGCAGGAATCACTAGCGTCGGAAACGCCTCTTGAAGATACCAATGCTGGGTCGACGTCGGTTAAGACAGAAAGCGGAGCTGGAGACAAAATTGGTGATTTTTCCGATCTTAGCAGTGCATTGGGAGACCAAAAAACAGCCGATTCTAGTGATCTTTTAGCGCCTCAGCTCGATAAGCAAGGACGTGCTTACGCGACAGGGAAGCGGAAAAATGCTGTAGCACGGGTATGGATAAAGCCTGGAAATGGGGTGGTTAAGGTGAATGGTCGGGAAATCGAGAGGTATTTTGCGCGCCCAGTTTTAAGAATGGTTATTGATCAGCCTTTCCAGGTAGTTGCTCGGCATAAACAGTATGACGTGACGTGCACAGTGACTGGCGGCGGACTCTCGGGCCAAGCAGGCGCTGTTCGTCATGGGATTTCTAAAGCGCTGGTAAATTTTGAACCCACACTTCGACCAGCCCTAAAACAAGGCGGCTTTCTGACCCGTGATTCACGAGTTGTTGAGCGGAAGAAATATGGGAAACGCAAGGCGAGACGGTCTTTCCAGTTCTCGAAACGATAAATGTAAAAAAACTACATTTTGTTATGTATCAGGGGGTTAGAGGATTTCTAACCCCTTTTTCTTTGAGGTGCATTTAGAGAAATTTGCGAAATCTGTATTACCAAAACTTGACGATTCGACGCGAAAGAGACCTCACTAACTTCCAGTTATCACTTGTAGAAACTAGTTCTAAAAAAGCGTAAATAATGTTGGTCACATATAGAGATTGCCACGATAGTGAAATCTACGGAAGCAGGGTGCATTTTTGGGGCTTTACTACTTTACGATGAAACGTGGGTTTAGAACTCGTAACCTAACTTGATGACCTGTACTACTCTTCGTTTGGGTGCAGTTTGCAGGACCATCGTTCCAAGAATTCATCGTCTCTCCAGATTCTACGACCAGACAGTGTTTCATAATGAATACCTACTCGTCTTTTGAGATATTCAAAATCAAGTGTAATTTTGGCTACTTTTACAAATCTAGACCCTGCGGGTCTTCGTTTATACGATTTGGCTAAGGTATCTTTATAAAAAAAGGTTCCTACCGCACCCTTATCTGAGACTGTGATTTCACAAGGTTTGTAGTAGACTTCATCAGGTCTGCACCACTTCTGCCACTTTTCATTTAACCATTGATAAATCTGTCTCTTCCTCCATTTCTTTAAAAACTGAGGATTTGAATATTTGTAAATTCGTGTGTGCGTTTTACCGTTATAATCGAGGGTGCACAACATCGCGATTTCCTCTGCAGGTGCAAAGTCTGCGACCGCATTGGTCACAAAGAGACAGGTGCAAAAGGTTAGACAGAGTATTGCGGTTAAATTTCTCATAGGCATGATTATAGGGGATTTTGGTTTTTTTGGGAAAATGTCTTATAACCAAACAGTTATAAAGTGACTTGGGAAATAATTTGAGGCACAAACGAGGCGCAAAACCCGATTAAGCATAATAAGCATATATAATGACTGTTAGTTTACTAAATTCTAGTTCTCGAAAAGGTAAAGTCATTATCTGAAAAGATTTTGAAAAAGCTGCACAGGTTTAAGTATTGCGGCCTGTCTGCTTCAGTGCACATCTACAAATTAGGCTATCATTTGAGCTATGAAAAAAGTCGTGCTTGATTTGGACAAATATTTGTCATGGAGATCAGCAGACCGTGACTTAGAAGTTAAGGTTACTAATGGTGATAATGTTGTTTTGACTATCTCACCAAATGGTCATGATGCGCATTCTATGCATTTGGAAAATGGTGGTGCCAGTGCACTGGTGAAAGGAGGGGAATGGTTTACCCTAGAGACTATCGGCCTAAGATCTGAGATTTGTTTTAATTCCGATGATTTCAGAGAAACAGTTGAGGCAGCCGACTGGATGCCTGTTCCCCGTGACTCAAAAAATTCATAGAGACTAAGAAAAATGACATGGCATTTTCGGTCAAAGGTTTTGTCTTTTGTGGTCGTAAATATTGGTATTGCCCGTCGTGCCGTGTTAGCGAAACACCTTCTTGCCTTTCATTAAATTAAATATTACGTAAAAGTCTAAATATAGACTTGCTGCATGGGGTTTAAACAGCATGGCACATACAATAAAAATGGATATGGCCGGTTCGACGTGTCCTATCTCAGTTGGTATATTGGGTGCATCTGGTTATACGGGCGCCGAGCTAATACGTCTGGTACATAACCATAGTGAGATGGAAATTAAGTTTGTTACCGCTGATCGGCATTCAGGCCAAACGATAGCAACGGTATTCCCACACCTCGCACATCTCCCATTGCCAGATTTGATTTCTCTCGATGAGATGGATGTAGATAAAGTTGATGCGATTTTCTGCGCCTTACCCCATGGCACTACACAGAGGGTGATAAGTTCAATTTTCAGAAATTACCCGGAGAAAAAAATTGTCGATCTGTCAGCTGATTTTCGGCTCAGAGACATCGATGTTTACGCCAAGTGGTATGGGCATTCTCATCAGGCGCCTGATCTTCAAGGCGAAGCAGTATACGGACTTACTGAAATCTATCGTGCTTCCATTCGTAATGCTCGGCTCTGTGCCAATCCAGGGTGCTATACCACTACTGTAGAGTTGTCGCTCATCCCACTGCTTGAAGAGGGGCTTATAGCTAAAGATGACATCATAATAGACGCAAAATCAGGCGTTAGTGGAGCAGGGCGCTCAGAGAAACAGGCTAATCTGCATACGGAGGTGAGTGAGGGAACGCATGCTTACGGTATAGGCGCTCACCGTCATGCGCCTGAAATTGACCAAGAATTAAGCCGAGCTGCTAATAGTCAAGTATTAGTATCTTTTACGCCCCACCTAATACCCATGAATAGAGGTATCCTTGCTACCACCTATGTTCGAGTCACAGGTAAAGCAACAGAGAAAGACCTTCGTGCGTGCTTAAGAAACCGCTACGCTGAAGAACCGTTTGTTCACGTTCTTCAAGACGGTGCTCCATCAACACGCGATGTTCGGGGTTCTAATCAATGTCTTATGAGTGTTAGTAATGACCGATTACCTGGTCGGGCAATAATAGTGTCAGTAACCGATAACTTAGTGAAAGGTGCAGCAGGGCAGGCGCTTCAAAACATGAACCTGATGTGTGACGTGCCCGAAACAATGGGGCTCGACCAATTAACTTTATTTCCCTAGAAGAGTCGTCGTCAGTCGACCCTCGTTAGCACATAAGAGCCAGGCGCGTCCTCAATAACATCAAGAGCTCCCTCTCCGGGAACACGCGCTTTAATCTCGTCGCCGCTATATTTTTCTAACCATTTGGCCCACTCTGGCCACCAGGATCCGGGGTACTCAGTAGCACCTTTAAGCCAAGCCTCAGGAGTTGCTTGATTTTTAGGGTTTGACCAGTACGAATATTTAGCCGCACTCGGGGGATTAATAACTCCTGCGATATGCCCAGAAGTTGCGAGGCAAAACTTAATTGGGCCTTTGAAAATTTGCATAACTGCGTATGTAGACTCCCAGGGTGCAATATGATCGTCACGGGCAGATAAAATAAAAGACGGAGTCTTAATTCGTGATAGATCAATGGGTGTGCCACAAAAATTAAGTGCATCTTTTTGAACAAGTTTGTTCTCAAGATACATTTTGCGTAGATAAAAACTATGCATTGCTGCAGGCATACGAGTGCTGTCTGAGTTCCAAAAAAGCAGATCAAATGGAAATGGTTCGCGCCCCATTAAGTAGTTGTTAATAACGAAAGACCAGATTAAATCGTTAGCTCGAAGCATATTAAATGTAGCTGCCATCTCTGTTCCTCTTAGATAGCCTTGGCTATTCATTTTTGCCTCAAGCTGAGCAAGCTGCTCCTCATCAATAAAGACGCCAAGCTCGCCAGCTTTTTCAAAATCAACCATAGTCGTGAAAAATGTTGCAGATTTTATGGATGGCCTTGATTTTTCGTTTTTTCTTTCCAGCATTGCCAAAGTTGCAGCGAGTAACGTACCGCCAAGACAATAACCGATCACATTAATAGCTGATTCCCCAGTGGCTTCTTGTATAGCTTCCAAACAAGCTAATGGGCCCTCTAAAATATAATCCTCGAAAGTTTTTTCAGATAGTTTTTCGTCAGGGTTAACCCACGAAACCATGAAAATCGTAATTCCCTGATCTATTGCCCATTTCACGAATGAATTTTTTTCTTGAAGGTCTAAGATGTAATATTTATTAATCCATGGGGGCATTATCAGGAGTGGTGTTTTGCTGACTGTAGGGGTTGTTGGGTTATACTGGATGAGCTGTAACAGGTCATTTTGATAGACTATTTTCCCAGGACTGGTTGCTATGTCCCTGCCGACCTCAAACGCATCTTCCTCAACCATCTTAATCCGCAGTTGATCTTCACTTTTCTCCAGGTCTTCTATTAAATTATCTAGCCCTTGGACTAAGTTTTTACCACCTCGCTCTATTGTCTCTTTAAGTACCGTAGGGTTGGTCATAACAAAATTTGTTGGCGCCATTGCATCAGCAAATTGACGGGTATAAAAGTCTAATTTCTGCATTGTTTTTTCATCAAGGCCTTCAGTATTTTCTACAGTAGTTTGCATCCAGCGCGCAGTAAGCAAATACGACTGCTTTATGAAGTCAAAAATGGTGTTTTCATGCCAATCTTTGTCACGGAAGCGAAAGTCACTCTGTGATGGTAAAATCACTGGTTCAGTATTTTTCCCGGCGATTTTGTCGGCAGTATTTTGCCAAAGGATCATATATTCTCGCCAGAGCGCGAGCTGATTTTGAGCTAATTTGGTCGGATCGCTCATAATTTGACGCGTAAATTCTATAAAGGCATGACTCACATTTAGTGGATCTGCAAATTGCTTTTTGTGCGACTTGGCTTGTTGGCGCCGAACGAACTCTGATACGATTTTTTGACTTTTGGAGGCGATATCTATCCAAACTCGCGTGAATTCGACCGGATCCGGCGCTTTTAGTTCGTTGTCTGATTGATCACCCATGATTTTTTGCCTATACTTGGTCTGCATTTTGCAAGCCATAGAAATAATAATTTATTACTCGGATGTTTACTTACAAAAGAAACTATTTTCTTTCCTTCAATTATTTTACACTATTGATATCGTAAGGTCATGTACTGATATGATATTCATTCGAAAAGACGAGGAAGGTTCACGCTTATGATGATATTAATGAAAAAAAGGGCCTTCTGCGTTAAAAAAATATTTCACCTCCTTCGCATTAGTTTTGCAATCGTAATAGGGTCAACGCTGGGGGCGTGTAGTACTGTGGATGCTGTTAGTGATGGAGTTGTAAATGCTGCAAAGATGGTCAATCCATTAAACTGGATCGATGACGAAGACGAAAAGGTTGCTGGAGAAGCCTCCTCAACACGTAAAAAAAATGTAGTTGATAGGACAGTCTCAAAAGAAGCGGGAATCGAAGTTTCAGGTTTGAACGACACGACTGACTCCAAACGCAAATCGAGGTCTGCGAAAATCCCCTCTGGTATGTTGTATGGTGATAATAGGCTGGACAAAAGCTATCCAAAGCTTGGAACCATACCGGACCGGCCAACGAATGAGGCGGCATTCAAACGCCGGATTGAACATAAAAAACTTGCAGATGGCTTGGTTGCTGACAGTAAAAATGCACAGTACACAGACAAAGAGCTTCGAGCGGCGACGACTATTATTCCACCGCCCCCGAGTGCGGCGCCAGTGCCCGCAGTTGATGCCCAGAGTGTGAGCACTCCGAAATTGAGCGGAAATCCAAGCGTTGTAAAGCCATCCAAATCTCCTGCGTCTCAAAAAGTGTTGAGAAACTCGGTCGGTGCCAATGCTCCAACAGCTAGAATCGCTTCCGTTGAGGCACCGCAGCCCATACCGTCGCCCGCAGTAATAAAAAACAGCACATCAAATAGCATGACTTCGCCACCTAGTATGGCTAACAAAAAATGGCCGCGCAATGCATCATCGGGTTTAGAAAAATCCCAAGGTCAGGTGCCCGGGATCGTTCCTCCGCCGCCGCCCCCAGCTGTTTATCAAGATAACGATAAAAGACGATTTGCGACTCCCGTAGGCATTCCGCCCGCTGTGGCTGAGTTGCCAAAGGTGGCACGCCAGAAAAATATTGATCCACCACCTCCCCCGCCGGCTATGACCGAGCGTCCCACTGCTGTTAAAGCTTTTTCAAAGGTTGCAGCTCGGGAAAACGCAGACGTGAATTCGGGGGCAGTTGGAGCTAGAGTGCCCTTGAACCAGAAGACGCAAACCGTTCAGGTTGCAACAATTTACTTTAGTAATGGATCATCTCGTCTGAAAGCTAGAGATCGTGCAATCGTGCATGATGTTGTGGCGATGTTCGAGGAAACCGGCGGCGCTATTAGGATAATAGGCCATTCGAGTGGAATAACGGCAAGTAGGGACTCAGGGCGCGGCAAATTAGTAAATTTTAAAGTGTCGCTTGATCGTGCTAACTCCGTAGCAGCGGAGTTAGTAAGACACGGAGTTCCAGCAAAGTATATCGATGTGGTGGCTCAAGGTGCAGATAGGCCGGTCTATGCCGAATATTCTTCAAATGGTGCAGCTGGAAATCGCCGTGCCGAAGTTTATTTAGAATATGTTGGTGGCATGTAGACTATTGCCGGCAAGATGCAATTCGATGAAGCAGGGTTTGTGGTTAAAAGTGTGGTGGCCCGAACCTATTTTAACAGCCTAGTTATTGGAATAGCTAATGGACGATAATTTTTATCGCATAAAAAGGTTACCGCCTTATGTTTTTACCGAAGTAAATCACATGAAGGCAGAGGCCCGAGCATTAGGCGAAGATATAATTGATTTCGGCATGGGCAATCCAGACAGTGCAACCCCACAGCATATTGTTGATAAGCTAGTAGAAAGTGTTCAAGACCCCAAAACACATCGTTACTCGAACAGTCGTGGGATTCCTGGACTGAGAAAAGCAATGGCCGCTTATTATCAACGCCGTTTTGATGTGGATCTTGACCCCGACAGTGAAATTATTGCGACATTAGGCTCAAAAGAGGGACTTGCGAATTTAGCGCAGGCGATCACGAGCCCGGGCGATATGATCTTGGCGCCAAATCCATCCTATCCAATCCATGCTTTTGGATTTATAATTGCTGGGGGCTCAGTGCGGCACCTTCCAGCATATGTCTCAACTCCAGAGGCACGCAGTGCTTTTATGGACGCTCTAAAAAGGGCTGTTGCTCGTTCAATTCCCAAGCCTCTCGCTGTCGTCATTAATTTTCCGTCTAATCCAACTGCGGAGGTTGTATCTCTAGATTTTTTTGGAGAGATTGTTGATTTTTGTAAACGAAATGAAATTTGGATACTTTCTGACTTAGCATATTCAGAGGTGTATTTTGAAAATGAGCCACCGCCCTCTATCCTTCAGATAAAAGGTGCGCGAGAAATCGCGGTTGAATTTTCTTCGCTAAGTAAAACGTATTCAATGCCTGGTTGGCGCCTTGGATTTGCAGCGGGCAACAAAAAACTCATCGGTGCACTAGCTCGGGTCAAGTCCTATGTAGATTATGGTGCATTTACTCCGATCCAGGTTGCCGCAGCAGCTGCTCTCAATGGCCCACAAGACTGTGTCGTGTCCATGCGGGAACTTTACCGTAAACGTCGTGACGTGCTTATTGACGGGCTCGCCAACGCAGGTTGGTCTGTGCCAAGTCCTAAGGCTACGATGTTCGCGTGGGCTCCGATACCTCAATCATTCGCCAGTTTAGGTTCATTAGAATTTTCGAAGTTACTTCTCTCAGAGGCCAATGTTGCTGTTTCGCCTGGCGTTGGTTTTGGTGAGTATGGCGAGGGATATTGCAGATTAGCTCTTGTAGAGAACACACAGCGTATCCGACAAGCAGTTCGCAACATAAAGGTTTTTCTTGCTAACAGCGATAGATATTTAGAAGCTGTTCAGCGTAAGGTTGTTGCAGAATGACCGCACCGCTCAAGATTGCCGTGGCTGGCCTCGGTACGGTTGGTATGGGAACTATCACGATCTTGCGGGAAAACAGTCAAATTTTGGCTCAAAGAGCGCAGCGCCCCTTCGAAGTAGTTGCAGTATCTGCGCGGGACCGAGGTCGTGATAGAGGTGCTAATATTTCTAATTTTTGCTGGTACGATGACCCAGTAAAGATGGTTGCTGAAGTTGATTGTGATGTTGTTCTTGAGCTGATTGGCGGTGATGGTGGTATCGCAAAGAGTGTCTGCGAAACTGCAATTGCTAAGAGACGTCACATAGTGACTGCGAATAAAGCATTGTTAGCATTGCATGGGACTGAGCTGGCGAGAGCTTCTGAGAGCGCTGGCATTGCATTTTGTTATGAGGCTGCCGTAGCTGGCGGTATTCCGGTGATCAAAACGCTACGTGAAAGCCTATCTGGTAATAACGTAAGCCGTATTCAGGGCATTCTTAATGGAACATGCAACTTTATTTTAAGTTCGATGCGCACCTCTGGGAGTGCTTTCGAGGAGGTTCTAGCGGAGGCGCAGAAACTTGGATACGCCGAATCTGAGCCAAGTTTAGATGTAGATGGTATCGACGCGGCACATAAATTAGCGATTCTTTCAAGTATTGCTTTCGGTACAGAACTCGATTTTGAAGGTGTGTACGTTGAAGGAATTAGGTCAATAAGCGCGGAAGACATAGCCTTCGCCGATGAACTTGGATTTCGTATCAAGCTTTTGGGTATTGCAGAGAAAACACAAGAGGGGGTCCGGCAACGGGTGCATCCTGCGATGGTGCCTATTTCTGCTCCGATCTCAGCGATTGAGGGCGTGCTGAACGGTGTCTCCATCGAGGGTGATTTTGTAGGGCCAATTATGCTTGAAGGTGCCGGTGCTGGCGGCGGGCCCACATCATCGGCTGTTGTAGCTGACTTGGTAGATATTGCTTGCGGTCGTGTTCTACCTCTTTTGGGAATTTCCACCAATTATCTTACTCGCGCTGCCGTAAATCCGATGGAGAATCACAAAGGTGCATATTTTATCCGTATGATGGTTTACGATAGGCCAGGAGTATTAGCTGATATATCGGCTACATTGCGAGACCATGATATTTCAATTGAAGGTGTTATTCAGCGGAAGAGGTCTGCCATTGAGGCAGTACCTGTTGTAGTGACCGTACACGAGACAACCGAGCGGTCAATGAATGCTGCGATGAAAAAAATAGCCGGGATAGAGGCGATACAGCCGCCAATACAAGCTATAAGGATTGAACGAAGCTAGAGAACATGCATATAAAAGGTGGCATTGTAGGGGGGGGGTAAATGAGCGAAGTATCTGTAAATATGGAACGCAACCTTGCGTTAGAGGCAGTGCGGGTTACCGAGGCAGCCGCACTTGCGGCCTCGCGGTGGATGGGCAGAGGAGATGAAAAGCAAGCCGATCAAGCTGCTGTTGATGCTATGCGCGAGGCTTTGAACGGTTTGTCTATAAAAGGAACTGTTGTGATCGGTGAGGGAGAGCGGGATGAAGCGCCGATGTTATATATCGGCGAAACTGTAGGTAACGGAGATGGTCCTGAGCTTGATATTGCCTTAGATCCACTTGAGGGCACTACTATTACGGCCAAGGGCGGTACTAATGCATTAGCTGTTGTTGCCATGGCTGAGAAGGGTGGTTTTCTTAATGCGCCCGACGTTTATATGGATAAAGTAGCTGTTGGAGCCGGATTGCCTACGGGGATTGTAGACTTAGACAAGTCACCGGACGAGAATTTACAAGCTGTAGCGGATGCTCTTGGGAAGGATATCAATGACGTTGTTGCATGTATTTTAGACCGCCCGAGGCATGCTGATCTCATCAAGTCGGTTCGTGATGCGGGCGCTCGAATACTTTTGATTTCAGATGGTGACGTGTCCGGAGTAATGGCAACATCAGATCCTAATAGTGGAATAGATATTTACCTTGGTAGCGGTGGTGCTCCGGAAGGGGTCCTCGCATGTGCCGCTTTACGTTGCATAGGTGGCCAGTTTCAGGGAAGGCTCTTATTTCGCAACGATGATGAGCGCTCGCGAGCGGCAAAATGGGGTATTACAGACTTAGACCGGAAGTACGACTTAGAGGAGTTGGCAAGCGGAGATGTCATGTTTGCAGCTACGGGCGTTACCGATGGTACGATATTACGTGGTGTTCGGCTTAAGGCGGGAAGCGCTCAAACTGAATCCATAATAATGCGATCCAAAACAGGAACTGTGCGCATAATTTCAGCGCAGCACAATCTTCATCGCAAGCCTATGGGGTTTGCAAATAGCAAATGAGTGCTGGCCCAGCCTACTTGGGCGTTGAGCAATCGATTGGCGGCAAAAGATGGGAAGCTGTCGAGTCAGATGAACGCTCAGGGTTGGCCCTTGCCCAAAGACATGGACTACCTGAAATCATCGGCCGTCTGCTCGCAGCTAGGGGGGTGGGTGTGGACCACGTGGATGATTTTTTGGATCCACAAATTAGACGACTATTGCCTGACCCCAGTTCTTTGATGGATATGGATCTCGCCGCTAAGCGTTTGGCCGACACAATACAAAAAGGTCAAAAGGTTGCCGTATTTGGTGATTATGATGTTGATGGAGCTACTTCATCAGCACTTCTAAAAAGATTTTGGAGAGCTGTCGGGCGAGACTTAGATATATACATTCCAGACCGACTTTCGGAGGGCTATGGCCCAAATTTACCTGCACTGAAAAGGATGAAGGAACAGGGAATAGAATTGGTTATTACGGTCGATTGCGGCATTGTTGCATTCGATGCCCTTTCAGGTGCGCGCAAAGCGGGAATCGAAGTAATTGTGGTAGACCACCATCAAGCTGAACCGCGTTTACCTGATGCAGCTGCCGTGGTAAATCCAAACCGCCTTGATGATACATCTACGGTGGGTCATCTTGCAGCTGTCGGTGTGACTTTTTTATTACTGGTAGCCTTAAATAGGGTCTTGCGGCAACGCGGATGGTATAGTTGTTGTGCTGAGCCGAACTTACTGCAGTGGCTCGACTTAGTCGCCTTAGGTACTGTTTGCGACGTTGTCTCACTCACGGGCGTTAACAGAGCGCTCGTCAAACAGGGACTAAAAGTGATGAGCGCCCGGAAGAATGTAGGTCTGAGAGCTCTCGCCGATATAGTGCATCTTACTGAGCAGCCAGCGGCCTATCATGTAGGATTTATGCTTGGCCCAAGGGTGAATGCTGGTGGTAGGGTCGGTGAATCATGGCTTGGAGCTGCTTTACTCTCCACCGATGATGAAGGTAAAGCTATTGAGATCGCCAAAAGGTTGGATATTTATAATCAGGAGCGCCGTTCCATAGAAGCAGCTTGCCTTCAATCCGCAACCGATATTATTGAAAGTAATGACGACGGAAATTTTGCTTATGTTGGTTCTACGGAATGGCACCCAGGTGTAATAGGAATAGTTGCAGGCCGTCTTAGGGAGCGATTTAATCGCCCGGCATGTGTTGTGGCGTATAATGGGGATCAGGGTAAAGGTTCAGGAAGATCAGTGAAAGGCTTTGATCTGGGAGCAGCAATTGTGGCAGCACGACAGGCTGGTCTGTTAATTTCCGGTGGCGGGCATGCGATGGCTGCCGGGTTTGTTATTCAGCGGAATAATGAACAGTCATTCTGTAACTTTATGACAAAGCGCATTGGAGCGGCGCAAAAAGAACTCACTCCAGTCTATCGTATAGATGGTGCTATTCAGCCTATAGGTGCAAATAATGAATTTTTGACTGCTATTGAGAGTTTAGCGCCCTTTGGAGCTGGGAATCCTCAGCCGCGGTTCGTTTTCCCTAAGGTTCGAATTATCAACGCTCAGCAAGTTGGAGCAGACCATGTGAGATGCATTGTGACTGGAGAAAACGGTGGTCGATTGAAAGCAATTTCATTTCGTAGCCTTGGTCAGCCTTTAGGTCAGGCACTACTTCAAAGTGGTGGTAGTCCAATACATCTTTGTGGCACCTTAAAATTAGATCATTGGCAAGGGCGTGCAACACCTCAACTCACAATTGATGATGCTGCTACTATATTTTAGCCGGAATATGACCTATCTATTGTTTTAAGTTAGTAGCTGTCCGTGACATTTCTTCGGCGACAGTAAATGCACGAACATTGGATGAATACGCATGCTGATTTTCAATAAGCCGGCTGAATTCTAGTTCCATGCTGGTAGTTGAATCTTCTAGTGAGCCTGGAATAAAAGCTCCTTGATCAGTATCATTTGCCTCATAGAGTTCTACATCTCCAGAGCCAGCCGACAGGGCATAATGCGAGTGCGTCCTGAGATCCATCAGGTTTGGACTTGTTACTACTGTGACTGGCAATTTGTAAAGGTTTTTACTTTCTCCATTACTAAAGTTTCCTGAGAGAATACCATCGCGGTTAAAACTTAAAGTTTGAAGAGATCCTTCTACATTACCATTACGAGTAATCCGACGAACGACATTGTTACCTGCATATTGAGTCAAATCGGATATATCTAACGTTACAGTTGTTGATCCGCTATCTGGCTCGGTAAATGTTGGTGTAACATCGGTGGATGTATCGGAGGTAAGATTTCCTGAGGCATCAAATGTCAACGCCATTGTTGGCACTACTCCGGTAGTAAGATCGCTATTAGCAACCTCTATATCAAAGTCCCATGTATTTATGCCGGATTTTGTAAATGTTAGCTTCATTGCATTCTCATTCCCTGCCTCGTCAAAAACACCAATTTTACTTGTGTATGAAGTCCCATTCGCGACGTCAGCAGAAAGATTAGCGTTATAAGAAGCAACGGTAGTCGCATCAGGTTCATATACTGACGCGTCCTCATCAATTTGGATTGCAACTAAAGATTCTATCCCCGTGCCTGTCGTAAACGAAGTTCCGTCACTGTCGGCAGGCCACCCAAACACAAACTGACCTGATATATCGGTTATGTATGTTTCTTCACTACCACTCGTATCAAGTACGGTATATCCAAATTGTCCACTACGAGTAAATTGGAATTCCTCTCCGCCTGATTCATCAGCATTTGTAACGAAAAAACCTTTTCCTTGGATGGCAATATCGAGGGGACCGTTTGAAGTACTCACACTTCCAGCTTGATCTATAAAGCGTTGTATTACAGGCTTTACCCCTCCGAATGAGCCTCGCGCTCCATCACTTTTCCCCGCTATTTGTTCCGCAAAACGGGTGCTGGCAGCTTTATAGCCTGGCGTCCGTGAATTTGCGATGTTTTCGCCTATAATATCATATGACTTCGCATTTGAACGGATTGCTGAAATTGATGGAGAAAAATTGCCAATAAGAGTCATACGGAATGCCTTGCGGTTAACATTGCCAGAATTTCTTTCCAACGAAATCACTTTATTTCTATAACAGTATCACGCAATTGCCGTGCCATCGAAATATCTGGGAAGTCGAGATTTCTGCGTAAAGCCATTCGACCTAGCTCGCTAGCATCATACCCGGCAAAATTTTATCGGCAATTTCTTCCATTTATGGAATTATTTGCCCATACGGATTTATTTTTAGCAAATATCGCTAAATCCATACTTGACGTTGGAAGCCGCTTGAGACTATGTAGCTTTGTCTCGATGACCCCATCGTCTAGAGGCCTAGGACACCGGCCTTTCACGCCGGCAACGCGGGTTCAAATCCCGCTGGGGTCACCACTTTTTTTAAATATTTTATTGATTTATGTTTTAAGATTTTCCTGAAACTAATGAAAAGGTTAGGGAAAAAATTTAAATTTCTTGGTCTTCCAAACATCAGCAGCACCGACTGCTATAAGTTGCTGGCTGGCTCTGGTGATCCGGATCTATATGCCGCTGTCAATGAACCGGCTTTTACTCACTAAGTGTCTGTCGGGCCTTTAAGAGCACACATTAATCCTGTTCCAATTCGAAAATCATTTTAAGACGTTGAAGTTTGAACTTCTCAGTTTCCAATTCAACTAAAGAAGGCCAACGAAGTAATTTTAGGATGCATTTAGGGAAATCGACTCGGAATAAACTTTTAAGATGTAGGACCAAATTAGACCGAGACAAGCCCGTCTCTTTTTTTGAGGAATGCAACAGTCTTTGGCCCGTGAGCGTGTTATTTCTTAAGAAGCACTCGAGTAACAACACCATAGTGGTCCGATGCATCCCAATACTCACTATTCATAAGGTAAGTATCTATGACCTGATAAAATTTTGGATCAATCCAAATTCCATCAATTCGTCCACCATGATCGGGATGGTGGGAACCGTTTAATGTCCCGACCCGTTTTAAAAACCTACTGCCGGGAGTGTCAACCTGTTCGGCGCTGTCAACAAGCTTAGCCGGCATTTTCTGCATGATAGGATCATCCGGCCAAAGGTTGAAATCACCCATAATCGATACTGCGCAGTTGAATTCATTCGCAGTATCGGTTGTACGTTCAATTGAAACACCATCACCAAGATCCTTATCTTTGTGGATACTTATAAACACGTGTGACTTACCGTTGATCTTTAGAGTGACCACCGCATTGGATCTAGTATTACCACTACCGGTACTAAGAACATCACGAAATGCAGAGGTAATTGGAAATTTTGAAAATATTCCAACGCCCCACCAGTCGCCCGGACCAACGATGCCGTGACGAGCGTAGGCGTAATTCATTTCAAGAAGTTTACCTAATTCCTTTTCTTGGCCTTCAAGTAACTCCTGGATTGCGACAACTTCTGCACCAGTAGAATGAATAGCATTTGCTATACGCGGCAGATTTTTTTTCCATGTTTGGGTGTGATATGGACTTGTTCCAGGTGAAACTGTGCCGATACCCGTTCTTATGTTGTAAGTTAATAAAGTTAATTCACTTATTCTATGCCCTGTTGCTCCGTGAGTGGGCCCTGATGAGGGCACTCTGTTATGATATGTCTGACACGATAACAGGGGTAGCGCCAAACTAACTAAGACTATGATCTTAACCTGCAGCGATGTCGCTTGGTGCCAACCTTTCACCCACGCTAGCATCTGCATGTACCATTTAGGATGTATTTGTGTTTCGCGCCAAAAAATGATTGAGGTCTTCCTTTGGAAAATGAAGTTGAGGTGTTTTTATGCGCTTAAAATATTCACAAAAACCAAGCCATGGCAAAAAATTATTTTGGAAGCCCCTAAAGCTGGTTCTTTTTAATTTTTGTAAATGCCTCGGATGCGGGTCCTGTAAGCGCCCTAGAAACGTTATTGAAATTCAAAAATTAAAAAACACTGTCAAACATACTTTGTTGCGCCATTTTTATACGATTGAATCTTAGCGCCGAATTCAAGCCAAATAGCATGACCGAGCGACGTAGGCATAATTGTCAATTCGGGTGAAAGATCATTTCCCGCGTAAAGATATGCGCGTGTGTCTGCCCAATTTACTTGATTGTAAAGTTTGCAAATTTCGTCAGTAGATTTGTGCCACTCTGTATTATTTGGAAATATATTTGCTTCATCAAAGCAATTCAACATCTGAGTTAGGTCAGTTGCCAATCGAAACAATGTGCTTACTGGTTCACCTCGTCCGACTTCAAATTCACTTGCCAAACCGTTGGCGTTTGCAAAATTAAGGATTGCGGCAAGCCAATCGTCCTTTGTTATCGTAAGAGCTAAGTCACGACACAGATTGTGATTTTTAGAAGCGAAAGGGTTTATGGTTTCTTGTTTTTGACCCTTCGGAAATAGCCACAAGGCTTGGTCGAGATCAGAGAATTCCCTTATGGACATTTGAGAACCTTCTGTTACCGGATTTCCATCTCCGTCGGCAACGAAATATCCGGACACCGATCGGTGCCAACTAAAAAAAATCTGCATCGTAAACCCTATTTATTGATCTGGTAGATATGGAATCCTCATGAGGTCAGCATAAGAATGTTGCATGTCGTCAGCCATTTTGCCGTGTATTATTTTTTGGAATAAAAAAAATGATCAAAGCATATATATGGGATGATGCCCCTAATATTATAAGCAAATCCATGGGCTCTTCTGGTTGTAAAAATGGATTTATTTGGTCATTGAAGAGCAGAATAAATAGGAACGGACCTGCTAATTGTAACGGCACAACTAAAAACCACATCATTATGTTTTGCCGCCATTTATTTTTGAAATATGAAAGGGGAAAGGTGACAATAGCAAATGCAAAGAGGCAGCACAAAAGATGTATAGATATATTTATGAAAAGATTCGTAAAAAATTCCAGATACAACGGATGGCTCCAAACCGCAGTAAGCGCTAGTGGAGCCGCAAACGGGTAGCCGATAGTAATGTATGACGCCGATTTGGCCGCTGTAATTTTTCCAAATAACCACTTGGTTTTTGTATTCTTCATAGAAACACTACATCATGCAACGCCTACTTAATCTATGGAGCAATATGGCAAAATGTTACAGGGAAAACTTTTTATTTTCAGTATTTTTTGATTTGCTTATGCTTAGTAGGCTGAGCAGTTAGCTTTATTCTAGAGAAAAGCGCCGTGTAGCGTTTCGAAAGTGTATTTTTAGGCTAACTTGTCGAATTCAGTAATGGTTGGTCGCGAACTTTTTTTCTAACAGTATCCTTCACGCTCATTATCGCATTGATTTTCTAAAAAGCGATGGAACTTGGAAGGCAAGAGCTGATAGCAAGTTTTGTAACAAATACCGAAGTTTGAGCTGCCCTTTTTTTGTAGTGGCCACGATGGTTTTCAGTTTTGGATGATGAACGATATTCCCATTTTTTTCCAAATCAAGTTTGGTATAGGAGGTAGAGGATGGGCATTAGCATACCGTAGTTGTTTCTAATATTAAATGGGGAGGTAAATTCATTATGCTGTTGACCCTTCCGTACATTGAGCAACATTGCCACAAGTCCACAAAATAAAAAATGGATTAGGAATAGAAATTGTACAGTGCATTCAAAACAACTTTAAAACTTGGGAATCGGTTATTAAAAACATTCTGTATGTTAACCGAAATGTTTATATCAACAAATTCACTGTAATAACAAAGGCTTCAAGTTTTAGCCGTGAACTTTGTCATTTCCATAATAGAGCATCACCACATGTTCAGCTTCGGCGAAAAATAACCAACGCTCAATGGTAACACCAACTTGACCCAATACTGCAGCTGTGGCTGCCAAAACTGTGACGTAATAGCCGTTTGCCAAATAAATTAAAGCATAACACGCGATTGGAATGCCAAAAGCAAAATATAGGCAGAGAACCCGCAACTTATCTGCATGCTTACGGGCTACTTTGTAGCCCATTTCTTCCAATAAATAATTTCGACCGGTATGAGGTGGCTCAAGTAGCCGAGTTTTACCATTCGTCCCAAGGCCTGTTGCACTTTCTGCAGTTGACACAACTGAAGCGTTGTCGATGTATCGCCAATAATAATACTTACATACGCATGCGACTACGATCGAAATCAATGAAATAGTGGTTAGCACAATCGGAACAGGAAAAAAGAACGCCCAGATGGCTACAAACCACAGAGCACCGGTCATTAAGGATAAACTCAAATAGACTGCGGATACCCATCTATTATTCCACCGTGGTATGGACTTCAGGGATGCGTATATCATTGCAGTACAAAAAACAGTTATAGCAGCACCAACTGCTAGGATAAAAGAAATGGCGCGCCAAGCAAAAAGTTGTTGTTCGAAAAGAATCCAACCAGCGCTGAAGTAAAACGCGGGTCCGTAGACTAAAATTGCCATAATTCCTTCTCGAGAGAGCCAGGAAGAGCGCCATTGGGTAACTGCGCGCCACGCTCGTTCTGGGTGGCCTAGGTGAAAGGTAGATGACAGTAGACCGATTGATACGGTGCCAAGAGCAAGAGCGATGGTCAGTACTGCAAATAAAGTGCCGGGTGGAAGCCATCCGCACGAAGCTGCGATACCCAACACGAACAACAACCCGTAGCCTAAACCAGATGCGGTTGTGAAAAGAATTATGGAGGCCGCAGGATGCATTTAATCTGACAACATATCATCTACCCACCCAAGAAAACCTCCTTTCGGATTGGCCTCCTCAAGACGTTGAGGAGGATTATCGACGGCGGCATTCTGATCACGTCGTGGCCTCGGCGGTAGATATTTGTTTGTTGGCGAGCATTCCATTTCTGGCATTAAATCATATCCGCCACGTTCTTTTACTAATTTTGAAACATTTGAATTTGGATCTGAAAAATCACCGAAATGCCGGGCGCTCGCAGGGCATGTGGACACGCACGCTGGTACCCGTGTTTCGCTGTCCAAATTTTCGTTGTAGATACGGTCAACGCACAGCGTGCATTTCTTCATTACGCCGGCATCATCATCAAATTCTCGCGCTCCATAAGGGCAAGCCCAGGAACATAACTTACATCCGATACATTTTGATTCATCAACTAACACAATTCCATCTTCCGAGCGCTTGTATGACGCACCTGTAGGGCAAACGGTCACGCACGGCGCATCCTCGCAGTGCAGGCACGATTTGGGAAAGTGCACAGTTCTTTGCCCTGCGTCGGTAGTCTCTTCGAAGGTATGAATGCGATTAAACCAAACACCTAATGGGTCATGACCATACGGGTCTTTATCAGTCATAGGAGCGTGATAGCCACTTGAATTCCATTCTTTGCAATTAACCGCACATGCATGACAGCCCACACAAACATCTAAATCAATAACGAGTCCCAATCGACGTTTTGACTGTTCTTTAGGTAAAGAGGTCATTATTCGTTTCCTTGCTCAGCGCGAAAATTCTTTCCAAACCTAGAAATATCTACTCGCTCACTAACTCTTGTTTTCGGAGCCAAAGGAGGAAATTGCGGATATGTCTCTTGCGGACCATCTTGATCGGCCCTTTCAACACGAACACGAAGGTCATACCAAGCAGCCTGACCTGTGATCGGATCCGAATTGGTAAATCGATAGCCGCACGGTTGCTCAGGTAATAATTCATCAATCAGGTGATTCATTAGAAAACCAGACTTTGCTTCTCTCCCGCCTTCTTTCAAATTCCATGCGCCCGATCTCTTGCCAATAGCATTCCATGTCCAAACAGTGTTCGGATTCACACCATCCATTAAACGAACTTGCACTTTTATGCGCCCGTTACGGCTGCTCACCCAAGCCCAATCATCATCAGCCAGGCCCAAATGACCTGCTTTCTCGCGGGAGATATAAAGACGATTTTCTCCATGTATTTGCCGTAACCAGGCATTTTGTGATCCCCACGAGTGGTACATAGCCATTGGTCGTTGAGTGATGGCATGCATTGGATATTCATCGACACCCTTAATGGTATCTTCGAATGGAGGATACCAGATAGGTAGCGGATCAAAATAGTTTTTAATTCGCTCTCGATTTTTTTCAGGCACCCGGACGGATCCGTGGCCATCTGCAGCTAAACGGAAAGTCTGAAGTTCTTCTGCATAAACCTGCAAAATTATGGGGTTATTACTTGCAACAAACCCCATATTTTTTGCAAAGTTGAGATAATTAGCATTTACATTTTTATAGTAACGTTGGTTCGGCTCTAATTCATGGCGCCAAAAACATTGGTTGTCGATATATTTCTTTAATTGATCCGGGTTTGGTTCCCCACAGCCGATTTTTGCCCCATCTGCACCTCGCCAACCTGCAAGTGGACCGATCCCCGGCTTCCGTTCATGTAAAACCATATACTCCTTATATCCATTAGGATACTTTGCAGTGCCATCGTCATTTACTAGACCTTCCAGCCCAAGGCGAGCTCCGAGATCTATCAGAACATCCTGAAAGGGACGAACATTTCTATCGGGTTGTACAACCGGGTAACGAATGGAGTCAGCTGCTCCATCAGCATCACAGATTGGTCGGTCGAGAAGAGAAATGCAATCATATCGTTCGAGGTATGTAGTGTCAGGGAGAATGAGGTCAGCATATGGAACCATCTCGGAGTAAAAAGCGTCGGAATAAATAATGTGGGGAATTTTATATTCGCCATCATCCCCTTTGTCGGTAAACATATTAATAGTATCAGCGGTGTTCATGGCAGAGTTCCAGGCCATGTTTGCCATGTAATAAAACAGAGTATCTATTTTGAATGGATCTCCCTTCCAGGCGTTGGTTGTTACCATGTGCATGAGACCGTGAGCGGACATCGGAGCATCCCAGCTGAAAGCCTTATCAATGCGCTGCGGATTACCCTCAGAGTCGACTAAGAGATCTTCTGGGGAGCGAACAAAGCCAAGATGTGGACCCGGCAAAGGCGTGTTCGGGCGCACGTCTTCGCGTTTACCTGTAGGTTTGGGTAACGAATCTAGCCCTTTAGGGTAGGGAGCTTTGTACCGCATGCCGCCAGGCACATCTATACTGCCTAGCAAAATCTGTAATACGTGAATAGCTCGGCATGTGTGGAAACCATTGGAATGCGCTGAAATACCACGCATGGCATGCATGCTGACTGGGCGTCCTATCATTTTTGCGTGGTGTCGTCCCACCCAATCAACCCATGGCACATCAATCTCAATTTCTTGTTCAAACGCGACCTCGGCTATTTCGACAGCAAGCCGCCTAATTGTGTCAGCGGAAACGCCGGTTCTTCCGGCTACAGCATCCGGGGAGAAGCGTTTGTCAAGATATCGTTCGGCAAGTATCACAAAAGCGGGTTTCGTGTTACGACCCTCTGGCGTTTCATAATTTCCTTTTAAAGCAGGTTTAGTCTCTTTTGAAAGAGGATTGGAAAGTTTGCCAGATACTCGATCCCAGCATAGTGGGTTACCTTCCGGATCACGGACAAACAAACCGTGATCGGCCGCGCCCGGTTCGTCGTAGACTAACCATGAAGCGTTAGTATACCTCGATAAGTAATTGACATCTACTTTACCGGCCCGAAGTAGTTCGTGGATTAAAGCAAAAACAAAGAGTCCGTCTGTTCCTGGAGTAATGCCGATCCATTCGTCGGCAATTGCCGAATAACCGGTGCGTACAGGGTTAATAGAAACAAACTTCCCACCATGTGTTTTCAGATGACCGAGACCCATTTTGATTGGGTTACTATCGTGGTCTTCAGCAACGCCGAACATCATGAAAAACTTGGTCAACTCCCAATCTGGCTCTCCAAATTCCCAAAACGCGCTACCAATTGTATAGAGCCCGGCGGCAGCCATATTAACTGAGCAGAAACCGCCATGTGCAGCATAATTTGGAGTGCCAAATTGCTGAGCCCACCAACTCGTTAGCCCTTGGCTTTGGTCTCGGCCGGTGAAAAAAGCGAGCTTCCGTGGGTCGGTTGAGCGAATATCTTGAAGCCACGTCTTTGCGGTTTCTATCGCATCTTCCCAACTTACTTCCTCAAACTCGCCGCTCCCGCGAGGCCCTACGCGGCGAAGGGGATTGGTTAGGCGCGCTGGCGAATTAAGTGTCATTATTCCAGCGGATCCCTTGCCACAGAGAACTCCCTTGTTCACTGGGTGGTTTGGATTCCCATCAATGTAACGGACAGTACCGTCTTTCATGTGGACCCGAATTCCACAACGGCATGCACACATATAGCAAGTCGTGTATCGAATCTCATCCGATACAACTGGACTCGTTTCAAGAGGTCTGTCTAGACTTGGCGTTACCATACCAACACTCGGGTGCTATCTCCAAACCCACCAAGGGTTTGACACCGTGATTCTTAAAGAGAATAGTTTCTGTGCGCAATAAAAATGATTTTCTGAACGCAGTTTTTTTATTGTTAACATCCACACAATATTAAAGAAAAAAGCCTGCGAACATATACCCCTTGCCATATTCGATGGGTGACGTTTCTTAATTGAATGTGTATTTTTTTTTTGTTGTTTCAATGGAAAGGGAAGAATTATTGACGAAAATTTATACTAGCTCGTTGCTGATTTATAAATTATCAATTATGGCTCCAAAGCAGCATTTCTATACTTATCGCCCGTTAGCATGAAGCATGGGTAAACCTTTAGTGATTAGGTACATCTTAGGACCAGTAAATGACTGAATTTCTGCAGACAACAATATTGGGTCACTGCGTTCATCTAGTGCTCAATAATCCAGAAAAAAGGAATGCTGTTAATCTCGAAATGTGGCGCGGATTGGATGAAAAATTCAGAGCTTTTGCAAATGATCCAAATATCCGCGTTGTAATTATCTCTGGCGCTGGTGATAAAGCATTTTCGGCAGGAGCAGATATTTCTGAGTTTGCTATGGTTCGCGCAACACCAGAAGATCGTAAAAACTATGAAATCGCTGTCCAAAATGCTTTTAAGGCGCTCAGAGATCTCCCGCAAATAACAATTGCAATGATTGATGGTGTTACCATTGGTGGTGGAGCGGAGATAGCCATGGAGTGCGATATTTTGGTGGCATCAGACCGTTCTCGCTTTGGTATTACTCCAGCAAAACTAGGTATTGGCTACAACGAAACGGATGTGGAGAGATTAGTCAAACACCTTGGTGCTAAAGCCGCACTGGAAATTTTAGCCACCGGGAAACTTTATTCAGCACCCGAAGCTCTCAATTTGGGTTGGGTAAGAAGCGTAGTGGCGATAGATGAGTTGGAGAATGAGGTATTCAGTCTTGCAGAGACAATAGCCGCTAATGCACCCTTAACGGTAAAGGCAGCAAAGCTTATCATCAAAGAGGTTCTTAAACCTCCTGAAAAGCGCGACCAAAAATATTGCACAGCATTGGTCGACGCTTGCTACGAGAGTGCAGACTGCATAGAAGGGCAGAAAGCATTTAGAGAGAAGAGAAAACCTGACTTTCGTGGAATATAAGGTTATAGACCCTACTCAATAAGGGTTTGCAAGAGCCTAATGCAGGTTCCAAGCCGTTTGGTAATATTTTGGGCGTGACAGAGCTTACCGAGTTCTTGAGAGGGCTTTGGCAACTCAAACACAGTGTTCTTTTCGCGATCCAACTGATCTGAATTACTGTTACAGATGTCTTGTACGCGTCTTTTTCTCGTTTATACGACTTTGTTCACCATGACGGCTAACGAAATAGGCGCAATGATAGATGTGAGAGTCAGATAATTTCTGAAAATAATAAAGTTCTTATTGCGCCTATTATTCTCCTACCTGGAGATCTAAAGGTATGTGATCGTGAAACTATTTCTCTTTGAGCTTTGCTATTTGTTTTGTTAAGGCAGGCAGCAGCTCTTCATAGTCCCCTATAGCCCCGTACTTTGAAAAGTTAAACATTGGTGCATCAGCATCGTTGTTAATTGTAACAATATTTTTTGCATTGGCGCAGCCTGCCATATGATGGCTGGCTCCCGATATTCCAATAGCAATATACAGTTCTGGTGCTACGGTTTTACCAGAAAGGCCAATTTGATATCCTGGCGGGCACCAACCCTGGTCACAGGCAACCCGACTTGCTCCAACAGCGCCACCCAGCACTCCAGCGAGGTCAGCGGCAATCTCAAACCCTTCTGGTCCACCGAGGCCACCGCCGCCTGCTACTATAACGGAGGCATTTTCAAGTTTAGGACCACCACTATCGACGCGTTTTCGCTCAATTACGGTCACACGGATATCCTTTTCATCTACGGATAGGGGTTTGGTTTCTACATCCCCGCGCCGCTTTATGTCTTGAGCAATTGGAGTTTGTGACTTGGGTCGAATAGTTGCTATTGCAACTTCGTTTTCAAATGACAACACTTCCCGTGCCTTTCCACCATAGCATGTCCGGGTAAGAAAGGTTTTTGCTCCTTCAATAGAAACTTTTTCGCAGCTGGTAGCGATGCCACATTTCAGTTTAAATGCGAGGCGCGGGGCGAGGTCTCCACCCGTACTATTGTGGCTCATAAGTATAAGGCTGGCTTTAGCCTCTCTTGCCATCGCTGCCATGTCGGGTAGCCATGTGTCTGCTTGATAGGGAAGACACAATTTACTTTCTAGTAAGAAAACTTTGTTTGCACCAAAGGATACCAAGTCTTCCCCAAGTGTTCCGAACTTGTCACCAAATACAACTGCGATAACATCACCTTTATCATTTTTATCAGCGAGTTGCCGCGCGCATCCTAGCATTTCCAAAGATAGATCGCTGGCATTGTGCTCATCCATTTCAACTAAAACTAAAATATTACTGTTAGTCACTTGGCGTTTCCCTATCTCCGGACTAGATCAAAGCAGCTTCTTTAAGTCGATTAGCCAGTCTAAAGGCTACATCGTCAGGCGTGTCACCTTGGATGAGCTCACAATTTACCTTGTTATCTGGGATGAAAAGTTTTTCGATATACTGTCTACCATATGCAAATTCAGTATCGATTCCGAGATCACCGACGTTCCACGTTTTGATCGGTTTTCGTGCTGCACGCATAGTTTCACGTAATCCGGCGTAACGCGGTTTCCCTAACTCATGAGATACTGTAACCAATGCAGGAAGCTGTGTTTGGACTTTTTCGGTACCGTCCTCGAGAACCCGCTCCACTAAAACTGTTTTATTATCAATCTCTATGTCACTTGCATACGTAATCGCGGGAATATTCAGTAATTGCGCTACACCGAGACCAACAACGCCTCGATCTCTGTCTGCCGCTTGACGTCCGGCA
>Ga0163109_10000253_pt1 | contig 43279 bp, 35 predicted proteins | sample CRUFie1St13metaG_FD_108704 | JGI IMG/M metagenome (GOLD analysis project Ga0163109, IMG submission 108704) | Marine microbial communities from the Costa Rica Dome - CRUD Field 142mm St13 metaG | ecosystem: Environmental > Aquatic > Marine > Oceanic > Photic zone | place: Costa Rica: the Eastern...
CTTTCGAAGATACTCTTGGATTTGTTCTTTGGTTGCTGGGATTAAATCTGAGAATGGAACCTCAGATTCAAACATGTGATCTTGTCCGTGATGTTTGATGTATGCGATCTGTTCCGCTTGGTGGGCTCTCTTTACCCTTACGGCTTTGTTGTTGGACTTACTGTGGTAAATCGCTCCGTTTCTTATTTTCTGGGCAAAATTTGGGATAAATCCTTTGTTTTTAAATGACTTATGGAATTGCCCGTGACCAAGTAATGCCATACTAATTTCATTAAAATTAAATTTTTGGCCCCCAGCTGTAAAGTGTCCACCAGGATAACTGCTTATGTATCCATCTGAATCATCTGCCTGCTTGTCTTTTATTGCTGAGATATATCTTTCTACTGCAAAAGATAAATCTTGTTTTTTTAAGTTGGAACCTGTTTTACTTTTGTATACTTTTCCTATAGCTTTTTCAATCGCTTTTTTGTCATGGTATCCGTTAGACAAATTAACATTAAAATTAGGAATCAATCCTTTGTGTTGACCAAAATAAGGAGAACGCTTTGACCAGATATGAGTTATTTCTTGTTCATCTCTAGCTAACGATCCACCGCTCATGCCTATGCTTCTGTCTGACTCTCCAGCATTAGGGCTGAACATATCTAATGGATCTGTGCTTTGAACTTTTGGGCGAAATTTATGGAGATTTAAATAAATGTCCTTTAAGGTTCCTTTGCGCATTCCCTGCTTAAAACTTTTCTTTACATTCTCTAGCCCGAATCGATCTATATATTTTTCGAGTTTTGTTTGGTCAAAGATTCTTTTATTGGGTACAGAAACTTCCTCTATATTACCCATTTCATTTGGGTCATATTCATAGCCAGGATGCATTGATTTTGCGAAATCTCTGGCCACATCTTTATCTACAGTTCTGCTGACAAATCCAGATGGTTGATGACGAGGAGTAAGGTCAACTCCTTCTTGCTTCCCGAAGCCTCCTCTCATAGGTCTAGGGTACACGTATCCTCCGTGAAGGATTTGGTTTTCGCCCATTTCTTCATACCCTCTCATTTGCTCAATGGTTGCTGGATAAATTCCATCATTATAGCTTCCGCTATATGCGCCCATAGAATGAGAAATGCCTAACTTTTTAACAGCTTTTATAAAGTCAGATTTTGTTTTAGCTGCCATTATTTCATCAAATAAAAACTGCGGAGGGTTCGGGATGTCTCTCACAGCTTTTTGATATCTAGGGCTAGTACCTCGATATAAAGTTGTTGATGCAAAATTAGGTATTAATCCTTTGTATTTCGCGGGTAAAAACAAATTAGTTTCTAAAGTTTTATTTTGTAATTTCTTAAAAGAATCTATAAAAGTATCAATACTTTTAAAGCTTTGTTTATTATTACCTACTTCGCTTCTAAGAATTTTCATTCCAATTTCATCTTTATTGAAGTTTTTTTGACCTTCTATACCTCCAGATGTAAATTTAGCTTCTCCATTTGGATTAATAAAATCTAAAGGAGCCTTACCTCCTTTATGTTTTCCAATATTAATCAATGCTTCAAACCTTTCAGCTTGTTGTGTTGAATTACCTATTACGCCGTGTTGCTGAAAATCTAATTTAGATAATGGTTTTCCTTCTTTATAAGGATACATTATTTTTGCTTGGTAGTCATATTTAAAGTCTTTAAATTTTGGGAATGCCTTTTCTATACCTCCGAAATTTTGTATATAGTCATTCGCTTCCACTTCTGAGCTTTTCTTTTTATCAGAAGGGTCGAATGTATCTGAGAAAGCTTCTCCTCCATATCTTTTGATAGTTTTTAGTTCTCCGCTTTTTTTAAACGGGGATAAGGCGTATCCTCCTTTGTTGCGAGTAGCTTCGCTTAATAAAATGCTTCCAGTTACGTAGCCGCCCTCTTTGTGTTTCCAAAAAATGTCGCCTTTTTTATAAGGTTTTCCAATTTGTTTTACTTCTTCTTCTGGAGCCCCCTTTCTTTGAAGGGCTGATATTAACTTATAGTATGCTTCTTTAAATTCTCCTCCTTCATCAGCCTCAGCCTCTTCTTTGAAAGCTAGGTGTAAAGATTGCCCTCCCTCTCTTTCATCTTTTCCTAACAAATGTTTTGCAATTGTGGTGGCTGACGTTCCTACATATTCTCCCATAGCCCCCTGGGTTGGCTTCACTGTTCCCTCTTCTACTCTTTTGCTTAATTCTATATACTTTCTTTTCCAGTTCCTTAATTTTTCATCGTTCCATTGTTTTCTGGAATGATCAGATATTTCTGGTTTAACCGTTATAAAGTTTGGAACAAAGCCTTTGTTCATTCCCCAAATATCAGCATCCTCTTGACCAAAGTAAAGGTTTCCAGATTTATCTTTTCGTGTGCCTTTTATTCCTAGTTGCGAAGCTAGGTTTTGAGCTCTTTTTAAATTTTTCTCATTAAGGCCTTTGTCTTTACCGCCTTGAGATTCTAGCCATGAAGTTAATTCTCTGTCAGAAGCCATGCGTAAACTTTTAGAGATTAAATTTGCGGCGATAAATTCTCCGCTTTTAGTTTCTCCTGAAGGAAATTCAAGACCTTTTGCTATATGATCGATTGGATAAGAAGCATCACCTTTGTTTGTTTCAGGGTCGTGTGTAGATAAATATTTTGTGAAAGTTGATTTAGCTGTTTCTCTTATAGCTTGTTCCGCATTTAATTGTGCAGTAGTTTTTCTTTCTGCGAAATCTGTTTTTGATTCACCTTTTCTTTTTCTAGCTCCACCTCTTGTAAGCGGCCTAAAAAGAAAATCTCTTTCTATAAAAGCGATTCCTTTTGACGCTAAAGAATTAAAAGTATCATACAATGTTTCTTGCCCAGTAGGTTTCTTTTTATTTTTATCAGACGAAGTTATGATATCCAGCAGGCTAGCTTTGATTGACACGGGTTGTTCTAAATCCATCTTTCTTTCAATGTCTCTATAGTTGACCCCTTTGCCTAGAGCTTTAGCGATATCAGTTGAGTTGGCATAAGTTAAAAATTTACTTGGCTGCATCAATAATGTATTACCAATTTGTTGTGCAAAGTTAGGTATAAACCCTCCACTAGCATAAGGATCAAAGCCATGTTTATCAGCAAATTTTTCTTTATACTTTTTTCCAGCTTTACTGTTTTCTGGAGGCATAATAGCTGGCTGTTTCATTCCCTCAAAATTCTTTACTTTTTCAGCGGTATTATAAATAACCTCACCCATTCCAGGAACTTTCATCTTGGCTACTCTTCCAGGGCTATAACCTCCTTCTATAGCTCCTTTTCTTTCTGTATTTTTTTCTTCGGGCAAAAGACCTGAATACCTAAAACTTCCATCTCCATCAATGTCAACTAATGTTCCTGGCCTGTTATTATAACTAAGGTCTGGAGTTATACCTCTCTTGAGAAGAGCTGGCCCTAATTTACTTGCGAGTTGTTGTTGTTTTGCAAGTGCATTTGTTTGAGCTTCTATGAGTCCCAATATGTATTGCTCCTGCGCAACTCTGTCTCCTTCAAGTCTGTTCAAAGCTTGTGTTACCTGCACATTCGAGCCTAATACTTTAACTATAGATTCCTCGATTTGCCTGACTTTTTCTTTTTGGGTTACTATCCCTAAGACATCTTTCAATGAGCCAGAAGCAAATTTAAAAACATTAAATAGAAGTTTTGAGAAAATAGCAGCAAATGCTATTACTCCTGGACCAGTTAAAACATTTCCAATTCCTCGAACTAACCCTTTCGCAAAGGCATTACCTTCATCTTCTCCGCCTCCCAAGGAATTTTTTAGTTCTTCAATTCTTGCCCCGAAGAAACTGACAAAATCCCCAAGTTCTGGTTTTATTGCAAGCTCTCCCATTATTCCGACAAGTTCTTTTAGTCCTGTTCCTGCTTGAGAGGCCATTGCGGAGATACTTTTATTTAATAGTTCGTTTTTTCTGGCTGCTTCTCCAGCTGCATTAGCTGAAATTTCAGTGGCTTGTTGTTGTATTCCTTGGGCTTTTGATAAGTCAGCCAAAGCAGCCCTAAAAATATTAGCCTGAAATATTCCAGCAGCAAACTGAACGATATTCGATTGCTGACTTTGAGATAGTTCTTCAAAGCTTTTCGCTATGTTCTGCAATACTTTGTCAGCTGGAAGCACTGCTCCAGTTAATGTCCTTACGGCAACCCCCATATCTTCCAACTGCCTGATCGATTCAGGCCTCTGTATCCTTGTGAAAATAGTTTTAAGTCCATTACCAATAACAGCACCACCACGCGCAGTGGTTTGCTGCAATGAAGTTATGATTCCAACTAAGCTATCAAGCTCAACACCTGCGTCAATAGCAACAGCACCAGCTCGCTCAAGACCATTAATTAAATCTTCAGAGCTAACTGCAAATTTTACGTCTACAGCTGCAAGCTTATCGATAATATCTGTGGTAGTAAGACCTGCTTCACCAAAAGCATTAACGGCTGCCGTTAATCCAGAAACAGCTTCAGCCGCATCTAGACTTGTGATACGAGTCAAAGTTAAGGCATCGTTAGTTCTTTTTAAAACTTCTGCAACACTTAAACCTTGGCGAGAAAATTCAAGAGCTGCTTCAGCGGCTACATTAAAAGATTGAGCAGTATTTTGCGCTACATCAAATAAGCCTTGTCCGAATTTTTGGATCTGTTCATTTGATGAATTTAAAACTACATTGATATCTTGAAGAGTTTTTTCAAATCTGATAGTCTCGGCGACTAAAAATTTAAAAGAATCGGTGATTGCATTGATTATTCCAACTGAAGCACCGAAAGCTATAACACGAGCATTTGAAGCTTCTAATGATTTTGTAAATTCATTAGCTGATGCAGTAATTCTACCCAAGGGCTGAGTAAAGCTTTTTCCATTAACGTTAAAGCTTATATCTTTTCCTGCAACATTGTTAACAATTTTGTTGATCTCCCTTGCAGCTCGATCCATACTACGTTTGGCTTTCGTAGTATCTACCGTTAAGTCAACATTTGCTCTTATTGCCATTTATCCTTACTCCTAGTAATTATATTACACCTAAAACGCTTATTTTTTAAGCAATATATTAAGAAGGGTCGTATTCTGATATTACAGGCTTTATTGTTATGTTTTTATTTATGGTAAAATATACAAAATATTCTCCATATTCCTCATCATATTCTTCATCTAGATCTTGTATTTCATCTTTAATATCGTTTCCATTTTCATCTAGATATAAAAATTCATCTATCTTATATTTGGGTACTCCATTATAATCCCCATCGTATTCTACAGAATCATACCTAAAGACATATTCGTCATCATTATCTGTATACTCACTTACGAAAAACGATGCTTCAAGTTGTTCTCCGTATGAAAAAGTATCAAAGTCTCCTAAGACAATAAACACTGTTTCTTCTTCTACGACATCATCTTCTATTGCAAAAGGGACATCATCTGGATCGCCAAGCCCAAAGGTCAATTCTACAGCTTCAAAATCTGCGACTGCAATCATGTTATCCCTATCAATTTTTATTGTAGTTTCAATAGAATATTTATCCGCTATATTAATACCTATCCATTCTGTGAAATTATGTGAATCCGTATTGATAGCCCTTATCGGAGCATCAGACATATAGTCTTTTAAGCCAGATAAAGTTTCATCAACTAATCCTATTGGATCTCCATTATCATAAGTCGTACTGCTTAATGTTAAATTAAATTTTATTGGTGTGAAATTAGCATTTATAGTAATTGTCTTCTCCAATAATATAGACTGAGCAGTCAAGCTCGGTTCTACAAAAGTATAATCTTCTGATGTCCACTCCGTGAAAACATATCCATAATCCACGGTTAAATCTATATCTAGCACATTTCCAGGAAAACCTCTTAGCGGCCCTGTCACTGTTCCATGATCTGAGTTTACTATTATTTGAAGCGTGTCATATATTATTCCTACATTAGTGGCACATAGAGTTAATCTTCCTTCGAAATCTCTCGAGTAAGCTGCGTAAGCCCATCTTCCAGGACCCTGCACTTCATCTACATATTCAGTTATTGTCAAATCTCTTGTTTCAAAAATTAATTCTTCGTCAAAAAGAAATTCACAACCTCCTAATCTTGGCGTATTTTTCCCTCTAAAAAGTAACACCGCCTCTATATTACTTGTATGCAAAGGTATGTCCCAATCGGCCAACAATAAATATTTCCAAGGTTTCTCTTCCATTATTCAGGCCCAGGTATGTCTAGTACGAAGAAAGATTCATCTGCTGATATAGCTATTTTTGTTGCAGTGCCAGATTCTCTTGTGTCGAAAACAACTGCTTTCCCAAAAAAGCTTGGCTCAGACATGTAAATTCTATTATGATAATCAAATTGCTCTGATGCAGAATTCCATTTATAAATAAAAACTGTTTTCTCACTTGGTGCAGATATAGCCAAATAGTTTCCTTCAAAAGCTATATCATAAGCAAAATCTAATCTTCCATTAGCGTTAATTTGAAAATTTGATGGTATTGTTATTGATTGAACGTTTTCATATTCAAACCAATCATATGTTGATGAAGCATAATTTATGGTTATAGGCCTTCTGAGTAATACCTTAACTTCACCAGGCTTATCTGTTGCGTCAGAACCCACGGTTGCTCCAGAAGATCGATACCCTGCATGTCTAGAGTTACTGATAACTGCTATTGAACCGTCTGGAGATAGCTTTACTTTTTCTCCGTATTGACTCTTTGTGTTGTAGTATTCTCCATAATCTATTAATGGCTCTTCGTCTACATATAATGATGGTGAATTCCACGCTCCTCTATACTGGAAATATTCATTAAATGATGCTGGGTTTTTTACAGAAGATGTATCACTGGGGTCTCTTGATCCCATACCAAGCTGGACTATATTCCCGTTTTCTTTATAAACACCTATGATTTTTGTTATAGATTTACTACGATCCCAATTAGTATAGATTAAATCTGAATTAGTGGGTGTCCATACAGATGTAATAGCTACGAATATAGGATTTGTTGCAGAAGACGCATCTAATGTTGGGCTATCTCTGGACACATCAATAGATCTTCCAAATTGAGAATATGCTCCATCATTAGATACACCGCCTACATCTCTTGAACCAAGATCAAATATTATATAATTTAAACTTCCTTTTGTATGGTCTTGGTCATTATAATCATCTTCTCCATACTGTGATATAGCTGTATTATTCGCGTAAGCATTAGGGACTATATGTATTACGTTTGCATTTCCTGGCGGAGATGTGTTTGAGTAAAGTGAGGCAGGATTTGTTGTTTGCGATGGGCTATAACTCGAACCGCTACTTCTGTCGAAGTTTGTAGACGTTAAAGGAAGTCTGCCGTTTAAGCTACTTGGGCAAGAATAAGCTACAAAGTTTTTAGCAATACATATCGAATTTCCGAAAAAGGTTCTAGAGGTGTGCCTGCTAAAAGTATAGTCAATATCTGAAGCATTAGGAGTATGAATTACGTTTGTTCCTGATAGTATACCTATATCCCCGTCGCTATTTATATTTGAAACTGTTCCTATAGCAAGGTCGCCATATTCGGTAGATCCATAAGGTGTATAATTAGTACTATTAGAGCCATAAGTCCTAACAAGAGCTTTCATACCATCGAATGGATTTCCGCACATTACTTTTGTTCCGTCTGGCGAAACAGCTAGTCTACTTTTATAGCCTTTTATGAATTCTATTTTTTTTTGTAAACCAGGACCAACCAAATCGAGGCCATAATTGAAGTGACTTATTCCTTCAGCCCCTTTATCATCACGATATCCAGATAAACTGTCTTCGCTGGTAAGTAAAGTCTCTATTTGATTTCCTGAGCCATCTTTATTAAAGATTCTTATTGCAGCTATAGACTCCGTATTCCCTGCAATACTATTATCAGTAGTTGTAGCGCCTGTTACAGCTCTTATTCTTGGAATAGTAGGGCGATACAAAGAGGACAGAACTACCGCTCCTCCATCTTTAGTCATTGCAAGCATATTTTTATCTATTCCTAATCCTCTATTGCTATCTGAAGATAATGTTGGAAATAATATGTTGTCATTTCCGTCTCTAGGCAGAGGTAACGCTTCTAAGACTAAACGTATTTCTGCATGGCCTCTTATGTTTACTGCTTGATTCGCTTCTTGAGTATTAAGATTTGCAGGAAGTGTACCGCTAACCAGTTCCCATCTTGTAAATTTGTATCCTTGATTGGGGGTTGCAGTAATATTTGCAATATCATCATAGTTATATGTTCCAGCTCCTGTGGCTGATCCCCAATTAGGTTCATTTATTGTGATGATTAAATTATAAGGCACTCCAGTAAATACTGGTCTTATTTTAAGATTTCCAGTTAACCTTATTGTATCATGAGCTGAAGCGTTAAAGTCTTGCCAGTTATTAGTTGAAACTTCGTATTCCCATTTTGAGAATTGATAGTTAGGGTTTGGATTTGCTCTTAATGTTATATCTTCAAAAGCGTGGTAATTTCCATTATTAGAGCTGCCTGATGTATTTCCATTGGCTCCTTGAACAATAGTGAAAGAATAATATTTTAAGCTTAAATTTGCTCGTAAAGTTACAGTAGGAGTTGATTGAGAATGGATGCTGGTCTCTGCCGACAAAGTAGTAGGTATGTTATTTAACCGACCTGAAACTAATGTCCAGCTGTCAAATTCTAAGTATTCTGGAACGCTGGAGCTTATACTTATAATATCTCCAAGAAAATAAGGACTAGAAGAGCTTTGATTTTTTAAATTGTGACTAGAAATAAATTTGGGGTTAACGTTTGAATCATAATCTGAAGGATATGAAGCCGTTATATTGAAAATAAAACCAGATAGAGTTCTATAAGTTAGAACTACATCGTTATTTAATAATAATGTTGCAGCGGTGGGCCATGAATTTTTATTTAAATTTGAAAAAGATGTAGAAGTATTCCCAGAAGTTATTTCCCAGCTATCAAATTTTTCGTTAGAAGGAATCGATATGGCTGGTATGGTTGCCGTATTATTTAACTCGTCATAAGTTAATACTTGTTTTGTTGTGGGTGTATTGTTATTAACTTGGTTCTTTATTGTAAGCAAGTAAGTTTCTATCGATCTAAAGTAAAAAGAAATCTCTCCATTTGGGCTAACTGTTATATTTTGATCAGTGAAACTATTTACATTAAAAGTTGTGTTACTTGTAGTTACTTGATCTATTATATAGCCTGTTTCTGATGGAAAAATTACAGAATAATTTACGGGAACGCCAGGGCTTAATTCAGTAAGATTAACGACTTCTGTATCGTGAAGATTATTATCAAGATATATTTTTTTAGTTAAAGTAAATTTAAATAAAAATAAAGCTTTAATGGTTAGATCACCATATTTGGATAATTTGAAACCTGAGGCGTCTGTAAATGTATCTCCAGAAATTAAACCTATATCAGCACTAACAACTTCCCATTTTTGAAATACATAATTATTGTTTGGTTGCGCTTGTACTGATATTAAATCTGTTGTTTCAAAATTTTCTGTTTTAGTGTCAGCTTTTGGTCCATTATTTATTCCAACCAATCCTCTCGATGAGTCTGCTGTAACAACAAGAGCGTATTCTCTTGCATTAAAGATTGCTTCAATCACAGTATCCTCTGATATTCTAACCGTAGTACTAGAGTTATTTAAATAACCATGGCCTACGCCTGAGCCAGCTACGGCAGATCCAGAAACCACTTCCCATCGAACAAAATCGTGACCTATAACTTCTCCTATGACTGTATTTAATGTTGCTTCTATATTTGCATCTTCTGTAGCTAAATATCCTCCTTGGCCCGAGAAGGAAGCTATTCCTGGTATATTTGATTGAAGCGTTAGTATGAAAACTTTTTCTACAGTTACAACTACATCAAAATCTTGATTCATTGTAAAAGTTTGATTTGCTTGAGTTAAAGAATTTTGAGCAGCTCCATTATTGATAGACATACTTAAAAATCTATACCCTGGATTTATTGATGAATTTATATCTAATATTGCGACAGAATCCTCGATATAAACGCTATTAGTAGATACGTCGTTTATGTCTGGGTAGTCTATTGTTAAATCAAGATCATATTTGTTTTCAAAAATTGCTTCTACCTCAAGATCTCCGTAGTCTGCTAGAGTGATTGTTGTATCTTTAGTAGTAGAAATCAAAGTTCCGTCTGACCTACGCCATTCTTTGAATATGTTTTTGTTCGGGTCATTAGCTTCGGCTTTTAAGGATATTGTGTCTAATGTATTATATTTACCATTAGGCGAAGTTCCTGTAATATTTCCTCTAGAAGAATCTACAGTAGCAGAAAAATTATACAAAACATAATCTAAATGAGCGGTTATAGATACGTCTCCAGAAATTCTTATCGTATTAGATTTGTTTGAATTAACTAAGCCAGTTATCAGGCTGGCGTCAGTTGATGTATAATTGTTTAAAAACCTGTAGGTTGGTATAGCAGGATTACTATTATTTAAAGAAAGGACTATGTCTATATCTTCTGTACTTCTAAAGAAATCATTAGCCTGCCCGTGTGAAAAACTTGCTGCTCCAGGTAAATCGATTAATAACGTAAGCTCATTACCCCTTAACGCGTGAAACTCTATAACCGCGTTTTCTGATAAAGTAATTGTTTTGGCTCCAAATACATTAGGTTGCGATATAGTTATATTTCCGCTTTGAACTTCCCATCTGTCAAATTCATAGCCAGGAGTTATATTTAAAGGATTGACTGTTATGGAACTCGATTCGTTTTCTCTCCTTGAGTAAGTTACTTGTTTACTCACGTCTTCGACGCCATCTTGGTAATATTTAACTACCAAAGTGTAAACTGACAAGAAATAAGCCTTCAAGCTTAAACTTCCGTAATTCCCTAAAGTGAAGGTTGTTAAAGGAAAATTAGCTCCAGGACTTAAACCGTAGTCAGAGGAAACAACTTCCCATCTGTCAAATATACTGCCTCCTTTAGGAGAAGTAGATATTGTGATGCTTTCAAATACATCATAATCAGGCCCACCAGTTTTAGATACGGTTCCTTTAGAGTTGTCTTCGCTTGATACCGTTAATGTATATTTAATAGCTTCTACATTTGCTGTTATGGTTGTGTCTTCTACGATAGTCACTGCGCCAGATTTAACGCTTGGAAGACTAAGGCTTTGAGGGCTTTGCCAATTAATAAAATTGTAAGCTGGAGCAACAGTAGGATTGTTTAAGCTGACCGATATACTGATATTTTCATGACTTCCGAAAACATAGTCACCTTGGCCTGTTAAGTTGACAGCAGATGGGATATTTGAATTTAATATCAAAGAGTATACTTCTAGCAAATATAATTTTACGATTGCATCGTTATCTAGAGTATGCGATAAGTTCTTGGTTGTATATTCTGGCTGGCTCGAAAACAAATCAATAACCCATTTTTCAAATTGATATTTTCCAGCAGGTTTGACAGTATCATAATTTAAAGAAATTTGATTGTTTACTTCGTCGTATCCATTTAACGAGCTGTTGGACAGCATACTTTCTCCGTTTACCCCAGTAGAAAAAATTCTAAGAAAAACGGTGAAAAATTTTACAAATACAGCGTGTAATTCGGCATCGCTTAATATACTAATAGATGAATTTGCAGAAGAAATTCCAGTAACGTTTCCGCTTATTAGTTGCCATCCGTCAAATCGATATTTGGTTTTCGGCGTTGCCGTTATATCAAAAGGGTTGTTAATGCTTTCTATATTTGCAGTTATAGTATTACCAGAGGTGGATTGATCAGTTGCGTTAATTGAGATTGAACCTCTTGCGCTTGATCCTTCTATACCATTTGGCCCCATTATCTTTAAGGCAATCTGAAATACTTTTGTAAAGAAAGCTTTTAAATTTACATTGCCACCTATCTTTAAATCGTTGTAAGTTATAGGGTCTAAAGAGGTAAGGCCTTCTGGGACAGATTCTGGATCACCTTCTCTTATTTTTGACGCTCCATATGTTACTTGCCAATATTTAAATTTGGTTTTTTCAGATATAGGTTTTGCAACCAAAGGAATGCTGTCAAAGCATGAGTATTCTCCTTCTCCGCTTACCTCTCCTATTGTTGGGATATTGCTTGAAAGTTTTAAATCTGATAATTTTTCTTTGTGGCTGGCAACCAAAACATAATTTTTATCTGGTAGTATTTTCGTTCTCGATTCGTTTGGATTATAATCGGGTTGCCCATAAGGATCTGCATCTCCTTCAGCTGTATATTTGTCAAATTCATAGCAATCTTTTTTATCTTTTTGCATAGATAAAGATATTGATTTGAGTTTTGTAGGTGATAGTTTCTTATAAACTTTTTCTCCATTTTTTAATCTGAAAAATTCTTCGTCCCCTTTAATGGTTATGTTAAATTTTTGTTTTGAACAAACTACTGTAATTTCAGTATCCTCTGTGATCGTTAAGTTTGGAGCTCCATCTATTTTTGAGCTGTTAGTTCCAGCAAATACATATACATGATCGACGGAATAACCCTCTGAATAATCTGGCACGATTAAATCGTCTAGATTTATTTCTGAATTTTCTACAATTGTTTGTTTGTACTTTAATTGATTTCCATTTTCTTCAGCTGTGCCAAAATTTTGTACAGTAGCTTCACTTTTTTCAGTAACTATAGTTACATCAACTTTGTCGTCATATTGATATACGAAGGTTGCGCATTTTGAACTCTCTCCTATGTGGGATATTGCAAAAGTAACATATCTATAAATACCTTTATCTGTTATTTCATCTATATAAGTATTGGAGAAAGGGAAAGTATCGTCTTTAAATATTATGGAACCTGTATTTACCACATCTTCACAACTTTTGTTCTGACTTGGGTCTTCGGCTCTATGCACGACAATGGAAGCTATATTATTTAAATCAGCAGGTAGTTTCCATTGTATTTTTAGCTTAGCTATCATTTTAGAAAACCACTCCTATATCGCTTGGTGCATCCTTATCTCCCATAGTTGAGATATTTGAAACTTCCATATTTCTAGGGGAAGATAGCATATCTGGCCCACATTTTTCTAGCCTACTATTTTCAAAAGTTCCGTCTATAAAAACTCCTCTGTTTTTACTGATATCAAAAGAGAAACTGCAATCGAATGTAGCGTAAGAACCTATGTTTTCATTTAGTGAATAACTGTCTAATTTTGCATTAGATATAGTAAATTTCATATTAGTGTCCTTAGCCCATATGGGTAGGCATGAAAATCTACATTGATTGTTTAGATCTATCTCTATTTTATAAAAATCATCTTTACAGAATATTTCTGAAAATTTACCTCTTTCAAAAGCACTAGAAATAACAGAAAATGAAATCGTTCCTAGTTGAGGATATTTTATTTTTCTTCCAAAAACATGCATGGATTGAAAACCCTCAAGATCCTCTCTTTCGAAAGGCACATTTATTTCAAAGTTCTGTATGTGGGCATATCCTTTTGAGCATTCTGCATCATTGTCATCGTTTAATACAGGTCCTCCAATATTCAAGTTTTGGACATTAACTGATATTCCCCCAGGAGGTATAGCTAATGCTGCCGCTTTATAAATTTTGGGGTCAAATATAAACCCAGAATCCGTTCTTTCAGCAGCGAAGTTTTTTAAGTCCATAGAAGGCGGATCTACTCCCCCTAAGTTTCGAACTTCAAATTCATCAGATGATTCTAAAAATATTTTACTTTCGTTCTCAAGTAAAGCTAGGTTCTCTTCTGAAGTTTCAGATTCAAGTAATAAAGCATGAATATTGTCAGATATTCTTTGGAATTTTCCACCGACACCTTCTTCTCCAAATCCAATGCAGTCATATGTAACATCAGATGCGACTATATCAACGGATGCTTTTGCAAAATCACCTACGCTGGCTGAGACAGAATAATTGGTTATGAAACAATTACCTATACCTATTACATCTAACCCAGAGTATCCATTTTGCCTGTTTGCATATCCAGTTAAATCAAAATGCTCTTCTCCAACAACCAGGAAGGCAGTTTTGTCTTCCTGTATGTTGTTGTGAATGCTTCCAAATTTTCTATCGCTAAGAGGTCTGTCGATTACCCCAAATTCTTCTGTGTATATTATTGGCGACCCATTTAAATTAAAGCCCAATATATCTTCTTCATATCCGTCTGTAAGTAGATATTCTAAATTTAAATTTACAGAAGCTGCAGAAACTATTTTTCTTTCCAAAAAGTTGTCGCTTCCTATATGTTGTACATTTTGTCTTTGAACATCTAAAGATAGGGAGGCTGATTGAACTCTATTTAAAAACTTTATAGTTTCATCTTTAGGTTCATATGCAGGAGATTCAGTAAGAAAAACGCCTACTGAATTATATCTTATAGCATTCCTTGTTCCTGGCATATATATAAATACACCACAGCCCTAAGACTGTGGTGTATTTTAATTAAATTATTTTAATTTAATTGGTTACTCGCGATAACCGAACAAGTATCCATCAGCTGCGCCAGTGGTCTGGCCGCCAACTCCTGTCCAGGCTGGAGGAAATCCACTTACACCGTTGTTAGTAGCTTTGCTTCCTGCTTCTGATCCAAAGATGTATAGACCTCTAATCATATCATCGGAACTTCCGATTTGAGTAGTAAAGGTAAGGTCAACAGATTTATTGTCTCCAATAGTGCTGCTGAAGTTTTCAGACTCAAGGCGAGCACCCTTCATGGTGTACTTCATTGCTAGGTCAGTTTGCTTGGTTACACAACCATTACAATCTGGCTTGAACAACGAAATAGAAACGTCAAATTCTTCACATTCACAAAGAAGATCAACCATGTTTCCTCTTTTAAGGTCTGAAAGAAGTGCGTTAACACTAACTGTTACAGAAAGAGGCAGATCGATAGCTTTGGAGAATCCAAATACTGAACCCAAGCGTTGCAATGAGGTTCTTGCCAAAGGCAATGAGATATTTGCAGATTGAATATGAGCACTTCCAATAACTGGAGTACTTAAATCTCCAGATGTAGATTTAGAAATCAAAGATTTACCTTGAAGATCAACCACTACGTCTCCTGGGCGAAGTGCAGCGATATCATCTTCACATCCAGTATATCCACTTTTAGCAGCTGGCAGAGAGTAAAGGCCAGTACATGAGTCGTGGCATTTAGTGCGATCATTATCTGATCCCCATGCGTCACTTACTCGACTTCCATCACGCATGTTCATTGCTGGAACGTCATTACCAGTTGTTCCGAAATCACTACGGATATTCATTCCTTCAACAGTAACACTTGCAGTTGGGATACTTCCGACAGAAATATCTACAGAATAGTCAGTGATATAACCGTTACCCAATGAGATTACGCTCTTGGTATTTTCTAAACCTTTATTAAGATCAGCATCTCCTTTTACTGCATCACGAGCTTCTGGAGTAGTAAGAATAAAGAAATTGTTCCCTGCTTGATAAAGCTCAGGCGTCAACATTCCGCTAAGAGTATTTACAGAACCGTTGGTTACGAATTCAAGCTGTCTTTCATTAAACCCATCAAGAATATAGTATGAAAAATCAAGGTTTACAGTAGGAGACTCAACTACCACGCTATCAAGTCTTGATGCATGACCGAACTGATTTACATCTTGTCTATTGATTGTAAAACCATAATTTGCTGATTGTACTCTTTTGAGTTGCTTAATGATAGAGCCATGATCCTTAGCATAGCTATTTTTAGAGGCGTTTCCTTTTTCGTCGGTTGGATTCCATTCGGGCCATGCATCTCCGCATTGCCATCCAACTGCTTGGCCTTTCTTGTTTTTACCACCAATAACTTGGTTAGCTCCAGTTGGAGGAGTCATTAACCCAAAGTTTGCTGATACGTTTCCGTGTTGATTCGTTGCAACTGTGCCATGCGCTCCAGTGAAATGATATCCTGTTGCATCTGGGCTAATAAACAACGCTTCAGACTGATAAATTACTCTATTTCTATGTACTGCCATTTTTTGTGTCTCCTATTTGTAGGTATAAATGTTTGTATAAAATTACATTATGTTTTGTATATTGGGAAATATTTTTTTAACTTCTTGGGAATCTTGCTTGACTAACCTGAAAATCAATAAATCCTAGATACAAGTCTGGATTATTTATTTTGTTTGACTTGTCGCTGATTTTAGACGCTTGAACGTCTTGAATAAACATTAAAGGTCCAGGGTGCTGGCAGTTTCTGACAGCATCACTGTAACTATAAGAGCCTTGTTTTAAATCGCCATAAGCATCAAAAGGGTGATTATCGTATCCTAAGTTTCTTATAGCCAATTCTCTCGCATCAGTGCATACAGACATAAACCCATCCAGTTGATAAAGATCTTCTGCGAACAATATAACTCTATAATTTAATGTAGTAAGATCTTCGCCTCCAAACGCATAAGGTGTGTTTCTTGAACTTTCCATAGAAATAAACGCTGCTGGAGCTACATGATCATATGGTTCAATCCCAACTCCTTGTGCGTAATTAGGAGTTGTTCTGCTGTTTACATTATATTTTCCTTGTATAACAAGATTTTCTTCAGTATCGTCGGCTAGATAGATATTGACATCCTTGACTGAAACATCGGTTTTAATTTTTAAATTTTGATAGTTATTCGGAAACTTATCTCCATCAAGGAGCACTCTTCCATTGTCAAAATCAATCATTAACCCGCTTTGGCCTCTAGGGCAAAATTCATAACCATTTCCCATATCAATATGAACTCCGTCTGGGACTTGGGCGTTAGGAATTTCATGATCATAAATCCATTGTTTATATTCACTGCTGTAAGTTGTGAATCCAAGTGGATCGCTGGGGTATTGAAGCAATCTTTCGTCTGGGGTATAAAATAGTTCAACTTCTTTATTACTAAAAGCCCCAGCTTTAGTAGACATGTAATAGTCTAACCAAAGAGCAAAGCTAGTATTAGCTTCATGTTGAAATTGCGGTATCATTATTTAAATATCTTTAAAAACTTTTTTTCCCATGTATTAATAAAGTGGGATATATATTTTACATTTCTAAATTTTCCCGTGAAAAGACTTTCTTCAGCCTGTATCCCTCCGCCAGATCTTCCTTTTTTTTCTCTAGCTATATAATTAGGGTAACCAGACATCCCTAATTCTATTCTTTGGGCCCAGCTCAAGCCTGTAGCCCAAGGCATTGGCGTAACTGAGAAAATTTGCTTGGGCGATGGCAGCTCTATTGTTATTTTCAGAGTTTTTCTATTTGAGAATCTAGAGACGATTAGGTGCGATTGCTCCAAAAGTTTGATTATAGGAGAAATTGGATCCTCTCCTTTGTTGAAACCTATAAAAGAAAAAAGGTTACCGTATCCAGAAAGTGTTCCGCTTATGTTTGATGCGCCTGGGCCAGCTAATATCTCTTTTGTGACTGGATGAGCTATAAATTCCCTAATCATGCTTTCTTTCATTTTTTCAAAAACTTGATCAAGACTTTGTTTTCCTATAAAAAGATTTTTTCTAATTTGAGTGGCATTATTACGCAAAGCTAAAGAATTTATAAACTCTTTATCGAAAGATTTTGCATCTACTGTAAAGACTACACTCATTAGTCTGTGGGCCTTAAATAGTAAGTAAAAAACTTAGGTCTAAATAACCCATGTTTCTTTACATCTGTCACTTTAAACATAATCCTTCCGTCTATCTCTACTCTTTTAGCATCTTTGAAGTATTCATAACCTTCTGAATCAAGTTTTATTCTTACTTCTCCTATGTCGTGATGAAGCTTTACCGTACTATCTACTTCTGAATCAAAAGAGACTTCATTCTGCTTGTCCATGTACAACACTCTCGCCTTGAGTGTTTTGAATTGAGTTCTATGAAGTGATGTTTTTACGCCTTTAGCATTATTGTAAAGAAAATTAAAATTAGGATCCATGCTAACTATGATTTTCTTTGCATCTTTATATGCGAATATTGTGCGAGAAAAAGTCTCATGCATTCTTTGCATGACAGCTTCAAATTGTTGCTTCTGTGCCGAAGATAAAAAGGAGGACATATAACTATATACACCAATCAGCATACTTTATTGAAAAAACAATTCTACTTATTATTATAATAAATATGGATCCACAAGAAGCTATTAATGCTATATACAGCAAGAATACTAAATTGCTGTTTAAGTCTTTTTTAATTCTCATCGAAGATCTCCATAATGAGCATGCTATTAATTTTAAAAAACTTAAAAAAGCTTTGCCTGATGATTATAAAAGTTTAATTGATCAAGCTGACTATTTTGATCACAATAAGATGCAGTATTTGAGAAAAAAGGTTTTAGATATGGGGAACGAAAGCATAAGGGAATCTGAAAACAATTTTGAAAATTTTACTATAAGTTTCAAGTTTTAAACTTATTATAATAATAGGAACAAGGACAAAATGAATAAAAAAATTATCTATCAATTCACTGTAAATACTGAGAAAGACGTAGAAGAAGAAAAAACTTCTAAGCGTAAAAACAAAGAAACTGGAGAAATGGAAACCGTCACCACAACTAAAGTTGTGAAAAAATCGGTTCCTACTGAAGTAACTTTATATCAACCTTCCAGGCGTCAAGTCGAAGATGCCGATATGGAGTTCAGTATTGAAATGAGTAAGTGCATCAAAAAGGGAATCCTTACAAAAGCTATGCTTGCAAAGAAATATAGTGATACTGGAGGCTTAGTATCGGAGGAAGATTCTCAAAGACTCACCAGGTTATATAAAGAACTTGGCGAAACAACCACATCTTTAGCAAGATTTCAAGACAAGAAAAAGAAATCTGAAGCTGAAAAAGAAAAAGAAGCTGAACTTACTGAACTCTTTGCTATTTACAGAAGAGAGATAGTTGATCTAGAAACTGGTTATCAAAACCTTTTTAATCATACAGCTGATACTAAAGCCCAAAACAGGGCCATACTTTGGTATATGTTAAACCTCTCTTTCTTTAAAACCGAAGGTGAATCTGAAAAACCTTTCTTTCAGGGCGAATCTCTTGAGGAAAAAGAAGATTCTTATTATGAGCTAGAAGAGTCTGGCGATGAACTTTTTGAGCTATCAAGAGAGAAGATAATGACTTTTATTAGTTTTTGGTATTTTAGTCAAAATCCATCCGAAGAAGACTTTAAAAATCTGGAACAAGAGCTTGAGGCAGAATTAGCCTGATGAGTGGAACTCAAAAGTTACAGAAAACTTTTAAAAGAAATATCTGACGGTTTTTCTGTTTACTTTATAGGTGAACAAAGGTGCTTTATTAAGCACCAATCTAATTCTGACTTAGTAGATTTCGATGATGTCTATGATGCTTATTTCTCTATGGCAAGAAAAAAAGGTTTGCCTACAGAAAAAGAAATCTTTGAGAACTTAAAGAAAGAAGAGATCTGGTCCGAAGAAGATGAAACAGCAATAGAATCTCAGTCTTTTTATGTAGAAAGCTTAATTAGAAATAAAAAGAATATAGTCCTTAAGAGTGCTTTAGAGCAAGTTAATAAACAAATAAAAGAAGCTCAAGAAAAACTAGACGAATTAAAAAACAAAAAATCTAGTTTATCTGCAAACAGTTGCGAGTCTTACGCCTTAAACAGGGCTAATGATTTTTATATAGTCAATAGTTTTTACAAAGATAAAGATTTTAAAGACCCACTTTATTCTACAGAAGAATATGAGTATGCTGAAGTTTCAGAAGTTTCTTCTTTGGTTTCGCATTACAATAATTTTCATGAAAGATTTAGTGAGCTATCTATACAGAATTTAGTTTTGCAAGATTTTTATAGAATATATTATGCCTTTTGCGAAACTTCTAGAGATTTTTTTGGTAAACCAATTATGTGTTTAACTAATTTTCAGCTGAACTTAATAATATATACCAGAATATTTAAGAATATCTTTGAAATGAACGAAGATATTCCAGAAAAAATAAAACAAGATCCAGAGGCTCTTCTAGATTTCGCTAACTCATCAGAAGCAAGAGAGGACATGAAAAATAAATTTTCTGGAGATAAAGGGGCCTCCACTATTGTAGGAGCAACAAAAGAAGACATGGAGGAATTAGGTCTACAAACAAATACTGGAGTAAGCTTATCAGAAGAAGCCAAAAAGAAAGGTGGATCTTTATCGATGAAAGACTTAATGGATTTGAGCGGCGCTTAGTTTTTAAGTGTATATAGTTTTTGTATAAAGAGTTATGGAAACTATAAAAATAAGATATCTCGATCCCGCTGAAGATAGCAATGTAACAGAAAATAGTTACTTGGCTCTTGATCTTAACGAGAATGATAAAAAAAATAATTCGGAAGAATTAAATCCAAGAATTACGGTAAAAGCTACTGTTTCTCAAATATCAAAATCTATATTTGGAGGCAGTCCTCCTTTTAAAAGAAGGCCAGATGGCGGTGTTGAAATTGGTATTGGGGATATTGCCTTAGATGAAGACGGAAATCCTTTGGTTCCTCAGCCTCCAGTTGTTATCAAGCAAGGAGGTGCAGAAAAGATAGTTATAAATGACGAAGGAATATTCCTAAAAGACAATACTACTTTTGAAAAAAATGTAACAATTAAAGGTGGTTTAAATGTAGAAGGTAACTCTACTTTTACTACTTTAAGCGCATCCGCAGTAAACGCAGACTTGGGTATGTTTAAGACTTTAAACGTTTCTGGAAGTGCTGACTTTTTAGGTCAAACAACATTTGGAATAGGTCCAGTAAAATATAATAACGAAGAAGTTTTAGCTTTAAACTACGACGCTTCTAATAATGGAAAAGTTTTAAAAATTGTAAATGGAGAATTATCTTGGGAAGAAGACTTAAATCCAACGATTCCAGACTTATCTAACTTTATCGAGAAAAACGATAATATCTCTGAATTAAATAATGATTCTGGGTATATAACTGCAAGTGACATTCCCCCTACAGCTGCTCCTTATGCCCACCCAAATCACTCTGGAGATGTCACTTCTGTAGGCGATGGCGCAACTACAATTACAGATGGAGCTGTAACTAACTCTAAGATAGCTAACAACGCTATTACTGCAAATAAGATTTCTAACAACGCTATTAATGAAAACCATATAGCCCCTGGATCAATAACTTCGGATAAAATATCAAATACAGTAGTTATTGGTGGAGGCGGAGGCGTTGAACTTAGAAAATTTACAGTACACAATAGCACGACACTTAAAATTGATTGTGCAGAAACGGAGGCACTAACTTATATCGGGGGTGCCGCCTACATCAATATCAATTACATAAGTATCGTGTATGCAGTCGGTGGGCAGCCAAGGTATCATCGCACTTTGTGGACATTTAACGGGAGAACTAAAAAACTTAGGCACAGTGGGGGCACTTACACACTTACTACATCTAACATAATGATTGGTAGGGAGAATGATTCATATGGCATAAATGCAAGATATGATTCAGGCGTACTGTATATAGAAACAAGTGGAAATTCATACACATCCAGCCAATTTGATGGTGGGAATAGTGATAACAATTTTATTGATACAAACTTCTTAGTGATAGATGCATAACATGAAAATAACTGTAGTAAATTCAACTGGCACTTGCTGTTTTCATAAAATTTATGAAGCACAGATCGGAGATATTATTAGTAACTTTGAGATTAATGAGGGTCGAGGAACTCGAAGATTAGAAATATTATCTAATGAGGGTAGTATTGATCAGGTGAAATCAATACTTTCAGAAGAAATAGAGCAAGAGCAAGTAGTCATCTGGGAATTTGATGCAACTACATAATGGGTACTCTTTCACAGAGGAAGCAGTTCCGTAACTCTATAACTGAATTCAAGTAAGATGCAGACAATAAAGATAAGAAACCTAACTTCTGCTGAAGATAACACTTTAACAGATAATAGTTATTTAGCTTTAGCACTTAACGATAATGATACCAAGTTAGGATCTGAGGACCCTCAAAATGTAAATCAAAGAATAACTGTAAAGACAACTATATCTCAGTTAAGAAAAGTTATTTTGCCTACAATAGGAGATTCTCCCCCTGTTTCTGAAAATGAAGAAGGTGGTATTGATGTAGGGATCGGAGATGTGATTTTAGATGAAAACGGAGATGCATTAGTCCCGCAACCTCCAGTAGTTATAAAACAGGGTGGCAAAGACCAAATAAAGATCACTGATGACAGAATATCGCTAAAAGAAAATGTGACTATAGAAAAAACTCTCCTGGCTATTGGTGGAGTCACCACGCTTGGCCCAAGTTCTTTCAACGGAATTACAACTTTTGCTGGTTTTACTAATTTTATTGGACCTACTACTTTTAGTGATACGACTACTTTTAACCGTGACGCTTTTTTTAATGAATTAACTAATGACCCATCTCCAACAGAGGGAAAAATTTACAGAAAGTCTGACGGTCTATATTTCAATGGTTCTAAACTTTTAACCGAAGGACAAGGAGGAAAATGGATAGACGGAGACTCTTCTGGTGATATAGTTTATAATGCAGGTAAAGTTGGTATTGGTACTACGAGTCCTAGTGCTGAGCTTGAGATCGGAGATGGAACTGGTGGTGCTAAAGCTATAAAAATTAAATCAGGTGGAGGGACTAGTGGAGACTTGATTTTTGATTCTGCATCTGATGAAGGTATGTTAAGATATGAGCATACAACGGATTCAATGAGGTTTCACACAAATGGATCAGAGCAAGTGCGTATAGACTCTAGCGGTAATGTCGTTTTTGCTGGGCCAAATTCATTTAGAAGTACTAGCAATGCTGACTATAAGCTTGATGTTTCGGGATCTGGTCGATTTATAGATTGGTGTACTAGTTATCGTACTACGCATACCGACGGCAGATACGCTAATTCAGATTATTATCTTTTGTTGTTGCAATATGATACAAGGTCATATGTAAGTGGTGAACTAACAGGTTTTCGCGGAGGTAGTACTGCGCAAGCTCGTACTTTGCATACGACTTTTCAAGCTAATTCTACGAGTTATAAGGCTTCTGGCCAAACTGAAGGCATTATGATGATGTCTAAAGGCCCTGGCATGTTCGCTAATCAAGATAGGATGAAAGGGTTTTACAGCGTAGTATATAATGGTAATAAGTATTTAGCTTTACATTTTGAGCCTGGGACTCTTTATCATGCCATGACCTGGGAATTCCAAGGTCGAATAAAACTTGAAACTTCCGAAAACGAAGCAAACTTTTTAAAAGTTATACACATGGATGATTTGAGTGAAATTACTGCGCAGGCTCAGTACACAACTATTAACCATGACTTTTATGCGTTAGATAAAAAAATTGGCATTGGCAATGCGGCTCCTGGTTACAAGTTGGATGTTAATGGAGACATAAACTTTACAGGTGATCTATACAAGGATGGTGTTCTTTTTGTGGGAGGAGGAGGTTCATCAAATATATCAGACGTTACTGGTTTGCAAGCTGCACTAGACAATAAACTCGATAAACCCGCAGCTAATTCAGAGCCTACTTTTGTTGATTCCGATATTAATTTAAAAACAAATATTTCCCCTATTGAATCACCAATAAAATCTCTTGAAAGTATAAGAGGTGTTAATTTTGAATGGAAAAAAGAATCTAACAAATCAGGCGAAGACCAAGGCCTTATAGCTCAAGAGGTTGAAAAGATTATTCCTAGCGCAGTTAAAAAAGGAGAAGACGGATACCTAAAGGTAGACTATACAAAACTAGTTCCTTTTTTACTAGAGGCAGTGAAAGACTTAAGTAAAAGAGTAAAAGAATTAGAAAAGAATTAATAATCTTTCTTTGATTGTACTATCATTTTATAGGCGCCATCTTCACCAGCTACTTGCCTTGGTTGAGCGCCATACATATTGTAATTGTAAACGAGCTGCTTTATCTTTCTGTCTGCGTCCTCTGAGAGGGCTTTAAAGTCCTTACTTAATGCTATTCTATTGCTGGCAGATGAAGCGGAGCTTCCAGGACTTCTTCTAATAGTAGTATCTCCTTCTGAGAGTTCGGTCCATTCAGCTTCATTTTGTACAACGCTAGCCATTGAGGTTTCGTCATAAAGTCCCCTCATTATTTTTTGAGCCTGTTTTGTGTTGTAATCTCTCATGTAGAGTTGCTGGAGGATGTCTCCTTCTTCTTTTCCTAGTCTAGGGTATGGATTTCCATCACAACCAGTAAAGCAAAAAGACTGATTCAATAATATATTTAATTCGCCAAGCCTTCCACTAAGCGAACCAGATACTGTATAAAGTTCACTTCTTACTGGACCCTCTCCTGTAATGTAATCAAATTCAAACTCAACTAGCTGTTTTGCAAGAGCTCCTATTTGATTTAAGTTTTCCTCAAAATAGCAATTTGTGCATTCATCAACTCTTAGGTAATAGCCAGTATTTGGACATGGTGAGGTGGGATCTGTAGCGTAATTTGGGGATATGAAGGGAGGAACATATGATCTGCTAATTCCACTAATTCCACTGCCAGTAACACCACTTGCATTAATGATGCATTCAGAATGATGGTGATGGTGGTGGTGTTCCTCTGTATGAGCGCAACTGTGGCTTTTCTCTATTTTTCCTAAAGCTTCTGCTACTCCACTTAATCCTTCAGTTAATGCATCGGCTATTTTTGGTAGCTCACTAAGTTCCTCTGAAGATGGTCCGCTGTTTATGCTTTCTCCTTGAACTGTAATAGCTCCTTGAACATCAAGATCTCCTTGAATATTTACATCGCCTTCAGCTGATACGTTTCCGTTTTCAATAGAAAAAACATTTTCTTCACCACTTTGATCAGGATCTCCAACGACTAAAGTGTCAGTGACAACTGAATTTTCACTGACTATAGTCGGAGACCCCAAAGAAGAAGAAACTTCTACAAAAGCTCCAGTTTCATGATCATTAGAAAGCTCGCTAGAAACTTCTAAATACGTGCTTGTTTTGCTAGTTATGGAATTCGTTTCTTCTACCGAAGTTCCTTTATTGATAACTATAGAGTCACCCAAGCTAAATATAGAAGTATCTGATATATATAGCCTAGTGCTGCCTTTACTAGCAGCCTGCGATATAGCCCTAGAGACCAAAGACGAAGCACCTTCGTTAGAGCTATATTCAGTCATATTACTGATCCTTTATTAAACTTAACAAGCTTTTACCTTGCTCTGAATTTGGATCAACGATAGGTCTCGTAACTTGAACTACGTTTCCTTGTCCTTGCTCCCATTTTTTAAAAGATTTAATTAACTTTGTTTTTAGCATCATTTTTGTTCCAGAAGGAAACACGCCAGCTTTCACAGCCAGAGATTGCATTTCGCTTAGGTTCATGTTTTCCAGATTGCTTTCAAATGTACTTGCATCAGATTCTGCAAAAGGGTTTTGCTCAGTCATTCCGAGGGCAGCTTCTAGATTTCTCGTGGCGGTGGCCTCTTCTTGCATATGATCTTTGCCGTCTGCAAATTCCATGGTTTTTTTAGGTTCTACCTTTTTTGCAGTAGACTTTTTGGTTACTTTTTTTCTTGGCATAATGTTATCCTTTCTCCTTGTTAAATTATTATACACTTGATTAAACAAAAAATCCACCAGAAGGTGGATTTTTTGAGAAGTTTGAGTGGAAAATAAAAGATTAGCTCTTTACGAACTTCAATCCAGTAAGTACACGATCATCAAGGATCATGCGACCTTCTTCCATGGATCCGTAGTATCCAATCTTGGACTGACGAACACTGTATTGATCATCAGCAACCAAGTTAAGCTCAGTTCCAGTTTCGGAATCAACTGCAACTGCACGGAACAAGGACTCACGGGAACGGTCAAGACCGATAATAAGATCGCGAATATCTTCGTCGCTTCCTACCAAGGTATCGAATACCTTGGTGAACTTTTGGTTACCATTGCCTGCACTACCTGTTGCGTTATTTTCACCAAGCTCATTGATTTCCATGATGCTAATACCGTAGAATTCAGGAATTCCAGCGTTGTTGTAAATAGCTTCACGCATCGAGTCAGTTGCAGGAATGTCTGTTTTGGCACCCGTGTGAACTGGTTGATAAGCCAAGGACCTCAATCCTTCAACTTGCTCAGGAGACATAATCAAGTCAGTGATGCCCTTGATGCGTCCACCTTCTGGAGCGGAACCCGTCCATGCGGTGTTGATCCTCTTTGCAAGAGTGAGGATTTCGTTGAAATCTGCAAGATTCAAAGTCTTTCCTGCAGTTCTGCTAAGAAGGTGATCTTTTCCGTTTGTCTTAGCTTCCTTAAGAGCTCCCAAGATCAAGTTAGCAGAAGTAGCTTCTTGACGAAGTAGGATTTCCTGAGCGATACGGGTAAAGGTCTTGCCAACAACATCCATGCGGGACTTGGCTGCATAGCGCTTGTCAAAGTCAACAGCGGTATCGAGACGATACGTGCTGAACTTCATTTCCTGACTGGTAGGAGTCACGGTGTTAGTGGGCAATCCACCAGGAACAGTCGTGCTGTATACCTTTACGTAATCAGGTGCGGTAATGTCATAATACAAGTCAAGCGGAATGCTTGGGCTGTCCATTTCATTGAACTGGAAGTTCGTGAAAAGGTTACTAAGAGTAGGAGCCTGATTGACAACTTCAGCGAGGACAGGTCCGATAAATTCGGCCAAAGCTTGCTGGGCCTCATACGCAACCTCACGATTGCGGGATGCCATTGCCTTTACAAGTTCTACTTGTTCTTCAGTTCTTTTGAGTGTGATTTTCATTTTTGTTATTGTCCTCTCTTTATTTAAAATTAAAGATCAAGATTGATGATGTAGTAAGCTCCGTCGGTTGAGTCACCAGCAAAATAGTCTTCTTGCCCATCAGTTCCACCGAATTGACCGTCTCTGTCTCCTATGCCGAGCAAAGTTCCAACTTGTGCGTTTTTGTTGCTGTCATCGTCTTTAGTGAACTTTCCATCAGCGCCACAGTAAACTGGGCCAGCTGCTAGAACTCCGTTAACACCTGCAACGCATGCAGACTTAGCAACTGTAATTACGCCCTTTGTCAAAACAGGAACAACTTCACCAGGAAGAACTCCGTAAAGATCTTCAAGCTTTTGACGATAGTAGAGAAGCTTTTCACCGTTCTCATCAAATGCGAGAGTTTGACGAAGAGTTACACCTAAAGGACGGTCTCCTGCGCCTGCTACTTCGAAAGTAGGAACAGCAGCTGGATATGCGTTATGAGCAACATGCGGGAAATTATCCTTAGAAGCTCCAAGGTATGCGTCAAGTTTAGTTTTGTCGGTAAGCGCTGTATTAGCCAGTGCATCGTTATGATATCCTGCTGGATCAAGCCCTGCCCAAGATACGTCGTTCTTTACCAAAACGCCAGCGTCATGAGATCCACTTGAATCCTTGTCTGCTTTAAAGTCTTCGAGTTTATCTTCACTGCCAATTTTCAACCTAAAGAGGTTGATTACGAAGTGTTCGTTATATTGTCTGAATGGAAGTAGTCTATTTGCCATTTTATTATCCTCTAATTTTTATAGTTGAATTGTTACGTTGTCTTTTGAGAAAGCTTTTTTGAATTGTTCTCTAAGGGACAAATCTTCTTCGGTTGAGTCAGCGTTATTGTTTGCAACAGCTTCTTCTTCAGCTTCTGCATTTTCAATAGCTTCTTCTGCAACCTCTTCGCTGGAAGCTTCTACGGTTTCCTTTTCGGAAAGTTCGCCCAAACGTTTTTGAACTTCTGCTTCTAGCTTTTCATTGAAAAGTTTTTCTTGTTCTTCCTTGAAAGCTTTTGTTTTGTGCTTCCAAGTAACAGAAAGCTTAGACTTGTATTCGTCATAAGCTTTTGCTTCTTTGATACCTTTAAGTTCAGAAGCGATGATGATACGATCTTCGTCTTCTAATTCAAACATGTCATCAAGTTCACTCATTCTGTCGTTAAAACGATCAGCTTCTTCACGAGCTTCGACTTCAGTCTTGATTTTTTCAAGATCTTCATTAACAGATGCGAGTTGAGTCTTAAGAGCTTCAATTTCTTTTGCAGACTCTTCAGAAGCTTTTACCAAATCTTCTTTTTGGTTTTCAAGAGCTTCTTTGTCTGACTTCCATTGTTCACTCTTGTCAACAATTGCGTCGTGAAAGACCTTGGTGATATTAGCAATAGCCTCTTGAGAAAGTTTCTTTTCAGAAGCTTGAGCCTCGAGAGTTTCGGTTAGTTGTTTGAGAATTTCTTGTTCCATGTTTTGTCCTGGTTTTTGATTCTTGTTTAAAATTACATCGCGTTTTGTGTAATGGGAAATTTTTTCTGTAAAAATATTATTAGAAATTTTAATTTTTTCGTAAACAGGGTTTTCACAGGCTTCAGAATCTTGCTTTTCGATCATCGTTAATCCTTTTACTTCAGCGGCTGGATTGGCAGTAAATCCGATGCCTAAAGGATAAATGTCGCCCATAATTAATCTGCTTACTTTTTGGCCTTTGTCTGTTTTTCCACTTCCACCATAAGCCTTTAAAAATTGTTTATAATCATCTTTCTTTTCACCTTCAACGATTTCGCATTGATGCAGATCGTCTCCGCCTACAGCGATAGCATAATCATTGAATCCAATTTCCCAGCTTGCGGAAACCATTTGATAATTTGCACTGTTTTCATTAACAGACTCTTGTACTAGTTCTGCGAACTTAGGATTTACGCTTCTATATACAACTGCTGATAAAGCAATATTAAAAGGACCATCTATACTAGAGGCTTCTTCTGGAGAAATTAGTTCATTGGTTCCAAACTTAGATAATGAAGATCCTACGATGTGCCCAACTACTTTTTGTTTGTTGTGCTCAATATTAGCTGGTTTATGAATAAAATAATCTTTTATAGCTATTGCGGTTGCGGAATCTATTCCGTCTCCGTTTTTATTGAACTTATTAGCTACCGCTGCGTTAAAAGCCACACCAACCAAATCGATATTTTTTTCAAGATCAATTCCTTCAGGCATAATTTCCTGAAGTGAGGTCAAAGAAGCAAATGATTTTAAATCTTTTTTATCTAAATCTGATAAAACAACAGTTTCAGCAAAACTTGTAGTATATTTAAAAGGAAGATCCATAAAACATATATTACACGGAAAAAAGTTTTTTATTTATTTATTTTTTTACTGTGATAAAGTATGGCGGCTGGATAAGAAACAAGTTCATGTTTTTCTCCAACTTCTAAAACATTACTCATTACATCAAGTGATTCGATATTATTAAAATCTTCGATGCAGGCTTTAACAGTACTTTCCCAGTTTTCCATCTCATTAGACATAACAACACTTTGAGTTAAGTCATCAAGCATTTCTTTCTGCTGTTTAGATAACCTTTTTTTATTGTACTGTTTTTTTAAACTTGCCTCTGAGTATTTTCTTAGATCTTCTATTTTGTATATAACATTTTGAATATCTTTTCTGCTATGAGTATCTTGAGCAAATATTTTATCAGTATTTGTATTTGTTCCAGCTGGCCTACCGTTCTCTCCTGGGACTTTTGGCTTTTGGGCAGGTTGATCGGCTGAATCATCTGGTAGTATTGGTTGAGCAACAGCAAGTGGAGTATAGTATCCTTTTTCTCTGTCTTCCACGAATTGTTCTTGTGCAGATTTTAAGTCTTTTGGATCTGGGTAAATACCTTGCTTTAAAGCAGTCATTCCTTGCTCAGGAGTAATAATTCCCATTTCTATTAATCTTGATGCTACTCGTTGTAGTTGAACTTCATCTTTAATATCTATTTCCACAAACTTTGCTTGAGGGAAATTTCTAAAACCCATGATTTTGCAAACCTCTTTTATTTGAGGCTGCAATACGTCATTAATAAATGCGTTGCGAGCTTCTTTTAATCTTTCTAAAAAGATTTGAGCTTTAACTTGTGTGCTAGAATAATTTTCTTTGCCTACAATAATATTTTGAAGTCCTTCTTTAATATCTTCGTTTACGATTTGATATTTAGTTGGGCCAAGAACTTTATTTAAATCAGGAATAATAAACTCTGCTTTAGTTGTATAATCTGCTATCAAAGCCCTTCCGATACTTTCATTTTGAAAAAGCTGTTGCATTGCTTTTAAATTATTCGGATTTACTCCTCCTTTGTCTGGAGTGTTGCCCATTGTGACTAGCAGAATTACATTTTCAATTGTTCGTGTAATAGCCTGATCGACTTTTTTCAGCTCCATTTTCCAGTTGATATCGTCGAGAACTGAGAATCCAAAAGGAATGGCAAATGGTTCATAATCTTGCTTTTTGTAAAAAGAGAAAACAAGTTTTTGAGGATCAAGGTATATCTTGATCCCATCTTTGACATATTGATTTTCTGTAATTTTCTTCTTTGCTTCTGGGGGCAAAGCTTCAAAGACTTCTTTATCGTATTCAGTTTGAGGACTTTTTAATCTTTCGATATCGTACTCGCTAAGAAGCTTTTTGTATACGCCATACTTTTCTCCAAAATTTAAGGTTCTATCCGCTACAAAATCATAAGGATTAAGAAATATATATTTTATAGGAATCTTTCTGCCTGGAACGATAGAATCTGCAGCATAAATTTGATTAAGTTTAACAAGGTCTTCAGAAGTAAACTTGCCATCTATTTTATAAATAAAAACATTACCAGATCTATAGTATTCCCTAAAGTATTGATCTTTTAATTTCCAAGACTCTATTCGATGCAACCATTTTTCTATAAATTGCCTAGACTTATCCGAACCCCCCTCTAAGTAAATATCAGAGTTTGCAAACTCAGCCATAACGTCAATTGCATTACGAAATATAGGTACATTAGCATATGCTTTTTGGCACATGTGTATTGAATGCCTTGGCGATACATAACCTTTTGAATATTCATAAGGCAGTTTAAGAGCATCTATGTTTTTATAAGAGTTTGGCTTTTTAGCTATAGGAGCTCTGTTTCTTCTTAACCTGCTTGATTGTTCTTCATCGATTTGGCCTACATTCCTAGTAACACAAGAGGCTTCAGTGTAGTAGGCTTCTCCAGCGCTTGCAGGGACAATTTCTTCATTTACATTTTGTAGAACTTCTTCAATATTTGAAGGGCTTTGTTCTGCTTGGCTGAATTTATTCCAATAGTCTGATCGCTTCGTATATTTTCTTGGCATAAATTATATTACACCAAAGTCTAGCAAAGTCTACTTTAAAAGTTAAAAGTCAACTTTTAACTTTAAACCATATAGGGAATAAACGTACTATCTACAGGCGCACTTTTTGCGTTCATAAAGTCATAGTAAGTTTTAATCATCCAGTTTCCTAATACAAGAGCAGAGTAAGAGTCTTTCCTTGTTTTGTTCGGGCCACTTTGTCTTCTTAAGCTAGTTGGTAAACCAAATGTTTGAGTTCCTTGAGGAGAAGAGGATACCTGTATTAAAGCACATTGATTCTTGGTATAGTTAACCATGTCATGCTGATGGTCTATAAAGTCTATGATTTTGGATTGCCCTGAGCCTTTTAATAACTCTTTTTGATTCGGCATAAAGATAAGATCGTTAATAGGTATATTTTTCTTAACCTGCATATGATAGTTCTCGTCTAAAGGTCTTGATCCGAACCATATTCTTTTATGATCAAAGTTTGCTTGTAAAAGTTCATTTGCTCTTCTGATCCAGTCAGAGCTTGGTTTTCTTAGTACGCAAATCTTTTTTTCTTTTAAGTTATAAGAGTTTTTAGCATCTATCAGGACTTTTTGATAATTTTCTAAATCGTCAAATTCAACGCCTATCTCTTCGATTTTGATATTTGATTGATTGAATTTCTCACTGGCGTTTGCGGCCTGCAAAAATTGCACACCTCCACCGTAGTCACCAATTATACAAACAATATTAAAATGCGTCAATATATAATGAAAGTAGTTTATGTGATCCTGCATTTTTAAACCAGGCACAGCATAACTATGAACAAGTGTTCCAGTTTGAGTATTATCGTTTAATTTAAAAACCTGTATAGCAAAATCGTCAGAGCTTTCACTTTCAGCCCAACTGGGGTCAAATGCTAGCAAATATTTGGAGTCTTTATCTCCAGCTATTTCCATATGAGGAGCTTCACCTTCATTGATAGTGCATGCTGCCATAGTAGATGTCTTAAAGTACCCAGAACTGTCATCAGTAAAAATTGCATTAAACTCTCTATCAAACTGAGATTGACTCATAGTCTGCTTAGACTGATTAATCAAATTTTGATCGTATAAGGCTTCAGGAGCTACATCATAGCTAAAATGCATGATTACCCTCTTTGAGTTGTCTTTTGACCCAGGAGGCACACCGTTAACGATTAAATCCTCAAATGTCTCATACACCTTGTATAGATATTCAAATTTATAACTAGCAGAAGACAGGGCTATTAATTTATTGTTCGGCCATACATACCTGTCCTTTTCTTCCATCTTTCCCTGCGCTATTAATTTGTCTTCAAGTTTTTTAACCTTTTCTCTTTCGGTAGGGTTCTGAACAACACTAAGAAATGGTAATATAACTTCATTGTAAATATGTTCAGGCATTAAAAGAAACTCATCTATAATAATTCGATGAAATCTAAATCCACGAAGCTTAGATCCATCACCAAGGGGAAGAGCGATAATTTTAGAATCTCCGATCTCTAAAGTCCACTGATCGTTTTTCTTGGATTTTTTAGTAATGCATTGAGATAAAAATTGCGCTTCTGGCTTGCCTGCGATATCCTCTATCTTTTCGAATATCATTTTCGACTGTCTGAAGGTTGCTGCTAATATTCCTATCTGCACTCCTTGATTGAATATAGCGTCCAGAAAAGCGTATATTGCAGTGCTAAAAGATTTAGACATTCCACGACTCCATATACCTAAAAAGTAATCCGTTTCGAGCATTGATTTAATCGCCAAATGTTGAAATGGAAAAAGCTCAACTCCTGACAATAAATTAGTGGTAAAAGTAATATTTTCTCGAAGAAAATTATGGAGGTGATATTTGGCATCTTGTTCGTCAAGATGCCCTTGTAATTTAAGAAGCTCTTCGTTTAGATGAAGATCTTTCTTAATAAACTCTTGTTTGCCTGCGTCCCAGCTCATCTATTGTCTAAGAAATATTGCATATCTACCGACCAAAGCTTCTTTCCGTAAACCAAAAGCTTAGGTATTAAATATTCTGACTCACGCCTGCCTCCACTAAAAATAAACTGACATCTTCTTGGGAATTTATGAGTTAAGAGGCGCATGTTATGCCATATAAAGGGAAGGTTTGATTGGCGGGGGCCAAATATATTATTCTTCTTGATCTCTTCGATAGAGCTTTCGACCACTATAAACAAATAAGAGTCAAACTCTATAGTCCTTTCCATCTCCCTGTTAAACCTATCGTAGCCAGTGGTCATCGTGCTTTTAAAGTCGGTCTCGCTCTTTCTATCTACATAGGTATAATTGTAGTGAGGAGAGCCAACTGCATAATCCCCAAAATCAAGTTTCATTGATGCCGACTTGTTAAAAGACAAAGGTTTTTTTTCTCGAGTGTCGATAAGGATTTTTGCTGAGTCTACGTTCTCGTCAGGTTTAAAAAAGTTTTTAAATAATTTTTTATTAAATAATGGCTCTACTTTGGCTATCGAGCATGCCTTAGAATAAGAACCAAAAAATTTTTTATAAGTATTTAAATCAGGCAAGTCATGCAATAAAAGCTCTAAGTAAGAAGGGCCAAAAGAAAGATCTTTCGAATTTATTCTAAATTTTAAAATATTAATTAAATAATCTTTTATTTCTTTTTCGGGGGCATAGTCGGCCCAACTATAAAAGTTATCTAAACAAGAAAAATCTTTATTAAAATATTCGCTTTTGTTTGTGTACGGTAAAAGCTCGCCAGTATGTCTGTCTTTACGCTGGTAAAAATTGACATAATACTCCGCTACAGGAATCTTGTGAATCCTGGAAAGGTGAAGGTGCAGCCCCTTGTCGTTCTTGAACGACTTCTGGCATACCTTACATACAACGCGATCAGGAGGCTGGCTCAGCTTCTAAGCTCTCTTCTGCTACCTGAGGACCCTCTTCTGGGTTTTCGGCGGCAGATTCGCTTGCTTGTTTTTGAGCAGCTTCACTCTCTATCATTTTATCGTATACTTCTTGCTTTTTATCTTCGCTCATTTCAGAGACAGAATTTTTAGCAAGAGTAATTGAATAAAACTTAGCTGCCTCAAGCAATCCATTGATGTTGAGAGAGTTAAGATTTGCGTTAGCAATTCCTTCGATAATCTTTTCTTCGTCTTGTTTAGTAATCATAGTTTAAATTCCACGTTGCCTTCATCGAGAGATTTGTTTTCTGGTTCGATGATCTTTTTAACCGTTGTTTGGTGAGTCTCTTGGCCCCCAACATTTTCTTCTTTAAGATTGTTTTTATTTATTACTTGTTTTAATGTTGCAATAATTACTTTATCTTTTTCTGTTATAGGTTCAAAGTTTGGTTCATTCTCAAATATTTCCTCTATTTGAGAGTATTCATAATCTCCTACTAATAATTCTACTTTTTTCATGTTGCGTCGTGTTTTGATATTCCTAATACTTTTGCTTTCCAGCTATCCATATTATCAAGTCTAGTAGTCTCTTCTTCAACTAATTTTTTTTGCATTTCTGCTAATTCGATCATTCTGCGTCTTTCGTGCTCAGATTGAAAGTTCTTTACTAAGGATATAATGGTTGCGTTTTCTTTACTTTTATTTTTTAAACGTTCAGCTCTATCACCATTAAGTTTTTTAATTAAAGATTCCATTCTTTTTTCACACTTATCATATTCATCGGTTTTCGATTTTAAGACTTCAGCAAGACGCACAGTCATCTCTTGTTGGTCCTGTATCTCATTAAACATGGTATTTAGTTTTTCAATGTGCCCCGAAATATTTTTTAAATTAATATAATCAACACACACATTGATATATAGATTAATCTCATCACTTGTTAAGTCTGGTTTGTCCCATGTAGCTCTTATAAATTCAGCCTCGAATAATTCTCTATCTTTCATGCTGTTATAATTGCTAATGACTTGTATGAATCTTGGCGCCGCAAGACTTCTCATTAATGATTCTATGCATTCCTTGTCTTCATATGATAATTTATCTTCTGATAAACCTTTCATAGTAAAGTCGTTTACTTTATTTAATGCAGTAGTAAAAATTTTTGGAGGAACGTAAGCTCTGTTGACAGCTGTTTCGGTTTCATGCACGAATGCTGGCTCATATTCTCTTAAGAAATCAAGAACCGTATGATGCTGTTTGCAAAAACGTACTATATTTACATCTGGAAATAAAATTTCTGCTATTTGGAAGGCGCTCAATCCGTTTTGAGCTTGAGCTTTAATGAATTCAACTTGTTGCTCGGTTAATTCTATATCTTCTACTTTTTCCCTGAATCTTGTTTGGTACTCCAATTTTTCTTCTGATAGAAATTCTCTGACAGCTCTACCCTCTCTGCTTCTTCCATCAATTGAGTCATTCTGAAAGACTAACCTAGTTAGCTCTAGGAGATCAGGGGTTTCTTTAAAGTTTTCCCTAATTACTTGTTTTTGTTCTTCACTCAGGTTCATCGCCTAAAAATGTTATACCTTTATTTTTTAATATTTTAGAAGCTTTTTCTTTTAGCATCTTTTTTAAGTTTTTTATTTGTTTATAACCAGCTTTTCTTCCTGATTCGGTACTTTTGAACCCCATTTCTTTGGCAACTTCTTCGTCGTCTTTGTTTTCTATATAAAGCATTTCAAAAGCTCTATATTGTCTAGGGTTAAGGTTCATCTTCATTTCTTTGAAAAGTTTCTCTGACGCTGCGGAAATATCAGATCCTAAAAACTGTTCGGAACCTTGATCGACTTCATGGATATGACTATCCAGAGATAGAGTGATTTTTACATTATAAGCGTGTTTTTTAGAAGACTCCCATTTTGCATACAAAGGGCAGGTTTTGTCTTGAACTCCGCTTTCGGTAAAGCTACAAAGATTGTACTCTACATCCGAATTAAATGGGCAATTGAGACATGGTCTTGCGTAATTGCTGTAATGATTGCGCAAGATATTTTTCATTTGATTGGCTATAATTTTATTTAGCCAAGGCTTAATGGGCCTTGATTGATCCCATTGGTGCCATTTTTTACTTATGTGAGCCCGTATGATTTGACAAACATCATCAAAGTCAACCCAGTTGACTGAGGTCAAAAACCAATTCCTTCGCCTTTTCTTTAACTCTTCGTCGATCAGGCTAGAGAAGTCTTCGTATACTAAATTACGATCTTCTTCTGGAGGATCTTCCTTGGCTTTCTTGGGCATTAAATATATCTCCAACTTTTATAGCCTTGCTCCCCAGCGATCCATCGTCACTAATTTCATATTCTAGCGAACCAATTGATGGAACATAATCAATATCCGTTTCTCCTTCTGCCAAAGAAGCCTGCACTTTATTGTCAGGTTTCTTTCTTAAATTGTTTACTTTTTTATCTGTTGTGCTGATACCCATAGGGTGTCCACAACTAGAGCAAAATTTAGGTTTAGATCCAGAATAAATATTTTTAGAACCGCATTCAGTACAGTATATTGCTTGCATATACTTTTATAGTAAAAATAACTGTGCAAAAAATCAATTATTATACTAAATACCCAGCAATAATTCTTGCCTGTCTTCTCATGAATTCGTTTGTCTTTTCTCCAAACTTTTCGGAAGAGTCAATATCACAAACGCTTAGTTCACAATCTTTTACGCATGATTTGACGTAGTCAACTCCTAGAATGCCTATAATTTTATTATTTAAAGTTTTGATCGGAATGTTGTAAATGCTTTGCACACCTTTAGCTTTCATAAGTGCAGAAAAAGCATGGTCGCCAACTTCATCAGGTGATTGAAAAAAGAAACATTCTTTTTTTACGATACTATCAATATATTCATAATAGTTAGAAACTATATGATTTTGTGAATAACCTGATTCTCTGCTTACACCCTGGGTTGTGGTTTCATGTGTGCAGCTGAATTTTTGTTGGCTTCTGCCCGACATATAATAAGAGCCATTATGAAATTGAAAGATGTATGCTCTATCTGCCCCCATCTGTTCCATTACAAAATTTAAAGCAGTATATATATTATCACTGTTTTGGTGCTCTGTTAAAATGGGGTCAAATTTTCTTGACTTAGAAAATCTCTGCCTCATAAAAACACTAGCTATTGTGGCAAAGGCCCCAATCAGCGCTGATATTACTATGTACAATCCTTCCATATTTAATTATTACACGTTTTAAGTTTAGTAATTATATATTTTAGTATTTCACTTCTAAAGATATCATCTTCGTTAAATTTAAAATAATGAATTCCCTTAGATTTGCTTTCTTGATCTTTGAATAAATTAATCATATCTTTAAAGCCACTTTTTCCGTTGATGTCGCTTTGCATAATATCACCGCAAATGAATAATTTACTATTACTTCCTATTCTTGTTATTAAGGTGGTGAGTTCTTTGAATGTAAAGTTTTGAGATTCATCGGCTACCACAACTTTGTCTATCCAATTTGCGCCTCTTAAAAAGTTTATAGGCATAGCTTGAATCCTTCCTGAAGTTATCAGTTCTGTTCTGACGGTACTTGTTTTAGGGAGAAGCTCAGTAAGCTTATCTTCTAATGGAGCCATATAGGGATTAAACTTTTCTTCTAAGGTTCCAGGGAGCGCTCCTAGCCCTTTGTCGGCGCTCTCAATCGCAGTTCTTACATAAAGTAGGTCTAGGTCATAATTTTTTTGCAAAAGCCTAAGTGCAGCAAAAACCGCCATATAGGTTTTTGTAGATCCTGCGGGCCCGTTTACGAAAACTACATTAGTATGTTCGTCGCATGCTATATTAAGAAAGACTTTTTGTTTTTCGGTTAACTCTTTACCTTTAACGATTATTTTAGATCTTAAAGAATTGTTTGCTATACCTTCTATGTCAGGGGTAGATTTTTTACGTCCCATATTTTATTATTGGTTATAAATGTAAATACACTTAGTTTAGTGTAATATAATATATAAATGCCTAATTTATCAAAATACGACGTACTTCATTTGCTGTCAAAAAGCATGCCTTCTTATAGCGCTACGCAGTGGTTAAAAACTGCAAATAAATCTTTGGACGGTAAGGCTCCGTCTGATTTATTAAAAGATGGAGAGATTGAAAAAGTATACGCTCAACTCGAAAAAGAAGTCAAGAAAAAGAAAAAATGACTACTTATACTCAAATAGGAACACTTACTCATCGTTACCAAACCGAACCTGGCTACAGTAACACATATGAAGATACTAGAAGGATTATTTTTAATTGGACAACTGGCACCAGTACTGATTTAATAGCAGCAACTCAAACGCTTATAGGGAATCTAAACGATCCAGACATCAATTCAGACGGACAAAATTGGTCTTATGCAAAAATGTGTGAAGGTGATCCATCAACAGTATGCACTGATGGATATTTAAAATTTAGGGGAGCGACAGCTGTTTTTGGAACAACGCCAGTTGCTCCTTCTGAATTAGATCCTAACCCTCTATATAATGGAGGGCCAGGTCAATCCCCTGAAGATCAATCAAATTGGCCGCCTGTAGGTCAGGGAGAGATTGTTAATATACCTGGCTTAGGTAATGTAAAAATTACAACCGCATCAACTGAAGAAGCTGTGTTTTCATTAGAAGTTCAAGAGACAGCTCCAGATCCTCCCATTGAAACCCCTGAGCCTGAAGAAGAAACTCCCACTGAAACTCCCACTGAAACTCCTACTGCAACACCTACTCAAACAGCTGATTGTTCAGCTATTCCTCAGGAATGTCGAATAACAATACCAGAATTAACTGACGCCACCACTTCTGAAGATACTGATGAGTTTATTGTTTCTAGAGGAGGAGAAGCTTTTAAAGTTTCAATGAACGAAATCATTGAAAATATAATAAATGACCAAAGGGTTCTCGACAAAGTAACTAAAATTGTTACTGAGAATCAGCCTGCTACTGGGACTCCTAGCGATGGTGGCAGTTCTATGGTGGCAATTACTCCTTATGCTTTGTTGGATGTGGGCCCAACTTTGTCAGAGGCTAATACAGGAAGTGTTACAGCAACAACTGCATGGGGCGCATCAGATACTGGATTTGGAAGCTATAAGACATACAATATTCCAACGAGTCAAGTGCCCGAAAATGCAAGCATGATTATTCTTAGAGCAGAAAGCTCTTCAAATGATGACAACGGAGTCACTTGTAATACCAAAATATATGTCCAAAGTTCAAAGTTTGCGGGCCGAAGAGTTAGTTTATCATTTTCTCCAAATAATAGTGATGATGCAAGTGCAGATGCTAATACTTTTTTGGTGCCGTATACTTCAACTATTGATATAAAATATTACGGTAAAGGCCCAGCAACTCATAACGCTGCAAAAGTTTATATAGATGGTTATACTCAGCCTTCGTCTGGTAGCAGTGATGAATCTGGCGGTGGGGTGGCTGCTAAGTGCAGCTTTGACGGGGCATACAACGGCTCTGGCAACATACCTGTTTCAGGAGCTACCAATATAGCTAGTGTAATCAGGGATAATACAGGCGTCTACACCGTTAATTTTACTTCTCCCATAACTGAACCTGTAGCGTTTGTATCTGCAGTCAATCCTTCAACAACCAACCCTATGGATGCTAGTATAGTTGCAATAACATCAACGTCTGTACAAATTATCACAGGTACAAACACATCAGGCAGAGTTAATGTAGGAGTACACCTACTTGTTTTCTAGAAAGTGGTTACCAGTAGTACCGTTGAGATAATGAGGTTTAGAAGACCTACTTAGAGTCTTCTATTTTTAGCTGAATTACTTGTGTAACGCTCCGCAAATTCTTTTTCGTCTTTTACGTTGTGTTCTTTGAAAAATTTATTTCTGGCAGATTCAAAGGTTTCTTTAGCTATTTTCTCTACTTCTTGTAATTGTTTCTTTGTTATTTTTGGCATTTTATTATTCATCGTCTGGTATTCTATCAGGTGGAACTTCTAATGGTACAGAGCTAGTAATAGTTACCGTAGGAGGAGCTGGAGGAGTAGCAGAAGGGGGATCAGATGCGGCTGTAAAGTTTTGTATATCTATCCACGCATTCTGTGAATAAAAATACATCTTAAATGAAAGATCTTTAGAGGCGACTGTCTCAGTTTCTTCACTAGCCCAAACCCATCCTTTAGATACAGTATTGCTGCCATTAGTTCGGTCACTGTGTAAATAGATATAAGGCCAAATATCGAGAGATAGCCAGAACCACCCCAATCTTTCATTCCATACCCAGTAATTCTCTGTATAGTTTGCGTTGAGCCTCGATGTATTTCCCAAATTTAGAAAATACCAATTCATTGTAGCCAGATGAAAAAACCAAGCCCCTCCCTTATTGTCATCAAAGTTTTGTTCAGCGCTATCGTTGGCCCAAATAGTCAGTCCAAAGTCTGGATTCATTGGGCTGCCCATTCCTGAGAAGTATCTAGGCGCTATCGTAGCATTGGTTCCGCTCACACTAATTAAAGGAGCGAAATGCTCTAAAAATTTACCCAAACCATAACTAATACTGGTTAAAATTCCATCTTTGTAATTTCTTAAAGTAGAAGGAAATGCATATTGATATGTAGCTTCTGGCCCAGTAAATCCAGCTCCGCCGCCACCAAGATCTAGAGCAAGTTTTTTAGTTTTATATTTTACTTCCCCTTCGCTTCCGTCACATGCAACTTCTTCTTTATTTGCGTCCTGACAGAAATCAACAGTCTTTAATCCGCCATCAGGATCAAGAAAGTTATCTAAGTTGCCGCCGTTTACTGGAGTGGTAATTCTTTTTATAGGTTTACCTGTTACTGGATCGGTTTCTTCATATCCTGGCTGATCTTCAGGGTCAGGCGCATTACCAGCTTCGTCAAGCTTCCAATATATATCGTTAGACCCTCCTGAGGGAATACTCGATGTATGAGCTTTAATGCATTCGTAAACTTTATTATTATAAACAACTTTATCTCCAACATTATAGCTGGTACTGTTAGACCAAACAGGAATTGACGGGTCGGAGGGCTCAGAAGGAGGAGTGGCTATAGAGTTATTATATGCTTCAACAGCTTGAGCGATTGTAGCTTTTTTTGTTAGGGGGATTCTTTCGTTAGTTCCATCCCCGTCAGCATCTTCATTCGTTGCTACTATTAAATAGTCTTTTTCTGAAAGTTGTACGGATGCGTCAAAATCCTCAAGCTCTCTAATCTTTTTTACATTTTCTGTATTTTCTGCCATAATAAATTATACTGATTAGTGTTTATAAATTCAATTCTTATTTTTTGGAAGCTTGGGACTTACATTGATGATACCAGTACTCTCCTCCATCTCTTAGTGTCTGATTGGCAAATCTAATGTATTCTATATGGCTTTCTATTAAATCTATTTTTTCTCCAATTTGGTGGGACGGCGACTCTTCTTTAATTTCTTTAAGAATTTCTAAAACAAAATCAAAATAAGGGCAAGTATTTGTAGGGATTTCAGGAGCCCCTTCCTTTAATTGATCTATTGTAGATTTTCGGGGCATAATGATACATTGCAAAAAAATTACTTCTTCTCTTCTTTGTCTTCTCCCTTTTTCTTTTTATTTTTTAGAATATTCTTTTTGATAAAGTCGGGAAGCTTTTTTTGCTTGTCTGTCAAGCCGCTGTCATCTTTTTCTTCTTTATCTTCAGCTTTTGAAGATTTCTTAGCTTTTTCAAGTGCTTCCTTGCTTGGGCGGTCTTTGTCCCCAGGTTTTGCGGGACGATAATTTTTTCCCATTCTTTGCTTTTTCATCTGAATGTTGTGCCACAAGCCGTGTCCAGCGTCGGATTCTTCTACCTTTTTAAGAAGTTCACTGTGGGAAGCTCCAGGCATGAAAATATCTTTTTCTCCAGATTTTCCTTTGTGGATCTTATCCATTCCCATTTTCTTAGCCATCTTCATAGCTTCGCCTGGATTATCAAAAGTATATTTCGACATATTGTGAGCAGATCTTGTTTCATCAAGCTCGTCAAGAATAATAGCTTCGATTTCGTTGTCAGTAAGTTCGACTTCAGAACCCTTTACTTTTGTTCCAGCGCGCCATTGCTTACATGACCAGTATCTTGCTTTTGTCTTTGGGCCAGGATTTTCACAATTGTGACGGGCACGAAAGCTTTTGCGGCGAGCAGGATCGTCACGCTTGATCTCCATGTTAGGGTCGCCAAAATTGACTTTAACTACATTTCCTTTTTCATTTTTTACATAAACAGAAAATTTCTTTGGTCCACCAGGAGTTCTAAATGGTTTGTTAAGCTTTTTGCCTTTTTTATCTTCTGCCGCCCAAGTTTCATCATCGATGATTTCTTCAAAGCCTTCTTCTTCCTCTTCGGCGAATAAATCGTCAAAGTCACAATCGCACTCATTCAGAAGGTCATATTTTTCAATATCAAGATTTGCTTCAAGCTTTTCTTCAACAGTAAAAGTTACTTCGTCTTCTACCCCATCATTAATTGGAGAAACAGAAGATTTTGCTATATCTTGGTCGGCCTTACGATAAGAATCTTTTACCTTGCCTCCTCTGCGCATTTTCAGGAAAGTGTTTACTCTAGCCATTGCCCATCCGCCACGACTCATGCCAGGACGATGAGAGCTTGAGAAAGCGCCAGCCCCACGACGATATACCTTTTTTAATTGAGAAAGAGTTACTTTCTTTTTGGATTTTGCATTATGCTCTTTTACTTTATTTTTAAGAGCCTCAATAACCTTTGCGGAAAATGTAATGCTTGGGCCGTCTTTGCCTGCACTACCTGGCTTATTTTTTGATGAGCCTTTTTTCTTTTCAGAAGGTTTGGCTGGAGTTTGTGCCCCGCTTTTTGGCCCAGAGCGTTTTCCAATAATTTGATCGCTAAAGTCTAATTCTTTCATGTTATTTTATATTACACAGAAACACACGGGATTTAAATAAAAAAAAACCTTTTTTTAAAAATATGCCCCCAGATTTTTTTCACACGAGCAAATATATGAAAACCTATTATTTTAAAATGAGAATGAAAAACACCACCCCCCGCGACTATGTCGCACAAGCCTATTTGTAATAATTCAAAAAAGTGGGCACTTCTATTTTAATTGGATAAAAAAAACCTTGCAATTGCTTGTTAGCTATGTTACCTTCTAGGTATGTTAGATAAGAAAATAGAAGAATTCATACAAGACAATGGTCTTGTTCGTGTGCAAGCTAGCCCGATGTCCGAGGCTTTTGATCTGTGGGAATGCCCAGGCGGTCACATTTGGACATTCGACATGATCGTTGAAGCAGTTAAAAATAACTAAAAAAAAATTCGCGTTTATCTC
>Ga0163109_10000254_pt1 | contig 43268 bp, 54 predicted proteins | sample CRUFie1St13metaG_FD_108704 | JGI IMG/M metagenome (GOLD analysis project Ga0163109, IMG submission 108704) | Marine microbial communities from the Costa Rica Dome - CRUD Field 142mm St13 metaG | ecosystem: Environmental > Aquatic > Marine > Oceanic > Photic zone | place: Costa Rica: the Eastern...
ACTAAATTAGCACCAATACCAAATCCAGCTCCGGAACGAGCAGAAACTGCCATAGATGGAATATAAGTATCAAGGATAGCAAATGTTGCAGCAGCAGTTAAAGCAATAAGTGCAATTTCTTCTAAGTTTAATCCTCTCTTGGCATTAGGTATAGCAAAAGCAGCGATAGCTACCATTAAACCTTCAACGAGATATTTAATAGCTCTTTTGATTAGCTCACCAATATCAAATGCTTCAAACATTATATATAAAATATATAGAAAAAAATATTAATATAATAAATACTTAAAATTTATACAAATATACTAAATATATGCCAAGTTTTTCTAAACCTGTTGTAGACTTGTTAGACGAAGACGAGAGAATTAGTGGTCAAAAGTTTTGTTGCATTTCATTTTTATCACCAGACAAAATCCTTAAAAAAAAGGATTTATTTTTATTTCAAGAATTCCTAAAGACATTTGATTTTATTAAATCAATGGAAAAATATGAACAATTTTTACAATTTATAATTTTTAAATATAACTTAGATCAACAATCATTAATGGATGACTTCAAATCTTTTGTTAGTGAAGAAAAGAACAATTTATTAAAAACAACTATAGAAGATGAATATAAAAATTTCTTAGATGCAAATGAAGAAGCACTTGATAAAAAATTCAATGAAGAGAATTCTTTTCAAACAAACGTTCGTGGAATAAAAGTAAGAGGATCTTTTAATACACAAGAAGAGGCAGAGATGAAATGTAAAATGTTACGTGAAGTAGATCCAAATCATGATATATTTGTTGGACCAGTTGGTACTTGGATGCCATGGGAACCTGAAGCATACAAAACTGGTAAAGTTGAACATCTAAACGATGAATTAAATACTTTGATGCAGGGTAAAGTTGAAAATGAGAAAAATGCAAAGATTGAATTTGAAAAGAGAATAAGAGAAGCAAAAGAAAAAGCTATGGAAGATAATAAAAAATTAGCAGAGAAAACAGGTAATGTTTTATCACAAAAACTCGATGAACATGGTAACTTAGTTAATACATTGCAAGTTGATTATGATAGTATACCAGATAATGAAGTAATCTTACCAGAAGAAATGAAGGAAAAAGGCGGCTCTGTTAATATATCAGCAAATGTAAGAAGAGAATTATTTGAAAGTCAAAACATTCAACAGCAACCTATAAGTCCAAATAAAGCAGCACGAAAATCACCTAGTTTTGAAAATGTAACTGAAATACCTAAAATGGGGGATAAAGATGATAATTAAATGATACTTAAATTTCCTTATCAAAAATTTCCTTATCAAAAATGCTTCCTGGTACAGCTATTGGTGGAGTTGGTTTAGGAAGAGGTTTTAATCCGTCCTTCACTCTTACTTTGTTTACATCTTCCCATTGAATTAATATTTTTATATAATCAGGATGATCTTTTAAATAAATAATTTTTTTCTCTTCATTCATAAATTAAGAATATATAAATATATAAAAACTTCATTAAATAATAAATTAATATTATCTTATGGGGAATGAAATATCTATAAATAAGATAGGATATGAAGATGTTCAATACGCTATAAATAATAATTTTATAATTATAAATACACTGTCTAGTATTAAACAAAGTTGTCTAATAAAAAATACTATAAATACAAATGATGAAGAAACCACAATAAATCAATTAATCAATGATGTAAACTCAAATATAACGATAATAATATATGGTGAAAATTCACTAGATAAATCACCAATAGAAAAATGTAAAAAATTAATACAATATGGATTTTCTAATATTCATATATACGTTGGAGGACTTTTTGAATGGATGTTACTACAAGACATTTATGGTTGTGATAATTTTCCAACAACATCTAATGAATTAGATATATTAAAATTTAGGGCAATCTCTACACTCAATAAAAAATATTTAAAATAATTTTTTTCTATGCGTATTTTATAATGGCTCAAACTAGAAAAGTTCACCATACCAAATCCAAAGTTAGCAAAAAAACTATGCGTGCTAGAATTAACCGTGCTAAAAGAGCTACAAAGAAGGCTGTAAGCATGGTTAAAAAGGCAAAGGTTGCTGAAAAGCGTGCCCGCAAAGCTTTATCTGTTGCACACAAAGCAAAAATGGCTATTCACAAAAAATCACACAAGATGCACAAAAAATCACACAAAAAGAGAAGACATCGCAGACATTAAATAATGTAATTAATATTAAATATTTATTTAATATTAATAATTTATAAAATTTTTTTTAACTGTAAAGTTACTATATTATGAACCCAAAAACATAAATATTTAGGCATAAATTCATGATATATTTCGGTTTCATATTTTTTAGAAAAATTATAATTTGAGAAATTAACACGTGTACTATCACATATAATTATCATTGAAGGTGTTTTATTATTTTCCTTTAATTTTCTAATAAATTCTATAAAATTATCTATTCTTTTTAAAATTAATTGCATTTCATAATATATTTCATTTTCTACTCTTTCATATTCATAATCATCTTTTAAAGCATACCCTAAATCTATTTTAGTTCGATAATGTGAAATTGCATCATTACCTTCAATACCATAACAAGGTGTTCCATAACAAACAAAATAATCTAAATCTATATTTAAAATATATTTATCTGATATTTTAGAAATCATATTATCTGCATAATGAACATTTGAAGTTGTAAATTCTACATCTAAATCATTATTATTTGTAATTTGTTTATTAACTTTTACTGTATATTTTGGACAATTACCACCATAAAAGTATGATTTATCTTCATTTATTGATAGTTTAATAGTTGAAGTGTTGTATGGTTCTGTAACCCAATCAGGCGTTAACCAAAATACACCTTCATTTTTATCGTAAGGTAACAACATTGGAACTAATACACCACCTATATCGTTTATAATATCATTAATGTTTACATTTAATTCGTTATTTTTTATGTATTTCCTTAGAAGAATTCTATCATTTTTTATTTCGTTCATATCAGCGTGTGTATCAACATGTAATATTGTTCCTGGTATTGACTTTATATTTTTATATACATATTCTACTGCGTGATTATGTTTTGAAAATTGATAAACGGGTATATTTTTTATTTTTATAAATTCATTATCATTCATAAATTTATAATAAAACGTTATACGATCATTTAATTCTTCTAATATTGGTATTTTAAAAACAAAATTATCTATATTTGATAAATGTTGATACATTCTGTCTATTTTTTTTAAATTTTTTTTCAATTCATGAATAGTTAGTAGAGTTGGATTTTTATAAATTTTCAACTCTCTATATCTTAAATAATTATCAAATTTTATTATTTTTTTTTCTATATTTGAAATATATCTATCATATTCATCATCTTCAAAATTTGATGTATTGCATAATGCTAATTTATTAGAATTATAAATAGTTCTGTACAAATTATTTCTGTCAACATATTTTAAATTATTTGTATCATCAAAACATAAATAAATAAATCTTATTATTAATAATAATATAATTATAAATAAAAAACATTTAATCAATACCATATAGTTAAATTATTTAATTATATAGTATGATAAACTTATTTTAAATGAATATAAAAAGAATTCACTTATACTTATAATAATGAATGCAATTAAAACACCTCCCTACTCTACTACTTCTTTAAGTGATGGTTCTATTTCAGAAAAAGATAATTCTGATAACTATGTTAAATTGCCAGAAAATGAGATTATAAATACATCTGATCCACGTGATGATTTATCTTTGTTAAAAGAGAATTTAATTCATTTTAAAGAATCTTATCTTGATGGAAAATGTTTAGATAATTATCCAGAACATAAGACAGCTTTTCGTGCAGGAGTTGTTATACTGTTATTTATGTTCATTGTGAATGGATTACAATCATTCGGAAATGTTATGTTGTCATATAGAATGAGAAAATTTGAGTATGCTCTTAGTGAACATAAGGCTAGTATTAATGAGTTATATAGAACTAAATATAATTTTATTTTAGATACATTACATGAATGTAAGATTGATAGTAATTATTATCCTCCACAAGAGCCTACACATGAACCATTTATTTAAGAAATGTGTAAAATTTCCTTAATTAGATCAATCTCATCTCCATCGTTTGTGTTTTCGTTATTTGCTCTTAAATATATTAGTCCTCCGACTATAATAGTATATGTTCCTAACATAATATAATTTATCATAACTTTATAGTAAGTAATAATATTTTATTTAAAAAATCAATTTTAATAAAAATGATTTTTTAATATTAAATTAAATAGTTGGTATAAATTCCCAATCTAATTCATCACAAATTTTTTTCCATATATTATCTTGTTCAATCCTTTTTTCACGATCTTTTAACATTGGAAAAAATGGAAGAAATTGGTTTTGATCCAGTAATTCACATAACTTGTAAACTGTATAATAATAATTTAAAAAATTTACTCTGTCATCCGGACAATATTTCGCATAAGGAGCTTGAATATCCATGAATAAATTACATAATGTATCTTCTAATTCTGGTGTCATTACAGGGGGTTTTATACCTATTATATCTTTTATAAAGGGTATATGTTCATAGTATTTATTATATCCTAATTTTTTTAATATCTCTTTCGCTTTTGAATTTGTTATTGATGACGTTTCAATTCTCTCTTTTTTTATCTGATTTTTAATATCTTCTATTACTGATTCTGGTATCTGTGTTGTTTCTTTTGCTTGAAATTGCGCTAAAATCTCTCTAAAATGATTTATTCGTTTATATGCATAAAAGCACACTTCTTTAGGCGGTTCTTTATATGACGGCTTTTCATTTTCTATTAGATATTGTTTATTTATAAAACATTTGTTACATATTAATATTCCTTCCTCATCCATAGGTATTAGCTCACCCTTATTACAACGATCACATATGTTACTTGATATTACAAAATTATTTACATCAATAAAATCTGAATTAACACGACTTAAGTATGATGTTACTATGTTTTTTGTATTTTGATCAGCTTCATTATTATTACTTGAATCTATTTTAAAAAAACTATTTAATCTTTTACTTTTCACTTCTAATTTTCCAATATTTTTTTTTTTTTCAAAATAATTAAAAACATCTTTAGCATTTTCTAATAAATAATCTTTTTTCATATTTTTTATCTTCTTTAGTTGTTTTTTTATTTCTTTTATTTTATCTTCAATATCTAGTTTTTCATCTATTGTAGAAGAATTATTCTCTAATAATGATTCTAATAACTTTTTCTTTTCTAACAATTCAGGATAATTATTCTCCTCTTCATTTTTTATTTTATTTAATATATCTTTATGTTTTCCATCTAATGTTACAGATGATCGATAATCTACATGAATTTTTTTTGTTGTTTTAGGCTTAAAATTAGGCATATATAATTATATTTAATAAATATTTATATTAATTTTTACATTTAAAAATTACAATACTTTTCTATAAATTTTATATGGATAAAATTATCGAAGAAGATAAATTAGCAAAATGTATTTTCATTTATAATGCTCTCGAAAATGGATGGACTATTACAAAATCTAATGAAAACTATATATTCAAAAAAAAACATGAAGATAAAAAAGAAGTTTTTGAAGAATCATACCTTAATACCTTCATAAAATCAAACATTAATATTCAAAATTTTTTAAACAAGTAACAAATTAATTCAATTAATTAAACTATTTTTAAAAATTTTTTTATCTTTAGCTATAATATAATATGGGTGGTGGACTTATGCAACTCGTAGCCTATGGCGCTCAAGACGTATATCTTACTGGTAATCCTCAAATTACCTTTTGGAAAGTTACATACCGTAGATACACAAACTTTTCTATGGAATCTATTGAACAAACTTTCAACGGTCAAGCTGATTTCGGCCGTAGAGTAACATGTACTATCACCAGAAACGGTGATCTTGCTTACAGAACTTACCTTCAAGTTACACTTCCAGAAATCGGATCTTCTGAAGCTAGACATGCTCGTTGGTTAGATTACCCTGGAGAACAACTTATCGCTCAAGTTGAAGTCGAAATTGGTGGTCAACGTATCGACCGTCAATACGGAGACTGGATGCACATCTGGAACCAACTTACCATGACCTCCGAACAACAAAAGGGTTACTTCAAAATGATTGGTAACACTACTCAACTTACCTACATCACTGACCCTGAATTCGCTGCTGTCGATGGACCTTGTGGTGGAACTGATGCTCCTGCCCAAGTTTGCGCTCCTCGTAACGCTTTACCTGAAACTACTCTTTATGTTCCATTCCAATTCTGGTACTGCCGCAACCCTGGTCTTGCCCTTCCTCTTATTGCCCTTCAATACCACGAAGTCAAGATCAACCTTGATATCCGCCCTATCGATGAATGCTTATGGGCTGTTGATGACTTAGGAGCTGCCTCTGGATCTGCTCAAGCTACTACTGCTTACAACCAATCTTTAGTTGCTGCTTCCCTTTACGTCGACTATGTCTTCCTTGATACCGATGAAAGACGTAGAATGGCACAAAACCCTCATGAGTACCTTATTGAACAACTTCAATTCACAGGTGATGAATCTGTCGGATCTTCTTCCAACAAGATCAGACTTAACTTCAACCACCCATGTAAGGAACTTATCTGGGTTGTCCAACCTGACGCCAACGTTGACTACTGTGCTTCCCTTCAAGGAGGTACTCTTCTTTACAAGGCCTTAGGTGCTCAACCATTTAACTACACTGATGCCATTGATGCTCTTCCTAACGCTCTTCATGCTTTCGGAGGACACGCCGCTATCACTGGTGCCACTGGTTTCATCAGTGCATCTGGTCTTTTCCAAGACCCAGGAGCTGCTGATGTTGCAGGTACTCACTTCTCAACACTTGGATCCACTGGATATGGTGAATTAAAATCTGAAGCTGTTTCTGGTCTTTCTGATGCCGGAACTTTCGTTCTTGCTGAAAGTGCCCTTGACATGCACTGTTGGGGTCTTAACCCTGTTGTTGTTGCCAAGCTTCAACTTAACGGACAAGATCGTTTCTCTGAACGTGAAGGTACATACTTCGACCAAGTTCAACCTTTCCAAGCCCACACCAGAGCCCCTGATACCGGTATCAACGTTTACTCCTTCGCTCTTAGACCTGAGGAACATCAACCATCCGGAAGTTGCAACTTCTCCAGAATTGATAACGCTACTCTTCAACTTGTTCTTTCCAACGCTACCGTCAGCGGAACCAACACCGCCAAGGTTCGTGTCTATGCCACTAACTACAATGTCCTTCGTGTCATGAGTGGCATGGGAGGTCTTGCCTACTCCAATTAAATTTGAGGTTTTTACCTGAATAAATAATATAATCAAATTATTTATATTATTTAATATATATGAACCAACCACCAAGTTATGAAAAAGATTTAAAAGAAAATTATGTCAAAATTAATGATTTATATATACCAAAAGACTTTCAAACAATAGTTAAAGAAGATGAAACAATTCTAAAAAAAATATTTGATGTTATTGATAATCCTAATGAACAAGAAAAACTTATTGATAATGTTTTTGAAAATCCAAAAGAATTTGCATTTGTTTATAAGGATAGACCTTTCCGTTATACATACAATAGATTTAAATTGATTAATTTTCTTCCTCTTTTTGAAACGCTAATTGATGATGATTATGATGAAACTACAAAAAATAATATTAATAAAATGATCGAAAAATACACAAAAATAGTTATAGAAAAAATTATGGGAAAAATAAATGATTATTATGAAATATTTAAAAATAAATCTCATTATGAAAAAAATGAAGAGTTTGATAATTATTTTAAAAAAGCAAGAGATAATGAAATAGAAAAAATTAAACTTTTTGGAGAGAGAAATATAAAAGAAAAAGATGAAAAATTACAAGATATACATCAAATTCCTATAGATAAATTTAATAAAAATGAATGGATTGAAGAAATGAAAGAATGGGGTGATCATTTAGAAAAAAAAGAAAAATTTATAACTGAAGAAAATGATAAAAAAGATAGAGAAGAAAAACAAAAGGCTTTTGATAAAGCAATAAATGCAGCAATGGAAGAAAATAAAAAGAAAGAAACCGCTATAAATCAAAGTGTGAAACAAGCAAAGGAAAAAGCTATTATTATAAAAGAAAAATCTATTACAACTACAAAGAATCCTCAAGAAGAAACTTCTCCAAAGAAATCACATCATGAGAAAATAAATATTGATTACGAATTAAGAAACATAGAACATCTATGGGAAAATGGAAAAATTATCGATGGTTATGATTTATCAAAATCTAAAGTTCTAATTATCAATGATCTTAGTAATTATAAAAATAATAATAATAAAGATCTTAAAACAAAAAAATTAAATTGGGGTCAAACATTCAGAAGATTATATAAACTTTATAAGAAACAAGAAAGTAATAATCCAACTGTATATAATAAAGCACTTGAGAAAATGAAGAAATTATGGATGAATGTAATGAAATTTGGAAATTTCAATCAAGCAATACCACCTCAACAACAAGGAGGAAATATAAAATCAAAATCTAAAAAAAATATTAAAAAAGGTGGTAATAAAAAAAAGACGTTTAAAAGTCTCTTTTTGATAGATACATAAAAAAAATTGATTCAGTTTTGTATATATTAATGTATATATAAAACATGCAATCTGAAGAAATGAATTTCACAAGAGGTCCCAGTTTAACCCTAGCTGACTTAGATACTATGGATGAAAATTCCTTTTCGTTACATCAAGAAAATAATGGTATTGCTTTTAATGAAACTACTGATTTTCCAATGAAAAGTCCTAATCGATGTCCTGATGATTGGTTTGATGTTGAAAAAACAAAAAATCTTTATGGTGAAAATTTACCTCCAAAACTTAAACGTGAACGTAATTCAGATTATGCTATCTTTGAAAAAAATTTTGAAAGAGATGTTTTCAATTGGTTTGACTATATATCCGATCACAAAAAAGTTGGTATTATAAATCATTTAACCTTATTACTTTTATATAATGGAAAATTAAATGATCAAACACAGAATCAATATGTAAACAATGATGAAATACTAATACCTTATCATGATGATATTGATAAAGAAAGAGAAGAGTTTATTGAGACTACAGATTATTTAGAAGCAAAAAAAAAAGAAAAACTATATAAGGAAACTCAAGAATTTATTGAAACTACTCATTACTTACCAGCGAAAGAAAATGAAAAAAATTATTATCCAGAGAGCTCTCCTAGTATTTTAAAAGAAGAAGAAGAAGAGAAAGAAGAACAATTCAAAAAAAAAAATAAACATCATGGAGGAGTAAAACATGGTAAAGGAAAACATGGACGTATTCATCATATGAATCATGAAAATATTGAAAAAGAACAACAAATAAAAAATTGGTGGGAATAACAAAATTATACTAGTTATATAAATTTAATATAAATACTTTTTTATATTTACTTAAACTATGGAAAAATTACCTGATGATATCAAACGAATAATATGGAGCTTTGATGATACTTATCATAAAATATTTATTAATGTATTAAAAGAAATTCAATGTGCAAAAAGAAAAATTGAAAATATTATTGATTCTTATAATAAATCAGGTATATATGGTATTTATTTTTATGAATATCTTTATCATACTCAATCTAAAGAACAAAGAGATATTTTGTTGAATGAATTAATTTCATATCGTGATAAATATTCAGTATATAATACAATATTTCCGTTCTCTGAAAAAATATGGTGTAATCATATTATCGGTGAATTTAAAAAAGCTAACAATATAAGAATATATAGAAATATTGTTTAAAAAAAATTGATTTCAAATTTCCTTATCAGTTTCATTTAAAAATATGGAAACCATGGACTCTTTCATTAATGAAATTTCTAAAAAATATCAGCAACATATAGAAAATACTATAAAAATTCTTAGTAATAAATATTGTTTTAATAGTGAAGAAGCAATTCAGTATATTAATAATTATAATAATCCTATTGATAATGCTATTGATAATGCTATTGATTGTAGAAATGATGATGTATATATTAAAGTTGAACCCCAAAATTTACAACAAGTTTCAGAAGAGAAAAAGAAAAGAGGTAGGCCTAAAAAACCAATAGAAGAAACACAAGAAAAACCTAAGAAGAAAAGAGGTAGACCTAAAAAAGAAAATAAAGTAACTATTGTTCAGGATAGCGATGATGAAATTGAAATTAATAAACAATCTGAAAAATCTATTGAAGAAAAAATAGCTACTTCTGTTATTGATGACATTGTAAATGAATTAGAAGAAGAAGAAATTATCTATGAAGAAGAACCAGTTGTTGAATTATGGAACTATAAAGGAGATAAATATTTTAAAGATAATAATGAAAATATTTATAATTTAGAAACACGTGAAAAAGTTGGAATTTATAATAAAACTGATGATATGATTAATTCACTTAGTTAATTCAATTAATTAGTGATATTATTAGTTCTATTTAATAATTTAATAAATTTTTTTATTAAAATGAAATTTTCTTTTGATAATTTTGTAACTTCTGTTAAAAGTTTCAAGAAAAATAATAAAGTAACGCATCTAGTTATGTACAATAATATTAGTCCACTTCCAGGAGCAGAAATTGGAATACCTATAAATATTTTTGAAAACATATTTACTCAATTACACTATGGAGAACAAATACAACTACCATATTTTATAATTATTAGTTGTTTAATTGGTTATGTTACATATGGAACAGATCGTTTTTTTGATAGCTTAGAATATTATAATAATGATTTTACATTACCTATTTCAGATAAAAAGGAAAAACTATATAAATACATGTATGAAAATCAAAATTTCATAAAATCATCACTCGTATTAAGTAATATAATACTTTTTTATATTTTAAGCAATAATGAAGAAACAGTTCCATTTATCTTTATACTATTTATAAGCAATTTTTACAAAAAAATAAAAAAAGAATTTGGACTAGTTAAAGCACCTTTTATTGGTATTATGTGGATGTTATCGTCGGTTATTCTTCCATGTGTTCTATATGAACACAATTATAATATATTAAATGATCCTACAAGTTATTTACCTGCATTTTTCTCACTATTTGCTGCTTCAAATACTGCTGATATATCTGATAAAACTGAAGACGAAATCAATAAAATTGAAACAATTCCTGTAAAATTTGGAGAGAAAAAATCAGCTTATTTAAATATTATACTACTTTTAATCTCTTCTATATTATTTGGAATTAATCATAATTATCAACAAAGACCAATTATTAATACACTTTTTGAGTTAAATAATCTTGGAACATCACTAATTAATTTAAAAGTTCTTAATGGAACAAATATTAATGTAACAGATGTTATTAATCCTGGTAATTATACCATTAATCTTTAAAAATAGTTTGGAAATACATATCGTAAACTTCATCTTTGTTATTATGAGCTTCTCTATGTGGTCCAAATCCAGGAGATGAATTTACTTCTATTATAACACCTCCACTCATATATGATAATGATATACTTGGGCTAACGTAGTCAATTCCTAAGTTTGTACCTTCTAATACCTCACTACATTTTTTGAAGATTTCGATATTTTCAGGGTGTACTTGGTTTATATCTACTTTACTTGCATTTGCACCATTACTTAAGTTTATTACTCCTGATATATCTACTTTGTTTCCATATGGTACAATCATATCCATTTTATATCCTTGTTTCATTAAAAATTTTTCATCTAAGTTTTTTATTTTATTATATTTTTTTCTTTTCTTGTTATACTCATTTATTAATTCTTTTAGAGTAAGTATACCATCACCAACAACACTAGCACGTGTTTTTTCTACTATATCAATTATCTCTTTTTTGTGTATTAATATTCTATAATCTTTCCCTTCTGTATATTCTTCAACCATACATTTACTTAATGTATTACCAGCCATTACATTTCTATAAGGGTTTTTCATAAGATCTGATACTTTATTTTTCAATTCTTTATATGTATTTATATTTACAGTAACTCTATCTCCTTTTACTCCATTTGTAGGTTTTACAACAAATGGTGGTTTCAATTTTAAATATATATTATTCAAATTTTCTTCTATAGATAAATTATTATCACAAACATAAAAAGGTGGTGCTGGAATACCATTTTCAATTAATTTCTTTGATGTAATATTTTTTAATCTACATAATTCAATACATTTATTGCTATTTCCTCGCTTTTCTATATTTATCGTTTTTCCATCACTCGTTCTTATTAATTTCTTATTATAGAAATCTACTTTAATTCCATTATTCTTCATCCATTGTCTTACTGATTTAGATTTAAATGTATGTGATGAACTTATTCCTGCTTTATAATATATGTGTATTGCAAAAAGTACTAATACAAAAATTGTAAGTAATATAATATTATTAAATGTCATAATATATAATAATATTAAAATAATTAATGATTTATTAATCTATGTCTTATTAAATTTCCTACTGGATCATTTGATATTAATAATTCAATATCTTCTACACCACCATTTATAGTGAGATATATAATTTTTGCAATAAATTCATGATATTTATCAATCATATCACAATTTCTATCTTCATAACCTTCATCTAATGTTTTATGCATGATATTACCCCAATCACCATCCAATATATCAGAATGACCAAACTCTTCTAATATTAATTGTTTTTTATTTTCAATATTCAAATCTTCGGGTTTTATATCCAAAATTGGAATAAATGGTGTTTTAAAAGGGCTTGTTTTCCAAATATAAGACTTTTCTGATTTTACAAATAAACAACTTTTTATATTACCTTTATTTACTGACATTGTATCTTTATTAAAAAAATAATCCCAAACTAATTGTATTTTATCTTCATAAATGAAACGATCATTTACTGGATCAAAAAGAATTAGAGCATTTAAATTTTTATTATTCTTTGCATTTGCTATTGATCTCATACAACCTGAAGAATGACCTACTAATGAAACATTTGAATATTGCTCTTTTAAATACTCTATTAACTTACAACAGTTATATTTTTCACTGTAAGCTTTATTATAAACATATGCTGTTACATTTAAAGATGCTAAATGACTTAATACATTTGTATAAATTGTATCAGGTATTATTCCACTTGCACCAGTAAAAAATATAACGGCAGGTTGACTTTTTGTTTCAGATTTATAAAATGGTTCATATATCTTTATATCCCCAATATTATTAATATTTGCATGTCGTGTACGTATTGGATTATTATAACTTTCTATTAAGTTAACAAAAAACATGAGAAAAGATAAAATAAATACCGTTTTCATTTTAAATAGTATAAAAATAATCTTTTATATTATTTTATTATGTTTAAAATTTTTGCATTAAAAACTATTTATAGGGCTTTTTTAACTGGATTTCCAATTCTAACATACAATCCTTTTACATTAAACTCGTTTCATACTGATTTTACTGTTCAAAAATATAGTACATATGCTAATTATAAATTAAATAATTTCCAAAAAGATTATCTTCAAGAATATATAAGTAATTACACAAATACTCTTACGTTAACACCTATTAAATTAGATAAAGATTCACAAGAAGATTATTTTATAAGTGTAAACATTTATAATTGTTCATCACCTCTTTTCAATATACTTAATCCTCATAAGGTTACTCGATGTGAAATAAATACATATGTTAACAATAGTAAAGGGGAAAATGGAACCTTAATATTAGATTATACCTCTAATAGTTTGTCTATGGATCCTGTTAATTTTTTTAGATATCCTAGCCACACATTTTTCAAAAAACTTAATAACTTCATATTAACTTTTTCTGAAAATTCTAATCATCGTTTTTCACTTAAATACTCTACTAATAATAAAATTAGATACAAAATAGATAAAGAAATACACAGATTTAGTGATAATATATTTTATAAAAATGGTATTATTGACAAACTATATTATGACTCTTCATTAACAGAAGCTATTTTATATAATCCAAAATGGACAAGTGAAAGTTTTGTTTTTAGAAATTTATTTTTTGAAAAACCTTATAACATCTTCTATTTTAACGATTCAATTAATTTTGCTGGTTCAATATGGCATAACTTATATGAAAATAATACATTAATAAAGTAGTATACAAATGTATTACATTTGAAAAATATTATTATGTATACTTATACTACTAAATGAAAATTATTATATTTTTTATATTATTTTATTGTATAAATTCTTTTAACTTAAAACAATTTAGAAAGAATACTTACAAAAAAATTTTTAATAAAATTACCGAAAAATTACCAGAATTACATAAATCAGGCGATGATATATTATACAAAAATGAAATAATTATTAATAATATATTAGAATCGGATATTAAAGATGAAGACAAAAAGAAACTTATAAAACTTTTAATTGATTCTACAATATTTTTTGATAGTTTAGCTGGAAAATTTCTAAAAATATATAGATCAATGCTAGATGAATTTTTATAAATATATATATATATTATGTTTAGCAATGAAAAAGAAATCCTTATGTATTATCATACATCTTTAAGAAATGTTGGTTTATTTACATCAATCGCAGTTGCTATGTCTGCTTATTCTTCAAGAATTAGAGATAAAAATGAATTGAAGTCATTTGTTGTATATATTTTGAACGTTTTATTTTTAGCCTTAGCTATTTATATTAATTATTTACTAATAAACGATCTCCAAGATTCAAAAAAACCTTATTCAGCGGTTATTGAAGGTAGATGGATATACATTAATTATGCAACTATAACATTCTTGCTTCTATTGTTTGGTTTTAGTTCATATTCTTTGGTATTAAGATTTTTAAAATTAACTAAGTTAATAAAATAAACAATCAATAATTATTTTTTTAATAATATGTTTTTATATATTATTAATATATGAGTGAAAACAATTTTATTTTAGATTTTATTATAAAATATGATGAATCATGGTGTAATTTACTTGGAATATTTAATCCATATATTGATCCATATGAATATAATTGGTCCAAGAATGTCCCCATGTATGATATTATAGCATATGAAAAATATCCAAAATATAACTTTGTTTATGATAAGTTATGGATTGCTAAATCATGTGGTCTCGATTCAGGTGAATTAAAAAACTTACATAAAAAAGACGTTACATATCCTATATTCATAAAACCTAGATGGGGACATAAAACAGCATCAAGTAAAGGGTGTTATAAAATCAATAAATACGAAGATATTTTACCATATATCAATGACGAAGATATGATGTGGTCAGAATTTATTGATGATAAAGAAAGTATGACTGATTTTATTTTATTAGATGGAGAGATTAAATGGCAAATGACATTAATTTATTCTGACACACAAAAAGGATTTATAGATGATTGGAAATCTATAAATATGAAACATCAACCTCCAGAAAGCATAATTAATTGGGTTAATACTCATATGAAAGGTTATAGTGGTATACTAAATGTACAGTACAGATCTGATAAAATTATTGAAGTTAGTTTAAGACCAGCTAGAGGAGGATCATACTTAAAATCTTGTAACAACAAAAATATTATTACAAACATTAATAATGTTATTGATTTTAACATATGGGATGAAAATCTAGAAGACAATATGGATTATGAACCTTTTTATTCTTTTAAATGTTATACTAAAGCACCAATTATTTATTTAATACCACAACACATTATAGATATTATTATGTTATCATTCAATTCAAAATCCTTCTATGAATATTATTTTGAACCTTCAGGTAAAGCTGGAATGGTATTTTTTCAATTTTATCATTCTGATTACAATACTGGAAGTTATGCAAAATTATTTATGGAAAATATTACATTTCTTCTTCAAATATTTTTTATCTTTTTCTTCATTTTATTTGCTTATTTCCTTTATATTAGAAAAGACTTCAAATCTTATAAAACTCTTTTCATAGTTATTATTACTTTATTTGTTACACAAATTATAAATCCTCTTACTACTTTTTACAGTAAATTCAAAGCACAAAAACAACAACTAATATAATTTATTAATTCATTTAAAAACAATTATGTATTTAAATAAATAATGAACATAATACTATTATTATTACTCGTTACTGTATATTCATTTAAACATCTTTTACCTATTAAACTATCATCTAAACTTAACTTAAAATATATCAATTATAGAGATGATATGGATGATTTTGATAAATTTGAATATTATTCTACTAAAAATAATACAAACAAACAAACTGAATATTTTTTAAAAATTTTAAGAGATATAAATTATAATAAATTATTAAAAATAAATTCTACTGAATCTGATATTTTCAAAAATATTAACGAAACACTTGAAATTATTAATAAACGTCTATCTGAAGCAGATCAATATTTAACATTAGTAGAAAATTTAGAAGATGATGATGAAAATCCATTTTGGTATGAAAATTAGTCATTTAATATTTTCTCAATACTAGATATTTTATTTTTTAATTGATTCAATTCGAAAAAAGCATCACCCATTGAAATTGATAAAAATTTTGTTTCATATGATTTTATTTGTTCGTATTTCAAGGGTATAATATAAGTTTCAAGTTTTTCATTTTTACTCCATGTATCTTCATCATATATACTTATTCTTATTTCATCAGGAATATCTTTCTTTTCCAACAAAAATGCTTCATTCCAAACACCGTCTTTAGTATCCCACTTAGTAGTTGTTCTTCTTTTATCATCACCATATTCAATTACAACAAACAAATCATTCTTTGAAAACCAATCTACTACTTTATCCATTTTTTCGACTAATTTTTTCACTTTGAAAAAAATCATATATAAATAATATACAAAATTTTTTTTATATTATTTACTTACAATATTTGTGAATTTCCTGCATTTTCTATACCCCACCACATTCTAGCAACGGGACTTATTTTATTATCTAAAGCAAATTTACATTTATTCATGTCTTCACATGGATTACATGGTTCATTTAAAAATTTAAATCCTGCTACTTTTTCTAGTTCTTTTACACCTACATAATGAGGATTTGATTTTCTTTTTTCACCTTCCATAGTTGAAATATCAAATGCTTTTAAATTTTTATCATTACCTAATTCACAAAATAACTGTGAGTTATCAAATGTTGTTACACCTTTACTTTTATCGTTCAATTTATTTAAAAATTCTAATTCTGGAATTTTTGTTAAACAATTATTATACTTGTACTTAGCTAATTTCACAAAACTTCTTATTGGTAATGTTGTTTCATAATTCTCTAATTGTTTTCTCTCTTTATCAATTGCTTTTTGATTCCAAGGCTTGTTTTGATTATTATACTCCTTCTCCTTTTCTTTCATTATACATTTTACTACTGTTTCTGGATATGGAAATTTACTATGAAGAGCATAATGTAATCCTTCTGTTTCTGTTATTAAAGTTTTCCAATTTAATTTTAGTTCATTTTGTAAAGTCTCATTTGTTGTTTTCCTCATAACATCAGCTTTTATTCCATTCCATGTTGAATTTTTTATTCTACTTTCATTATCTACTGGACCAATATTTTTTCTAGTTAAATCACCAAAACCTTCTAAAACCTTAAAATACTTTATTAAAGCTGTTATAATTAATACTATTGCCAAACCAACAAGTATAAATCTATTTCTGTCTTTAATTATTTTGGTATACATTACTACATTATCTAAAGCCTTTTTACTTATTTTTACCATATATTATATTAAATTATTTTTATTTGATATAATATTTAAAATCTAAAGATCTTAGAAAAAAATCCTTCGGGCTCTACTGTAGTAGATCCTTCACTCAATAACATTTCTTCTGTATTTTCTTCTGTAAATACTGGTTCTGCTGTTGCTTCTTCTGTCAAAGCTAATTTAATATTTGCTATCTCTGCTTGTGTTTGTGCTAAACCTCTAGTTAATGTATCTGAATTACGTACAGAAGCTTTTATTAAATCTGCCTCTCTTGGTGTGAATGAAGATGGACCTCTTAATCCTTGAGGACCTCGTTCACCTTTTGGACCAGTCTTCCCAGTTTTTCCTCTCATCCCTAAATCACCACGAGGTCCAGGTGGTCCTTCTGGACCAGGTGGTCCTTGATGAACTACCGCTTTATCGTGAGTATGATTCTCTTGATTTTCATGACCTTCAATTACACCAACTTTCGATGATCTCTTAAGTAAAAATACTACTAATAATAATGCTATTCCAAACAAAAGATAGTAATTTTTCTTAATAGTATCAACTATTTTTTTTACTACACTCATTAGTTTCATATAAATTATATTATTATTTTTATTTGAACAAGTATATTTAAAAAGTTATGGTCACAAATGAAATATTAAGAATATTATATTATCAAAACGCATAACAAAATAATATTTTATTGATAATTTTTAAAATGTATGGTAAGCGAAAAACCCAACTGTACAATAGTTGTAAAGAAAAAAAATTTGTCCAGAAAGTTTCAAAGATTTTTCAAAATGGACATTTTTGAAAAAAAAAAAATGTCCTTTTTCAAAATAATTTGTCCAAGCTCAACCAAAAAAAGTTCAAAACCATAAAATAAAAAAAATAAAATAAAAATGAGACCATTTTCTAGCAAAATCACTTTTTTTGGAAATTGGCCATTTTTTCAATTTTTTTTTGAGGAAATGGACATTTTTGAAAAAACGCGAAAAAAGTTAGCATTTTTAGAACACAAAAAATCATCACTTATGAATCAGTAACAAAATTATAATGAATATTATCAAAAACTGCTAGGGAGTTTTTTTTTGTTCTAAGAAAATAGAACAAAAAGAACCATCAAAAAAAATGTCCAAAAACAAAAAAACACATCAAAAAAAATGACATCAAAATTTTCAAACCATAATTTTAAAAATTATTATTTTTTTAATTATCAAAATGTAAAACAATCTCATTTTATCTTTTATTTATAATTGTAAATATTAATTAAAAAACTATTTAGATGTTTTTTTGTGTTCTAATTATATAGAACATGTTAGAACAAGAAAACGCATCAAAAAACATCAAAGAATTTTATTGTATATCATGTGACTATAGATGTAGCAAAAAAGGTGATTATAATAGACATTTAGATACTCGTAAACATAAGATCAGAACAGGGCAAGAACAAGAAAAAACATCAAAAAACATATTCAAATGTGAATGTGGAAAACTATATAAATCAAGAAGCGCACATTGGAGTCATAAGAAAAAATGTGATTTTATCTCTATAGAAACCTATAAAAAACATGAAAAAGAAGAAAAATTGGAAAAAGAAAATAGTGAATTAAAAGAAATGTTAGTTGAGCAATCCAAACAACTTCAGAAGGTTCTAGAAGTTATGCCTAATATTGCAGCAGGAACAACTAATAATATTACTAACAATACTACTAATAATAATCAGTTTAATTTGAATATATTTTTAAATGAAAAATGTAAAGATGCTTTAAATTTAGAAGATTTCATTAATAATTTAAAACTACAACTTGAAGATTTAGATAGAGTTGGTAAATATGGATATGTTGAAGGTATATCAAATGTAATTATACGTGGTTTGGAAGAGTTAGATGAAGATAAAAGACCTATACATTGTACAGATGTAAAACGTGAAGTATTATATGTTAAAGATCAAGGTGAATGGGGTAAAGATGAAGATAAAAGTAAAATTGCAACTGCTGTTAGAAACCTTTCTGATAGAAATATGAAAAATATGACTGCATGGGTTAAAGAAAATCCAAACAAACAAGATGAATTTCATAAAATTATTCCAAATTTAAATGATCCAGAACAACAACCTAAAAATATAAAAAATGTTATTAAAAAGGTAGCACAAGCAAGTATAATTGATAAGAATGAAAAAATATAGTTTTTTATAAAAACTTTTGAATATTTAAAATGATCTCCTTAATATATATATATGGTTTGGTGTCATGAACAAAAACTAATTTTTGTACATATTCCCAAAACAGGAGGTACTACCGTACAGATGTCTTTGAATTTAAGGGATAGTACAAAAGGCAATTGTGTAATAAAAAATGCAGCATTACAACATTGTAATTGGAAAGATTATAAAACATTATTAGGTAATGAAATATATGATAATTATTTTAAATTTTCAATTGTAAGAAATCCAATAGAGAGGTGTATATCTGAATATTATTGGACTCCATTAAAATTCGGATATCGTAATAAAGCTTCTTTTGATCAATTTTTGAAAGAAGTAGAAGATATTGTAAAAAATGAACGGTTTTTTGACTCACAATATCACGATCATTTCCAAACTCAATCTTACTATATTTTAGATAATAATAAACTTATGGTTGATAAAATGTTTAGATTTGAAAATTTTTTAGAAATTACTGAATTTTTAAATAAATATACAAAAAAAAAAATAGAAAAACATAACGCTATATCAAGTAATATTAAAAAACTAAAACCTACAAAAGAACAAATAGAAAAAATATATCAAATTTATAAAGAAGATTTTGAAAATTTTAATTATAAAAAAGTTTAACTCAACATATTTAAAAGGATAATTTTAAATGCAATACTACATCTAATATTAAATAACACAATTAATGAAAGATATTAAATAAATATATACTTTTAATATATGTGGTATTTCAAACCTAAAATTATAAAAGATATTGCTGTTAGTGCTTCTCCATTATTAGTATCTTTACCTTTTACTGCGTTCGATGTAAATAAGTTTGAAGAAGATAATGAAAAAGCATTGTGGCAACCACCAGGATATGTTTTTGGAATTGTTTGGCCATTGTTATATGCTTCTTTGTTTGTTATGAATTATTCTATATTTCAAAATACAAAACTAAGTGATAAATTTAAGAGTATTATTGCAAGAGATACGTTAATTGAATCAGGACTACAAGGTATTTGGTTATATATTTTTAGATTTAACGAAAGAGTGAATGGGAGATCCATCAAACAATATTTTTGGGGAATGGGAGCTTTATTTTCACTCTTGGGTTTTGGAGTCTATAGAATATATAATTTCATATTTAATAATGAAAAAGTTTCAACAACAAATTATCTAATAAATTATTTGCCTTACTTTTTGTGGATAAATTTTGCGACTATATTAGGTGTTCAATTATATATGGGAATAACTAAAAAATAAGAAAAAAATTGATATAATTATATTATTCAATATTGTAATATAATTATGAATTATTTACCCGATGATATTAAAAGGATAATATGGGAGTTTGATAAAACATATCATGTAAAATGGAAAGCTTGTGTAAGACATATTAAAAAAATTAAAAAAATGCATATTGCATATAAAAGACGTTCTTATTACACTCATACACCAGGTGTACTTGATTTTCCAAAATTTGCTATAAAAAATTATATAGATACAAATCACTCAAAACTATTGTTTAAGTGGTATTATTATGAAACCATCCATCAAATACTCAAAAATCAAATTGTTAAAGTGTCGTAAAACCGCAAATTTTACATATATAATATGTTTCTCCATAAGGACCATCTTCTCTTTCTCTTTGAAAATCATGACCAGTTCTACTACATAAATTAATGAGTTTATTTTCATTTTTTTTTAAAACTGTTTTATAATCCATTAGTTCATCTTCTCGAACCATTATTTCGATTTTAAGTTTTTCTACTATTTCCTTTAATTCACTAAATTCAGATGATTCTGGTTGTTTATTCTCCATTTTTATTATAATGTATATTTTATATTATAATAAATCAATTTTTATATAAATATTGATTATTTTTTATTCCTTGCTTCAAAATATCTTCTGTTTATCTCATCTTGTTCTTTTATTTGTCTTTTCTCTTCAGGAGTACCTTTTAATCGTGTTTCTAGTTCTTTGTTTGCACTCACTCGATATTTTTGTACAGCTTTTTTGGATTCAGGATCAAGATCACCATCGATGGCATCTTGTCGATATATTCCTGTATCTTTTGCTTCTTCTTGAGCAGCTAGATCTTTGTACACCTTAGTATTTTCTGGAGCCATAGGATTTTTATAATTAGGGCCTGTCTGAAAAAAACCAGACTCATTCGAAGATGTTGAATCAGTAGAAGTTGAATCAGTAGAATAACTAGAAATTTGTCTTTCTACTTGAGGTGGATCTATTGGTCCATCACTGGATGTATCGGAGGATAAGCTTTTTAGTGTAGAACTTTGTTGTCTCCTCTCACTTATTCTTGATAATAATTGTTGTGTTAAAAAATTTGGTCGACTTCCTAATTGTTGAACTAGACGACGACCACCACCAGAACTTCTCATAGAATCATCACCTGACACCAACCACAAATCATGAACCACCCCAACACTATCATCATCTTCATCATCTTCATCATCAATTGAATTAGAAAAGTCATCTGGACGTTTCTTATTTATCCTTGGTCGAATAAATTTAATTTCATTTTCATCTAAGTTTGCAAGTTGAGGAATTTTTTTGTTCAATTCATCTACTACATTTTGTATATTATCACTTAATTCTTTTTTAATTTCTTCCGTTGACTTTTGTGTAATATTTAATAGTGATTCATAGCCATTATAGTCAGAATTGAGTTTTCTTTCATTTGCAACATAATCTATTGCACTAAACAAATCAACTCTGAAGACAAGAAAAGGATTAATACCTTTTTTATCTTTAATCATCATTAAATGTCTATAGTTTACTATACTAAGTGCTTTTACATATCTGTCTTTTATTTTTGTTAAACTATCTATTGCTTTTTTATTTTTGGATGAGTTCAAAGATTGTTCTATATCAACAAGTTCATTTACAATTTTTATTAAAAATTCACTAGTATTGTAAGGTATAAAAGACGGTTCCACAAGATTTTTAATATATTTATATAACGTGATTAGTGAAGGGAAATAAATATTTTTTATTTTAGCATATTCTATATTAGTATCTTGATAATTTTGAATAAATGATTCAGTTGGATAGATATCAGTCATATATATAAATAATATATTAATTAAATTAAATAATCGTATATTAACTGTAAACAAATTCTATCTTGATTAGTATCGTTTAGCAGTGATCTAGTAAAAGTATTATTATTAATAATAATAACGTTTCCAGGTATATATTTAAAAAAATTTTCTATTTCTGTAATTTTTTTTTTATCTTCTTCATCATAATTTTCTAAAAAATTATAATTTATATTTTTATTGATTTCATCCCTAATATAATATTTACTAAATATGGTTTCACTATCAGTGTTATCTATAAGATTTTTAGAAAATATTGATATAGTTCCTCCAGTATATGGAACTTCGTGTAAAGGAATAAAAATATTAATACTAGAAGATTTAATAATAGGTGAAGTAATTGTATTTTTTCTACATAAACAAAGTTCAATATTTTTTAAATTGACTGTAAATTTTTTAGTAATATAAGAATTATTATTCATAATCAATGAATTTTTTATGATAATATTAAAAGAATCAATAATTTTTACTAAATTACTATAGTTAGAAATATATCTAGGTTCAATGGTATAATTATAGTTACCCATAACACTATGGTTTCTTTGAATGTAGTTTAAAGTACTTTCACTAAATTTTTCCATATATTTTGATTTTTTAATGTCTTCATAAATTTCATTTATGAATTCAGGAGTAAAAAAATTTTCTAATATAATATGTTGTTTATTATTAAAATTAATGTAATTAACACTCATTATAAATAATAAAAATAAAAAATATTAATTAATTATAACTATTATTTACACTATTAAAAGTGAGTAATCAGTTGAAAGTAATGAACACATATTTCTTGACTCAGGTTTATTATCATCAGGAATAAATATTTTTTTAATAATGTCATTTTCTCTAAAACGAATAGTGTAATCCATCTGATATTTATTTCTCCCAATTCGACCCATAGCTTGTATTGCTTTTTCTTGTGTTAAATTTTCAATTAAGTCTTTACTTAAATAACCATGACAGAATTGATAATTAGTACCATATATATAATCTCCATCAGCAATGATTAAGTATAATTTTTGTTCAATTGCAAATTCTTTAACGATTTCAATATATTCAGGACTTGTATCTTTTGAAAATAATCCGATACCTAGTAATAATAAAATTTTCCAAATATCTTTAACATTATTAACTGCCATAACTTTTTCAACGTCATTGTCTGTAATATGAGATGTGTATGGTTCTTGTTGTAAATTATCTACATTAGTCCATTTTTGTTTATGTTCATTTTTATTTGGAATATATATTTCTGGTATAGTAACAGACTTAATTAGATTGTTATATTTATTCAGTTCATTTCTCATAGTTTTAATTTCAGGTGGTAGTGTATCTTTAGTAATACGTTTTTCTTTTTCTTCATAAGGTGCCATAGCGTCTTCAATATCTTTTTCTAATTTACTAATTTTATCGTTGATATTATTATTAAATAGTATTGCATCGGTAATTTGTTTCATAATAGCATTTGGTAATTTTGATGTTTGTAAACAAAATTTGGCAATTTTTTCAACATCTTCGGCTATATATATAGTAGGGCCATCAGTTAATGAGAAAGCATCAGAAGTAGTTATGTTGATAAGATTATTTATTTTATTATCTTGATTAGTAGTATCTAAACTGATAGTTTTTTTGAAATCATATACTGTATTTTTAGTTTCACTGTCTAAACTTTTTATTCTGGTAATATTTTTTTCATTAGGTTTTATTTTTAATTTTCTATTGTTGTAAAACTCATTATAAATAACATTCCATGCATACATATTAACGTTAATATTCTCAATGATATCTAAATAATTTAATTTAATATTTATCATATTAATATCATTAATGTTATTGAAATAATTATTGATATCAAGTTCATTGGGAAATATATTTTCAAGTCTATATTTTTTTTTATTCATAGTAATAATAAAATTAGATACTTCACCTAAATCTAAATAACGTAATAATGTTTTATTATTTTTAATATGTCTAACACATTCAATAATTTTTTTATAGTCGTTAAACATTAAATGTGGTGTTTCAATAATACCATCTTTGTTTAAAATAGAAATTGATTTTTTACATTCATAACTTTTAATAACAGATATAAGAGGTTTTCGTATATCATAATTTTCTTCTATATTTTTTATATCTTTATTGTAATTTTCAATCAAGCTTCTTTTATACAGAATATTTTCTTTGTCTTCTTCATCAAGATCATTGTAATTAAGTAGTTCATCAATATCTGATGTTAATTCTTTGATTTTATTATTAATTTTTGAAATTTTTATCTTATGTATAGTTGAAAATCTTGATGTGAAATCATCAATAACACTATCTATTTCAGTTTCATCAGGTAAAGTAGCAGATGAAAGTATAATATTAGGAATAACATTAACACTCCAATTACGCTTTATAATTTCATGACAAGGATGATTTTTATAATCAAGTGTAATAGTTGGTTCATCCCAATACATAATAATTTCATTTGGATCATTGAATGAAATCATATAATTCATTGCATGTTCATATGATAATATATCACATATAATAATTTCAACTTTACTTCCATCAGTATTGTCAACCTTTTTCTTTCCATCTTTATATTTGATTTCTTTTCCGGTCCTATCATGTATAACATAGCTTGAAGCAGCTGAGTAATGTAATCTGATGTCACTGGTATCTTGACAACCGAAAGCAAATGCAACTTTTTTATTAGCAGATATAGCGTATTTAGATAAAGCGATTCCAACGTGACGAGCGGCACAAACAAATATAATTTTATATCTTTCAGATAGACCAATAGGAGATAACGTTTTTCCAGTTGCAGTAGGTGCAATATACAAAACAAGATTTTTTCTAGATGTATATTTAGTTTGGTCTACTTCTTCTTTAATTGGCTGTAGTGGTTTATTAAATATTTGAAATAATTCTTTTTGGTGTGAATATAATGAAATATCTGAAAAGTGTAATAGACAATTATTTTTTTCAATATATTCTACACTATTTTCAATAATATCTTCAGTTTTAATTTTGTTATTAAAATCGTTTAAAACGAAATTTTGAAAATGTATAATGTATGGATTAATATTTTCTATACTTTGGTTTCCCATTTGTAATAAAGTATAATAGAAATATTTCCATTTTTTTTTATCTTTTGAAAAGTTTTTATATATACCAGTAATAATTTCCAAAATAATAAATTCATAAATAATGTTTGAATTTGCTAATATATATTCTTTGTCTTTATTTTCTATTTTGAATGACTCACTTTTTTTAAGGGTATTATTTTTTTTGTCTTCTTCTTGTATAGTGTAATTAGTAGAATATTTATTTATAATTTTTATAATATCAGGTATAAAGTAAATTTTATATAAATGATACTGCATAGCATCATTAATATCATTAATATTAATAAATTCAATAAGTGATAAATTATCATTATATTTAATGTCATTATTGTAAAAACCTTTTGTGATGATATTAATAATTTTTTTTTCATCTTTATTAACAGGTCTTTCAATAGATTCCCATTCTGCTTTTGTTAACTTACTTTGTGTAAAGTCCATAATGTATATTGTAATATATTTTTTAAATAAATTAAAAAATCAATTTTTTTATTTATTAAGTATTGATTTAATAGTTTTTGTTCCATGATAATTTAAACCATATAAAGTAGTAATAGTAGCACATGCTGTTATTAAATGATTAAGTTTAATTCCATAAATTTTATCTTTAATAATTTTTGAGTAGTGAATACCTGTGTACCATATTCCAAAAGGTATAATAACTCTAGTTCCACATGAATTATTTGTATATAAATGATTATTTTGTATAATATCATACAATGGATATTGATGAAACAATACATCCCCTACAATCAATATGTAGTATGGAATATTAATTTTTTTATTACAAATTCTAGCAATCATTTTACGAGGATATATGTAGACCATAAAACCTCCGACAATACTTGTTGATATAATAGAACATCTTAAACTAGGTGATAATTCATTAAATTTATTTTTATATGTTAACCACCACATATAATTCCAAAATGTCCAGTACTGTATCATTAATTAAGTTAATTATTTTATTTTTAATTAATTATAAATAATATGATTATACTTTATGTTATTTTATTTTACTTTACATTAATTAGTACATCAAATTCATTTGTAAATATGCAACATTTTAAAATTGAGTTAGTAGAAAAGACTGCACAGTTGTTACCAAGAATAGATACAATTGGTCACAATTTACTATTAAATAATGAAGTAGTTATAAAAAATGTATTAGATATGGAAAATGTACCACTTGAAATAAAAAAACAGATAATATTAGATATAATAAGAGTAACACAGTATGGAGATCAGTTTGGAGGTTTTATTTTGTCTCATTATCACGATTTAGTAGAGTTTTTATTATAACTATTTAAAACTATTGTATTACTCATAATATGGATAATAAAGTTTTAAGAAGATCATTGCGTATCTTAAATAAAGATAAAGTTGATTATTGTGAATCAATGGGAACATATACATATGTAGAATTAGAAGAAGAGATAAGAAAAGCTTATAAAAATGCACATAGACAAATTAAAAAAAAAAATTTAGATAATCCTGCTAAATATACACAAACTTTCGGTACTTATATAACTGCTACACTAGAATAGTAAATACTTTTTTATTGCTTTTGAATTCTACACTTCCAACTTCTTTTGATTTTTTAATATTTTTGATTGGTGTATAGTTAATCTTAATGTTTTTAAGGGATTTGTATTTTGTATTTTCTTTACATAATTCGGCTGCTTTTTGAATAGTTGTTTCATTTGGATTCTCATTTAAGATAATTACGTGACAAGATGGAAATGATTTAAGATGAAACCATAAAAAGTTTTCATTATTATCAAGTAAATCCCAATTTTCTTTTGCATTCTGTCCAATAATTATTTTTGAATTTTCAAAATCTATAGTTTTCATTTTATTTATATTCAATAATAATAAATAAAATAAATCAATTTTTTTAATGTTACCATTTAGATTTTTTGACGTTTATTTTTGGTCCAGCACTCTTTTTTCTTGCTGAATTTGGATCATAAGCTTCATCTTCATCGTCATCACCTAAATTTTTAGACATTTCCCAGAACTCTTTTGAACCAAGTTTGAAATCACCATGTGGATCAGCTTTATACCAAAAAATTTGATCTTGTAATTTGTTTGATTTTGAATTATTATTAATTACTAAACATTCATAGTTTTCTGTACACTGATCCATTATTTGACAAAATGATTCAAATGTAGGAAACATACCAGCGTAGTTTTCATATATTCTTTTACGATTAGTAATATACGGTTCTCTAAGAATAAAAACATAATCAATATTGGTTCTTAGATTAGGTGGAATACCTAAAGGATATTGCATTGTAATAACAAGCATGATTTTCCAATGTCTTCCATTCATGAAGAGTAGTCTCATCATTTTATCTTTTGCCCATCCATTATCATAAAGACAATCATCAAGAATTACAAATGTTCGAGGATCAATAGTACTCCTTTTGTATGCTTGTTGTTCTTTTTGCATTTGTTTTAAAACTTGACGTTGTCTTTTAAGTATATTTTCAATAATTACGGTATTATATTCATCATGAATAAATAATTTTGGAACATGTGTTCCATAAAAACCATTACCCTCTTCTGTTCCTGAAATAACTGTTCCAATGGGAATGTCTTGATGATAATATAAAAGATCTCTAACTAAGAAACTCTTACCTGTATCTCTTCTTCCAATAAGTACACACACAGGGCCTTTATTTTCATTTGGTTTAAAACTTATTTTTTTCATGTCAAATCTTTTTAATTCAAGAGTCATAATAAATAATAATTTTTTATTATTATTTATTTAACTAATAAGTTAAAAATGGTATAAAAAAAAATATATAAATCGTAATGCTAAAGTACCTAAAAACTAAAAATAGTCTTTTATTCAAAAGTTTAGAAAATTTGGGTGAAGACTATGGGAATATGGAGAAAAATCAGAGTTATATACCTTTATATAAAAAAATATTTGTTATGGGAGAGAATGATCATCTTGATACAGTATTAGTTTCTAAAGAAGTTGTCAATGAGATAAAAAAAGTAAATGAGTCAACAAAAAATTTTAATTGTGATTTGTTAGATATAAGTAGCAATGAGATAAGTAATAAAGATATATTTATAAAATTTTCACCAATAATGAATGTAACAAGATATTTGACAGGTAAATACGATAAAGACGATAGTATTTTTAATTTACCAGATTATAATAAAAAAGATAGCCATGAAAAGATGTTAGATGATAATAATAGTTCATATACTGATAGCTTTTTTAACTATCTCTCATCATTTTTGTTAAATGAATACAATATGTTTCATGGACTAAATTATTATGGAAGTTTTTTGGGTATAAAAAATGATTATAAGATAAATATTGGAGATGACTTAGATTATTTAATAGAGTCGGAATATTTTTTAGATAATATAGATAATCATTTTAGTTTAAGTGGTGATATTGAAAAAATTAATGAAGTAAAATCCATGAATAATGTATCTAAAAAATATAAATCTAAAATAAAAATACAAGACGATTGGAAAGATAATGAAAATGAACCAATGATCCAAGATATGATTGATTTTGAAGATGTTTTTAATGATGATAAAGTAGTAGTAGATGTAAAAAGTGAATTAGAGGAGTTAACTATATTTAACTTAAATGAAGAGGTATTAGATGATGCAATATCTTTAAATTCAGATGGTAGTAATTCTTCAGGAACTATAGATACAGGTGAGTTATCAAGTGAAGATGAAGAATGGTCAACAGAAGATGAAAATGATGATGAAGAAGAAGATGATGAAGAAGATGATGATGAAGAATTTATAGATGTAAATGCAGTAATTAACAAATTTCCTGTACAATTGATATGTATGGAACACTGTAAAAATACATTTGATAGTTTAATAGAAACTAGTTTAAGTAAAGATGAATGGATATCATCTTTATTTCAAATAGTAATGATATTAGTGATTTATCAAAAGGCTTTATGGTTTACACATAATGATTTACATAGTAATAATATTATGTATCAAGAGACTAGTAAAAAGTTTTTATTTTACAAATATAATGATGTTTATTACAAAGTTCCAACATATGGTCGTATTTTTAAGATAATAGATTTTGGTAGATCTATTTATAAATTTAAAAACTATTTATATTGCTCTGATGCATATAAAAAAGGGGAGGATGCATCGAGTCAATATAATTTTGGACCATATTATGATAAGAAGAAGAAAGAACTAATGCCAAACTTTAGTTTTGATTTATGTAGATTGGCATGTTCTATTTTTGATAATATTTTTACTTTTAATATGATAGATGATTATAGTCAAAATTATATAGATACAAAATGTAAAAAAGATGAAGTTGCAAGATTAATAAATGATTGGTGTAAAGATGATAAAGGTAGAAATATATTATATACAAGTGAAGGTGATGAAAGATATCCAGAATTTAAACTCTATAAAATGATATCTCGAACAGTAACTAATAATTTACCAGAAAAGGAAATTCAAAAAGAAATATTTCAAAAGTATATCGTTAATAAGAAATCAATAAAAAATAATCTACGTGATAAAAATGTTTTATTACTAGATGTTGATCGAATTCCAAAAATGTATTCGGATTCGTAATAAAATTTAATAAATATTATAATTATTATTGATATTTATAATATTAAAATGAAGCTTTATCTGTGAAAACACTAACATTACCTCCACTTTGTGAAGATGATGAATTATAAAATTGTTCATAAACAAAGAATGCAGAAAGAGATGAAATGAATACTATAAAACTTTCTTTAAATAATTCTTTAATAGGTAAAAGTTGTTGTTGTGTTATTTTTAGTTCTAGAAATTTTATAACTAAGTAACAAATTGTAATAATACTTGATACAGTGAAACTGTCCATTAAAAAAAAAGAATAATAGATTAATAGTAACTAAACGAATTAATTAAGAATTTCAATATCATCTAAAACAATATCAGATTTACTATCGATACTTGTATTTAAATCACTTATATCTAAACTATTGAGTGGAATATCTTCTCCTAAAACTAATCTTTCATCATCTTCATCATCGTCTTTATTGAAATTACTTTCTAATTCTCTTTTTTTGTTAAGTTCTTCCAGAAAGTCAATATTTTTAGGTGCTTCAACCTCTTCTTTTTTATCTTCACTTGTTAATATTGAGTCTGTATCGTTAAATTTTATAATTTGATTATCATTTGAAGTACTATCTGAAGTTGGCTCAGGTTCAGTAACGATTTTTAAGAAAACGTTATCTTTCTCTTCTTCTTTTGTTTCTTCTTTCTTTACTTCTTCCTTTGTTTCTTCTTTCTTTACTTCTTTTTTCTCCTCTTCTTCTTTTTTCTCTTCTTCTTTTTTCTCTTCTTCTTCTTTTTTCTCTATTTTTTCTTCTAAAACTTCTTCAATTACATCTTCTTCAACAGTTTCATCAATATAACTTTTAAGAATATTTTCAATAGGTAAGCTTTCTCTAACTGTTGTTAAAATACACTCTTGAACAATTATCTCTAATTCTCTAAGATTTTTTTGTTTTTGTAAACTATTAGAGAACTTATCGAATAAATATACGTTAGTATATATTTTTCTAGCAGTATGAATGTAACAATTGTGAATAAATACATTTAATTTTGGAATATTTAAATCGATTTTCTTTTGTTGATTTCCAACACGTACACTAGTAAGTAGTTTTAAATGAATAATATGTACACAAGTAATTAAATCATTTATGTAATTACAACCACTAGTTTCTATTATTCTTTTAACTTCTTCATCTACAGTAGCATTACTCCATTTTGGAACTTGTGTTATTAAATTTTGAAAAGTCATAAGATATTTATCTTCCTCATCATTTTCAGAACAAAGTCTCCAAGACTCACTAAATATTTGGTTAAATCCATGAATAATACATGGAGTTAATATTGTTAAAAGTCTAGCACACCATTCATTTTTAGATTCATGTAATGAAGAAACAGAAAAATCATCCATATTTAAATAAATGATATATTTTCTAAATCTAGATCAGAACGTAAATATATAAAATAAAACATTATAAATAATAAAATTTTCTCATTTCTAAAATCTTTTTTTATTTTATAAAAAAAAATTAATATTTCATATTTTTTATCATCATCCAAATTTTTTATTTTATTATTATTTAAAAATTCAATAAAATCAATACAACTAAATCCTTTCATGTAATAATTTTCTGATAATGTAATAATTTTGTTTATGTCATCAAAACTATTTTCATTTATATATTTTTTAATTGATGTAATATTTTTTTTTCTATAATTTTTGTAAACGTTATTTTTATTAATTATATAATTATGAAAATTGACTTTTTCTGGAACATGGATTTCACAAAATCTACTTAATATTGGTTTTAATAAACTAAATCTATTTTGTACAACTAAGAAAAAACGTGTTGTATGTGTGAATAGTTCTATACATCTTCTTAATGCAGACTGTGCATCAATCGTTAAACAATCAGCATTTAATAGAATTATTGTTTTAAAATTGTTATTTATAAATGATATATTTGTTTTTGAAAATAGTTTTAGATCTTCTCTTATGAATTTTATCCCTTTACCATGTGAACAGTTTACAGACATAACATATTCTTTAATTTTTTCTTTATCATTATTATATATTTTATTTATAAAATCAAAAACTATTGTTTTTTTTCCACTACCTGAAGGTCCGTGAAAAATAATATTTGGTATTTTAGATTCTTTATAAAAATAATCTAATTTTTTAAAAGTATCAATGTGAATATCTTGTGTTTCCATTTTTTATTATTGATATTTTATAATAATTATTTAAACTATTATAAAATAATTAATAAATAGATGTTAATGATTGAGTATAAGGATTCTTTTTAAATGCTTCAAGAATAGATGGTTCCATTCTTTTAACTGCTATGTCTTGATTTAATTTATATGGAACATCCATTACACCCATATTTGATGCACTAGGTGGTGCTGCAGTAAGTGAATTACCAGCTGGTCCAATGTATGAGTTAACTCTATCACATTCAAGTTTACCTGTTTGATAATTTACTTGTCTATTTTGGTGATTACTATTACCATGATTTATTCTTGAACCCATTAACCCTTCTTTTGTTTGATTAATATTCGCTTTCAATCCTGATTCATATGAAGTTTTTGCATTTGAAACACCAACACCACCACCAGCTCCAATATACTCAAAATGATTATCTACTTTATTTGATTGAGCATCATGTCTAGACAAGAAATATGCACCACTTCTAGGTCCATCTACGTTTAGATGCCCTTCAGCACATACGTCCATTTCTCTATTTGTTACTTTAAGTTGATCATTTGGATTATTTGTATATATTGCTTCTACAGGCATTTTCATATTTCCATATTGTCTGATATTACCAATATAGTTTTCTTTTCTAGAAGGTTTTAATATATCAACAAAAGGTGCTACAGCTGCACCCATAGCTCCCTTTAATGCTCCAAAAATACCTTCATTATTATTACAACTACGATTATTATCTTCAATTGATAAACTATTCCATCCATAATCTGCTTCGGAAGCAGCTGATTTACCTACAGCATTTACTGAAGTTATTGGTGTAGGTTTAGATTCCTCTCTATTACTTTCACTATATTCACCTGGAATATATGCTCTTTTTGTCTCTGATGATGCAATACCTTCATATGATGAAGTAGCAGTTGCTCTATTTCCATCTTTTAAATATGTATTAGCTCTAGCTGTTTGTCCTTTTTCTAAACCAGTTGTAGTAAAACCCCATCCTAAAGCATGTTGATCTTGTTTCATACTTTCAAAACCATCATAAAATCTATCAGGTCTATTCTTTTCTACTTTTCCTACATTATTCTTATTTGCATAATCTTTTATATAATAACTTGCAGGTCCACTATGACCATCTAACGTATATGACTGTTTTGGATTTGTTTTTACCCTTAATTCGTCTACATTTCTAGGTTTGTATGAATCCCTTGCTTCTAAACCACTATTATATCCATGAGTTGATCCCGCTGCACTATATCCTTGATTTAATCCAGGTCCTACTTTTATCTCATCCCAAGGTTTTACATTAGACATTTTCATACTTGGATTTACTCTTGATTGTATAAAGTCTGTTTGATTAGGTGCACCACTAATATAATTATAATTCTGTTGTGGTTTAAATAAGGGTGCTGTCTCACTTTTTGAAAACATTTGACTACCAGAACCAACTTGATTATCTAATATTGATTCACTAGAGTTATAGTCAGAAGTTCTACCTCTAATCTTTGCTCCAAAAAATGGTTGCATATTATTATGACTTAATTCAGAACTTCTAATTACATTTCCTGTTAATGATGTAAAACCATCTACATTCTTTACATTTAATTCATTAACTTTATTATCATAAGAAATATCTTTTGAATAATATCTATCTCTTGGTTGCTGAGAATGATATCCCTGAACTGTTGAATCTCTTAGTTCATCATTACTAATTACTGGATAATTATTTGGTACTGTAGAATTTTTAATGACTTTTTTAGAATTTTTTTTATTAATATTATTGTATCCTTCTTTGTTTTTATTTTTTCCATGCATATATGTTAGCCCTGCTGTGGCTGCAATTGGTATTAATAACTCCATAATATAATATCTAATTATATTTTTTTATTCTAAATACTATAATTATTTAAAGTAATCTTTGTTATATAATTAATGTGTGGTATTATTGGGATTATTTCCCAATATGACAAAGATGTTATTAATAAGGTGCTAGAAGGGCTTTTGTCACTTCAACATAGAGGACAAGATTCTTCAGGGATATCAAATGGAAAACTTTGTATTAAAGATTATGGATATGCTATAAATATTTTCAATAATAATATATTAGAAAAACTAAAAAGTAACATCGCTATTGGTCACGTAAGATATTCAACAACTAAAGTTAAAGATACTAAACAAATTCAACCATTCGTTATTGATGTTGATTATAAAATTTCATTAGTTCATAATGGTAATATAATTAATATTGATTATATGAAACAATATTTATCCAAAAGATTTGGAATTATTTCAGACAGTAATTCTGATTCAGAAATATTGACACAAATTATTTATGCTAAATTATATTTTGAATTTACTTCTATTATTAATAAAGATACAATTTTTGAAATTGTTGAATTTTTACAAAAGAATTTAATTGGAAGTTTTTCTGTTATTCTTATTATAGAAGATGTTGCTGTAGTTTGTTTCAGAGATAGATATGGAATAAGACCATTATTATACGGTACTAATAAATCAAAAGGTTCTCATCTATTCTCTAGTGAATCTGGTATATATGAAAGTGTTAACTTTAATTTTGTTCGTGATATTTTACCAGGTGAAACAATGTATATATCTAATATTACATATGATGTTTATACTAATGTTAATCCTAAATCATATTTAATACCTTGTATTTTTGAATATTTATATTTTGCTAGACAAGACTCTTATATTAATGAAATATCTGTTTATCAATCTAGATTATTAATAGGTGAATTACTTGGAAAGACAATATTAGAAAGAATGAACAATGAAAAATTTGAAATTGATTGTATTGTACCAGTTCCTGATACTAGTCGTATTTTCGCTTTAGGTGTACATAATATTTTAAAAGTGCCTTATCATGAAGCTCTTGTAAAAAATAGATATATTGATAGAACTTTTATTTTAGAAAATGAAAATGAAATTAATAAAAACATTAAACGTAAATTGAATACAGTTGATCATCTTATTAAAGATAAATGTGTTATGGTTGTAGATGATTCTATAGTTAGAGGTAACACTTCAAAATATGTTGTTTCGTTATTAAAAAAAGCTGGAGCTAAAAAAATTTACATTGCTTCTGCATCTCCTCCTGTATGTTATCCTAATAATTTTGGAATTTTTATTGAATCATGTAATGAATGTATAGCATTCAATAGATCTCTTAAAGAAATAGAGAAAATTTTAGGAATCGACAAAATAATATATAATAATTTAGAAAATATAATTAATGTATTAAAAAGTTTGAATAATAAAGTGATAGATTTTGAAGTTTCAATGTTTAATAATGAGTTATGCTATAATAATTATTTATAAAAAAATAAAATATAACTATATTTTATATGGCTAGACGCGTAACCAAAAGAAATAAATCTAAATCCAAAAGAAGACAACTTAAAGGAGGATTTTGGTGGGGAAGCACTTCATCTAGTAATAAAACAAGGGGTAGAAAAGGAGGTGCTGGTGAAGATGAATCATCATCTTCATCAAACAATTATAAATCATTAGATAGTTTTAAAACATATAAAAAAGATGACATAAAAGCTTATCTTGATGCTTTTAAAGAAGATTTGGAAAAATCTAAGCGATATAATATTGATAATGCTAGTTATGATGACATTGAGAAAAAAATGCAAAGTGAAGTTATGGAAAAATATAATGCAGTAGTAGATGCAGCATTAGCAGAGGAAGAATTTTCAAAAAAATTAACAATTGATGGTAAAGAAGTAGAAGATAAGGAAATTCAAGATCATTTGACGGGTAGACAAGGTAAAGTTAGTGACTTTAACCAAAAACTTTCTGAATTAGAAGATGAGGAAAATAAAATAGTTTCTGAATATGATAGAGGAGGTGATACAAGTTCATATGGAAGATTTAAAAAGGATGCTAGTATGTTTGAGAAAACTAAGGCATGGGCAGCTGATAAACAAACAGGAACAGCAATAGATTCAGATAAATATGAGAAGGGTGATTATAAATGGCAACCATTAATTGTATGGACTTTTGGAAATTTATTAGAAGGATGTGATGATGCTAAAAGAAATAAGACTGCTTGTATGAAGGTAGCTGCGGAGGATGCTAGAAGTGGTAAGGGTAAGGATAAAGATGGTAATGAAGTATTTTTGGATGATACTGCAGTAGAAGATTTAAAAAATGATCCTCAACCTGTCATTTATGGAAGAGATTATGAAGAAGGTAAAGAAGCAATCTTACATGCTCATAGAGTATATAGTGGTGTAGAGGCTACTGATCCTGATGATCTTAAGAAAAGAAAGAGTAATATGGGTAGTTATAAAAGTTTCATACCAAATCTTGGTAATTTTAGAGGAGAATATGAAGATTTCATGAAAGAATATGCTCAACCAAGAGCACGAAGATTTGGTATAGGAGAAAATATCAATAAACAAGGTAAAGGTGGTTATGATGGAAAATGGGCAAAAGTACCACTTGAATTGATGTGGAAAGAATATGAAGAGAACCCAGAATCAACAGATCAAGAAAAACAAAGCGCAGCAGAGGATAAAATGGGCGGGAGACGTCGTAGAAGAAGAACTTCCAAGAAGTCCAAGAAATCAAAGAAAGTGAGAAAGACAAGAAGAAGAAAGTCTAGACGTTAAGGATAATATTATTATATGATTATTTTATCTAATTATATAATAATGACTCAGGAATATCCATATAGTTTAGATGCATTAAAAAGAGATAAAAAAATGATGGAAGAGGCTTTTGAAAATCAACTTCATAAAATTCTTGATGCAATTAATGCTCGAGAAAGTCAAGAAAAAACACTTAATAAAATAATAGATAAAATTAAATCAAATGAAAGAAGTTCTCCTGTAACTGTAACTGATATAGATGGTGTTAATAATGTATTGGATGATATGAAAAAGAGAGCAGAAAATCACGCAAAAGAATTGAATGATAAAGTACAACAATTGGCATTCGATCGTGATAGAATAACATTAACTATAAATAAACTTAAAAATGCTATTGCAGAACATCCTGCTTCTAAAGTACCACAAGGTGGTAAAAGGATGAAAAGAAGAAAGAGTACAAGAAAAACTAAAAAACAATTACCTAGTCCTTTACCAAAAAGTTTTGGAGGTAAAAAGAGAAATAGAAAAACTAAAATTAAATTACCATTACCACTAAAATTTATAGGGAAAAAAACAAGAAGAAAAGGTAGAAAATAAATTATATTTTTTCAATATCAACTCCTTTTTGATTACAAAAAGTTTGAACTAATTCATCATTTTTATAATCATTAATATAATAAATTTTGGATATACCAGAAGCTAATAGTAAACGCGTACATATTAAACAAGGATAATGACTTATGTATGCAACTGAATTGTTACAAGATACACCTCTTTTTGCACAATCACATATTGCATTTTGTTCTGCATGAACTGTAGCTTGTTCATGATTATCTCTTACAATACTTTTATGTTGACACCCAGGTAAAAATCCATTATATCCTTGAGATATAATTCTGTTATCTAATACAAGTAAACATCCAACTTGTAATCTTTCACATGGTGATCTTTTAAGTGTAGCTAAGGTTATTTCTTTAAAATATTCATTCCAAGAAGGTCTATTCATAATAATTATGTGAGTTAATTATTTTAAATATTTATATAATATTTATAATAATGATTAGTGAATTATTTGAAAAAGGTTGTATAAAGACTGGAAAATTTACATTAAAAAGTGGTGAAGTATCAAAATATTATTTTGATATGAAAAGTATAATATCATATCCAGAATTAATGAAAGAAATAGGAGATAAAATGTATAAGTTAATAGGGAGTGAATGTGATTTATTGTGTGGTGTACCAATGGGTGCTCTTCCAATATGTAGTTATATTTCAACAAAATATAATATTCCAATGATAATGGTGAGAGATGTTGTAAAAGAATATGGTACAAGTAAAAAAATAGAAGGTAAGTATAATAAAAAAAATAAATGTGTAATAATAGAAGATGTAATAACAACAGGTGGTTCAGTAAATAAAATAATAGAATTATTAAATAATGAAGTAGAGATAATAGGTGTTGTAGTAATATTAGATAGACAAGAAGGATATACTAGTAGTGTTCCTGTAAGAAGTGTTATAAATAAAACAGAAGTAGTACAGTATAAATTATTAGACTTAATTTCAAAAAAAGATAGCAGGTTGTGTTTTTCTGCAGATTTAGATGATAAGAAAAAATTAATAGAAATATTAGAAAATATAGGGGATAGTATAGTGATATGTAAAATTCATTATGATTTTTATGATGATGAAGATAGCGAGTTGAAAAATAAATTGATAGAATTATCAATTGAGAAAAAATTTCTTTTAATGGAAGACAGAAAATTTGTAGATATATCTTATACAGTAGAAAAACAGTATCGCAGATATTCAAAATGGATAGATTTAATAACAGTGATGGGTAATGTAAATAGTGAAGTAGTGAGTAAATTATCAGGTGTAGTTTTAGTAGGTAATATGTCAAATAATAACTATGATTATATAGATAATGTAAAGGAAATAATGAATAAACACCCAGAAAGATTAGTTGGTATAGTAACACAATATCGTATAGATGGATTAATAAATATGACGCCTGGAATAAATAAAGAAGTTTTAATTGATAATGATCAAAAATATAGATGTCCAAATGAAGTAGATACTGATATAATAATTGTAGGGAGAGGAATATATAATAGTAAAAACTACAAAGAAAGTGTTAAAATGTATAAGTAGTATTCTCTCATTTCTCTCTTAAAATCTTTAGGAAGGTAAAAATATATGAGTGAAGGTGAATATTGAAAGTTTGTAGTTTGTTGATTCTATTTGATGGTTCCAACAAAATCAAGAGAGAAATTATAAAGTATTATAAATGAGTAGTAATATTTATTAACAATAATTACGTTTTTTTTTAAGTAGTTCTGCCATTTCTAGTTCATAATCAAAATTATCAACATAATTAAAATCATAATTATTTCTAATAGTACCACCAGGTGTTTTTTTACATATATCTTTACAATCACATATACAATTTGAGAATTCTTTATTACCTATAGCGTGACAAACAACAGGTGCGAAGTTACCACTAAAATATCTATTAAGACGGCTAAGATATAGAACTGTTTTTTCAATCATATTTTTAATTAAATTATAATAAAATAAAGTAATGTTATTATAATCAATTTTTTTAATTAATTACTTTTTTGGTAGTATTCAGAATTAATCTTGTAATAATCTTTTTCTAAAATTCTGGTGCTGAGATTATTCTCAAATTGCTTGCATATATTTAGCTGTGGATCCATAAGAGGAAAGTCCCATCTTTGATTAGGAACTTCTCTATATTCAAATGCAGGATGACTGTATCTGGATTCTTGAACGTATGATGGAGTTTCAGAATATACTAAAGGCATAGATATAGCAGATTTGTCCATGTAATTATTTTGACTTTTACAGTCTCTATTAAGTTTTCTAGACATACCTTTAAGATCGCTTTCTAAATTTACAGTATTAGTTCTAAGATTAGCTCCCCACTGTGTGAGACGTATATGTGGATCTTCAAAATATAAAGGTTTGTCTCCATTATTACCTGGAACATTCATAATATATCTTCCGATGTCGGTAGTTTGTTGTAACTGTTTTTCAATTCTAAGAGGATCATCATGAAATCTAGTAAACATATATTATAAGACAAGAATAAATTTTAAACTAATTTTTTATTATTTGATATAGTTAGTAAATAATCATACATAAAATAACTAAATGTGATAAGAACGATATCATATATAATAGCTTTATAACCTACAGCATGGAACCATCTAGAGAAAAAAGTATTATCAACATTTTTATTAATAAAGTATATGAAGAATGAACCGCTAATAAGGATAGTAATAATTGTGACAACAAGTAGTTTATATATAATATTGTCAACTTTAAAATAGTTAATAAAGAATTGAGAAATAGCCAAATAAATAGCAAATAAGAAAACATCTAAAACAGCACTTTTTGTAAAGTTAATACCATAGTATTCATTAATAAGTTTTTTATTGTTAGTAAGTAAATAGGGTAATTTAATGATATATGCAATTAGAACAGTTACGAATGAAAAAGAAAATATATATGAAACTAAGTTATTATACATATATATTAAATATAGAAATTAATTTAAAGGTCTTGGTCGTTGGTTTTTCTCAACAACAAGAGGTTCAGGCATGATAAAAGGAACTTTGTCAATAATACTTTTGTGATTTAAACATTTAAATTGAGGGGCAATTGGTGGTAAAGGAGTTACTAAATTAGTAGATCCAATTCCAAATAAGTTAGATTCAATATCAATAGGATTATGAGATAATTTTTCTCTTGGAATAGATGCTCCATTAAATCCTAAGCAAGGTAGATGTGTTTGATGTGCTTCACCATAAGCACTATTAGTATATGTTTGATAAAGGTTAATATCTTGAAAAATTCTTTGTTGACAAGAATAGTTTCGTTGGGAATTATTATTTCTAGTAGAACTCATGATATAGTATAAGAGAATATAATTTTATAAATTTTTAATTAAATTATCATAAATATTTTTATTAATAGTTTTTTCTAGTAAATATTCTTTTAGTAAATAATATGTTTGGTAGAAGTGATCGAAAGCAAAAAACATGATAATTCCAATATCACCTTTTTCTTGTAACATAATATTTGCAAATTTAATTGATAAATCTTTAAGTTGAGGATTGCTTTCAATTACAGGTTTTAAAATATCAATTTTAATATCAATAACTGTTTCATTATATTCATTTAATTTAAAAAATGATAATATTTGTTTTCTAAATAAGGTATCTCTATCATCTAAATTCATTTCATCAACGATAGGAATATTAAAGTAATTTACATCAATAGTGAAGTCAAAATTATTAGCAATATTATTGTCCATAGTGTTATTAGTAGTTGGTAACTGGTACATATGTATTTTATATAAAAAATATTTTTAATATAAAATAATTACATATTATTATCTCTTGTTAATTCTCTGGAAGGTAATCCACCTCTAATCCAGTTGCTATCAGCAGCATCTTCAATAAGGTTTCCTGGATTGGCAACAGATTCCTTAATAGATGGTAGTAAAGGATAATTAGAGTATTGACTGTAACAGATTTCACTTGCAGGATTAACACTTTTTCTGTTAGTAAAAGAATCACCTTGTAACAATTGTGTTTCTAAAGTAGGATCAGCGGTACCTTTACCTAGATATGGTACAGTTTTGTAAGGTCTTTCTTGTAAGTTTAGTTTACATTTATTAGAAGCGTTAACTTTTTTAACTAAAAGTTCTGAGTTAGTATCAATATTGCATCCTCCCATACCGACATGATGAGTTCCTGAAAAATTAACGTTAGGTTGTGTTAATGCAAAGTCAATAGGTTTTTTCATAGCACAATCATCGGCAAAATGATTTGTTAACATATAGTTTCCATGTTTAACGTTTTGTAAATCATTTTCATTTAAAGTACAACTATCATTACCAATTCTAGACATTGATTGAAATGTAAAATCTTGAACAGATGCCATATATATAATTAAAAAATATTATATTTTTAATTAAATAATTAATAGTTAGTGTATCGAGGTGCATTTCTTCCTGCAGCAAATTTGTTTCCTTCTTTTGCAGATACCATTTCACCATAACAGAATTTAGCAAAACCTTCTTGATCGTTTGGAACCATAGTATTAGGATTGGAGTAAAAACGATGCATTGAGTCTTCAAACATATAATTATCGCCTAAATCCTTAAATAATCTTTTATCAATGTCTGTATTAGTGGAATTATTGTTCTTAATGAATGATTTTGTTTGTTTATTTATTTCATCAACTACATTAGGTTCATAAGCAGGTGGTGCTTGTTTTTTGTTTGGATTTCCTGTATAATCTGTAACTAAAACATTATTCATTGGATTTTTACTTTTAATTTTATCAAATGATACTTTTTTGTTCTTTTTTTTATTATTTTCAGTCGTTTCAAAAGGTTCTACCTCTTTTTTATTTAAGAAAAAAAGGTAATAAATAGAAATGGCTACAATTGTTGTAACACCTGAAATAATAAATGAAATACTAAATTTATAAACAACATATAATAGTAATGTTAATAAAATAACTAATCTTACTAGTGCATTTAGTTTTTCTTCATCATTCATGTTGTTATTTGGCCATAGATGAGTTATTTTTTTTGAATCAATTAATATCATAGGATCATTTAACCAGAAATTATCGTTACTCATATATATATAT
>Ga0163109_10000255_pt1 | contig 43263 bp, 33 predicted proteins | sample CRUFie1St13metaG_FD_108704 | JGI IMG/M metagenome (GOLD analysis project Ga0163109, IMG submission 108704) | Marine microbial communities from the Costa Rica Dome - CRUD Field 142mm St13 metaG | ecosystem: Environmental > Aquatic > Marine > Oceanic > Photic zone | place: Costa Rica: the Eastern...
AGTTTGTCTGAGAAAAAATCTGTCTATCTTTGCCCCCCCTTAACGAAGGAGAACGACCTGGTAGCTCAGCTGGTTAGAGCATCTCACTTTTAATGAGAGGGTCCTGGGTTCGAGTCCCAGCCGGGTCACAAAGGCGCATCAAGCCTTGCACCGCCCAGGTGCTGAAATTGGTAGACAGGCATGGTTGAGGGCCATGTGTCCGTTAGGGCGTGTGGGTTCGAGTCCCACCCTGGGCACGAAGAGCGAGTTGCTGCAAGGCGCTCGCTTTTTTTGTAACCCAAGTTGCACAACGGGGTTTGGATTTTGTCTTCGCCGCGTACCATCTTGGGAACAACTTGGTCCTTCCATCATGACATCCCCTACGCCCTCATCCTGGCACGCAGACGCGAAAGAGCGCTTCACAGGCATTTTTGAGCCTGAATTGCTCGACCAAATTTTGTCTGTGGGCCAGCACATGGTGGTGCCCGAAGGCACCATGCTCATGGACGTCGGCCAAACCATGGACGCCATCCCCCTCTTGCTGGGCGGCGCCATCAAAATCCTGCGTCTCGACCAGGAAGGCGACGAAATCCTCCTGTACTTCTTGGAGTCTGGCGACAGTTGTGCCTTGTCCATGGGGACCTACATGGGCAACACGAAAAGCAGCATCCGTGCGGTGACGGAACGACAAACGTCACTCATTATGATCCCGGTTCAGATCGGACAAGAATGGATGAAGCAATACGACACATGGTCGTCGTTTGTGCTGGAGAGCTACCAAAGCCGGTTGGAAGAAATGCTCGAAGCCATCGACGCGCTCGCGTTCATGGACCTCCCCACCCGGTTGCTCCGCTACCTGACAGACAAGGTGAAGGTGCAAGGCGATTTGACCTTGAACACCACACACCAGATCATCGCCAACGACCTGCACACCTCACGCGTGGTGGTGTCACGACTCCTGAAGCGGTTTGAACATGAAGGCAAATTGAAGCTCCACCGCAATGCTGTGGAGATGATTGGCTTCTGAGGCAACGCAACCCGCGTCACACGTCCACTTGACGTGGACGGCTACCTTCGCGCCACACCAACGATTGCAAAGCGTGCGCATTCCCGAGTTTTTTCCAGCAGCCACCTGGCTCCCCTCCTACACCAAGTCGGACTGGCGTGGAGACTGGCCCGCAGGATTGACCGTGGGCATCATGCTCATCCCCCAAGGCATGGCCTATGCCATGATCGCCGGGCTTCCCGTGGTGTACGGTCTGTACGCTGCGCTGCTCCCGCAAATCGTCTACGGCTTCTTCGGCACGTCGCGACACCTTGCGGTGGGTCCAGTGGCCATGGACAGCCTGCTTGTGGCTGCCGGCCTCGCCGGCATGGCCGTGGCGGGCTCAGACGACTGCATCGCGCTCGCCTTGTTGCTGGCCTTCATGATGGGGGCCTTGCAGTTGGGCATGGGCCTGTTGCGGCTGGGGTTTTTGGTCAATTTCCTTTCGCGGCCCGTCATCAATGGCTTCACAAGCGCAGCAGCCTTGATCATCGGCTTGAATCAACTCCCGCATTTGCTCGGTGTCACCAGCGAACGCAGCAACCGGCTTCCCTCGCTGCTTGCAAACCTCGGAGAAGCCTTGCCTTACACCAGCATCGGTTCATTGGCGGCAGGTGGCTGTGCCATCTTGGCCTTGGTGGCCATGAAACGATGGGCACCGAAGGTCCCAGCGGCCTTGGCCGTGGTGGTGACGGGCATCTTGACGTCTTGGCTTGTCGGCTTTGAGGCCATGGGCATTGCCGTGGTCGGTACGATCCCGGAGGGCCTCCCTTCTTTTGCCCTTCCAGCCTGGAGCATGGCCGACGCCCAACACTTGCTGCCCACCGCCTTGACGCTCTCACTTGTGGCGTTCATGGAAGCCATCAGTGTGGCCAAGGCCTTGGAAGAGCGCCACCACTACCACGTCGATGCCAACCAAGAATTGCGGGCGCTGGGCTTGGCCAACCTGCTCGGCTCCATGTTTCAGAGCTACCCCACGACCGGCGGATTCTCCCGCACGGCGGTCACGGAACAAGCCGGAGGCAAGACCCCTGTGACGGCATGGGTTGCCGCGACCGTCATCGGGCTGACACTCTTTGCACTGACCCCGCTCTTTTACCACCTGCCCAACGCTGTGCTTGCCGCCATCGTCATGGTGGCGGTGGCTGGATTGGTCGACCTGCGTTACCCCTTGACGTTGTGGAAACAGGACCGCGTCGAAGCTGCCATCCTTGCCATCACCCTGCTTGTGACCTTGACGATCAGCCTGCCCATGGGCATCGGCGTGGGCGTGCTGTTGGCCTTGGCGCTCGCCGTCCAACGCATGATGGTGCCACACGTGGCGGTGCTCGGGAACGTTGAAGGCGTGTACCGAAATGTGGCGCGCTTTCCCCAGGCGAAAACAGACCCCGATGTGTTGGTCGTCCGCTACGACGGCGCCTTGAACTTCGCCAACCAAGCGCACTTCAGAAGCACCATGACCCGTCTCGTCCAAGCCAAACGTCCCCACCTTCGTCTGGTCGTGCTTCAAGCCGACACCATGTCCTATTTGGACGCCTCCGCCCGCGCCGCCATCCACCTTCTCATCAAAGAATGGCAAAGCGAGGGGCTCAAACTGTGCCTTGCCGGGGCGATCGGGCCCGTTCGAGACGCCCTTGCCGCCGACGGCCTTTTGGACAGTGGCGCAGTGTGCTTCCAACTGAGTGTCGACGATTCGCTGACTGAATACAGGGCCCCGGGATCCGTGCCTCAATCGCACCAAGACATGGCGCATCAGCACAGCTGAACCCATGCCATCCAGGTTGCACACGTGTGTGACTTGGGTCCACTTCAATGACCGTCTCCCACCCTACTTTTGAATTCGAAATTCATCCCATGGAAGTCAAGCAGATTTACACCGGTTGCCTTGCCCAAGGCGCGTACTACATCGAGAGCAATGGAGAAGTCGCCATTGTGGACCCCCTCCGTGAGGTCCAACCTTACCTCGATTTGGCGAAGTCGCGCGGGGCCACCATCAAATACGTGCTGGAAACCCACTTCCACGCCGATTTTGTGTCGGGTCACCTGACCCTTTCTGAAAAGACCGGCGCGCCCATTGTGTTTGGACCCAATGCGTCCCCGGAATTTGAGACCCATGCGGCCACCGACGGCGAAAAACTCAAGCTCGGCAACGTGGAAATCGAGGTTTTGCATACCCCTGGCCACACCATGGAAAGCACGACCTACTTGCTGCGTGACGAGGCGGGCCAGCCTCATGCCATTTTCTCAGGCGACACCCTGTTCTTGGGCGATGTGGGGCGACCCGACTTGGCCCAAAAAAGCGAGCTCACCATCGAGGACCTCGCAGGACACCTGTTTGACAGCTTGCGCAACAAGATCATGACCTTGCCCGACGACACCATTGTCTACCCTGGGCACGGTGCGGGATCGGCGTGCGGCAAAAACATGAGCAAGGAGACCGTAGGCACCCTCGGAGACCAAAAAGCGACCAACTACGCCTTGCGCGCAGACATGACACGCGAGGAGTTCATTGCCGAGGTAACCGACGGCCTGTTGCCCCCTCCAGGCTACTTCCCCATGAACGTCGCCATGAACAAGAAGGGCTACGACAGCATCGACCACGTCATGCAGCGCGGCACACGGGCGCTTTCGCCAGATGCCTTTGAGGCGGCGGCCAACGAAACCGATGCGGTGATGCTCGACATCCGCGCCACGCATGAATTCGTGGAGCGCCACATCCCACGTTCGACCTTCATTGGCCTCGCCGGAGGATTTGCACCGTGGGTGGGTACCATGATTGTGGACGTCAAGCAGCCGATTTTGCTCATCGCCAACGAAGACCAAATTGAAGAAGCCATCACCCGCCTTTCTCGCGTGGGCTTCGACAATGTCCTCGGATACCTCGAGGGCAGCGTGGAAGCTTGGGCCGCGTCTGGGAAGGAAACGGACAGCATTGAAACCGTCGATGCCGAGGCCTTTGCCAGCGTCCTGAAGTCCACCCCTGAAGCCAAGGTGGTGGACGTCCGGAAAGACGGAGAATTCCTCGCTGAGCACGTGGACGGGGCGATCCACGTCTCGCTGGAATTCTTGGGCAGCAACATGGACCGCATCCCCCAAGACGAGCCCTTCTACCTGCACTGTTTGGGCGGCTACCGCAGCCTGATTGCGCATTCCATGCTCAAGGCCCGCGGCTACCACAATGCGATTGACGTGCTCGGGGGATACAAGGCCATCGCAGCGACGGATGCGCCTCGCACCGATTACGTGTGCCCGAGCACGCTGAAATAAGTTTGCGCCCACCTTGGGGAGCACATTTGTTTCTCTAACTTTGCGCCCCCACTTACCCGGGTGGCGAAATTGGTAGACGCGCAGTCTTCAGGCGGCTGTGCCTTCGGGCGTGCTGGTTCGAGTCCAGTTCCGGGTACTGAAAAAACCTTGCTCCTACAGAGTGAGGTTTTTTTGTGACCCCATCCCACCCAAAACCGCGCCCGTCTTGGCCGTGCAGTTCGCTCCAAGTGTATTTTTAAGCCGTGGTGCAAGGAGAAGCTTTCGGTGCCCCCTCCGGGCAAGTGCCCACGCTGTTGAAGCGTGTGGGTCAGCCCGTGGTCATCGGTGGCCCTTGCAGCGCCGAATCGCGTGAGCAAGTTTTGGAGACCGCACATGCCTTGGCGCAAGAGGGACACGTTCATTTTCTGCGCGCCGGCTTGTGGAAGCCGCGCACCCGTCCCAACAGCTTTGAAGGAAGAGGCGTCGAAGCCTTGCCATGGCTCATGGAGGCCCAGCGCGAAACGGGATTGCACGCCATGACGGAGGTGGCCACCCCTGCGCATGTGGAAGCCGTGCTCGAAGCGGGCATGACCGCCATGTGGATTGGGGCGCGTACGACCGTGAGTCCGTTCGCGGTGCAAGCCCTGGCCGACGCCCTGTGTGGCGTTCAAGCCACGGTGCTGGTCAAGAACCCCATGCATGCTGATTTGAAGCTCTGGATGGGGGCCATCGAGCGCATCCAACACGCCGTGGAAGGCGAAGTGGGCGCGCTGCACCGAGGCTTCTCGAGCTACGGCAAAAACGACTTCCGCAATGCCCCGATGTGGGAAATCCCCATTGCCCTGAAGGCCGAGATGCCCGAATTGCCGCTGCTCTGTGACCCCTCTCACATTGCGGGACGTCCCGACCTGTTGCAGGACGTGGCGCAGCGCGCCATGAATTTGGGCATGGACGGGCTCATGCTGGAGTCCCACCCCAATCCTTCATGTGCCCTCAGCGACGCCGACCAACAGATCACGCCAGACGCGCTGCGCCGCCTGCTCGAAGCCTTGGACGTGCCCTCTGCAGGGAGTGAAAGCAACCTCGACCGCGACGCCTTGGAAGGCATGCGCTTGCAAATCGACAGCGTCGACGAACAACTGATGCAGCTGCTTGGCCGCCGCATGGAACTCGCCAAGGCCATCGGCACCGTCAAACACAAGAACCGCTGGTCCCTGCTGAGTGTCGCCCGCTGGCGCGACATCATCGTAAGCCGAACGGCCTGGGGAAGCGAATTGGGACTCAGCCGCGAATTCTTGTCCAAAATCTTGGCCTCGGTGCACGAAGAAAGCATCCGAGTGCAGGGCGACGAGGCCAACAAACGACGTGCGAAGCAAAAAAAATAAGCTTCGCAACAATCTTATTTACAACAAACTAACCTGCAAACCGCAGGTTTTTTTGTGCCCCAACGTAACTTCTTTTGAGGTGGTGGCGTAAAGGACCTTGGTTTTGGTTAACCGCGCTTACACAAGCGCATGAATCAGGCGATTTGGTTGAAGGGGCTCCTCAAACGTGAGGGCCCCTTTTTTCATGCGTCTGATTTCGTAAACATCGCAATCCAAAGGGAGCGGCTCAAGCGGTAAAGCACCGGCATCAACACCACCAACAAGGTGATGCCTGTCGTCAAGAAGGTTCCCGGATGGGTGAACATCCCAAACTCCATCCACCCCCACGCGTCAAAGCACATCAACGCCACAAGCACGGCAATCCAAAGCGCCACGGTCAGGGCATAACTGACATAGGCCGCCCCAAAGTAGAATCCAGGTTCACGCGCAAAGTCCTCCCCGCAAGACGCGCACGCCGAATGCATGGCGGCGGTGTGCCGCAAGTCGTAGGCGTTGGGCTTAACAAACAAGGTGCCTTGCCCACATTTGGGGCAGCGGTTTCGCAAGATCCAAGAGAGTCTAGGCATGCGACAAAGGTCTTTCAATTCGCCTGACACAGCGCAACCCAGGTGACGCAACCTCTTATCCGTGCTGGAGACGGTGCAGTTCGGCATAGCGTCCGCCCGAAGCCATCAACGCCTCGTGGTCGCCTTCCTCCACCACGCGCCCCTCGTCCATCACGGCAATCCAGTCGGCATCGCGGATGGTGGACATGCGGTGGGCGATGACCAACACCGTCCGTCCTTGCACGGAGCGCTCGAGGGCCTGCTGAACGATGGATTCGGAACTCGCATCAAGCGCCGAGGTCGCTTCGTCAAGGAGAATCAGGTCTGCATCCCGGTAAAGGGCCCGGGCCAAGGCGACGCGCTGACGTTGTCCTCCACTGAGCTTGCCACCGCTGTCCCCCACCTTGGAATCCAATCCGTCGGGCAGCTTGTTGGCAAATTCAAGAACATGGGCTGCCTCGGCTGCGGCAGCCATCCTCGCCTTGTCCGGATGGGCATCCCCGAGCATGATGTTGTCTGCGATGGACCCGTGGAAGAGCAACGCGTCTTGGGTCACGACCGAAAGGCGCTGACGCCAGGAAGAACCTGACACGTCGCGCAAATCGACGCCGTCCACCAAGATGGATCCCGACTCCGGGTTGGCAAATTTGCTGAGGACGTGGGCGGCTGTGGTTTTCCCCGATCCCGAAAGGCCCACCAACGCGACCACTTTGCCGGCAGGGATGGTCAAATTGAATCCCTGCAGCGCCGCCGATTCTTGACCCGGATAGCGGTACACCACATCCTTGAACGTCAATGTGTCCGTCAAACGTGGCGCCTCTGCCCCTTGCTCCCCAAGGTCACCCTCCATGTCAGGGGCGTTTTCAAACAGCGCTTCCAAACGCTCGAGCGAGGCCGCCCCTTTGGTCACCCGAAACACCCCATCTGACAAGGAGCGGGCCGGAGGAATGATTTGGGAAAACACCACGAGGTATCCGATGAACCAGTCGCCTGACAAGGCCGAGTCTCCGGACAACACAAGGCTTCCACCAAAGGCAAGCAACACCGCCATGACCGTCAGTGAAATGACCTCACTCATGGGGGAAGACATGCTCTCGCGACGGTGCATTCGGCGCATGGCCTTGAAGTGGCCGTGGTTGCGCTCGGCGTAGGCCGAGGTGAACTGAGACTCCGCATTGAACGCCTTGACAATGCGCATGCCCAAGAGCGTCTCTTCCAGCACGGACACGAGTTGACCGAGTTCTTCCTTGCCTTTTTGGGCGTGGCGCTTCAATCGCTTAGACCAACGGCTGATCAGCCAACCGGACAGGGGCAGCAGGACAAAGGCAAACAAAGTCAGTTGCCAGCTCAAGGCCAGCAGCGTTCCCAAACTCACAAGGATGAGCAAGGGCGCTTTCAGGAGGGCCTCCAACGACCCGATGACCGAGTGCTCCACCTCCATCAGATCGTGGGTGAATCGGCTCATGACGTCGCCTCGCTTGGATTCGGAAAACCACCCCATAGGCATCCGAAGAAGCTTCTCGTACAAGTTTTGACGAAGGTCCCTGCTGACGCCGGTTCGGATGCCCGCCATGACATACAGCGCCGCGTAGTGCACTGCGTTTTTCAGCACCGCAAGTCCCACCATGGACACGCACAATGCGCCGAGGGCGTAGGAAGCGCCGTGGGTTTGGACGAAGGTGTCAAACGCATGGCTCACAGCCGCAATGACCCCCTTCTGTCCTTCTACCTCCATGGGTGCGGAGGCCCCAAAGAGGATGCGCAAAAACGGCACGACCGACAAAAAGGTGAAGAGATTCAACACCGCGCTCAAGGCATGCAAGACCCCCATGAGCACCACGCTTCCGCGTTGGTGCCTGATCAAAGGAAGCAAGGCCCAAACGGCCTTCATCCGAGCACGAGTTTGGAGGCAAACCCGAGGTAGTTGTCGGGCGTGATGGCACGCAACTCAGCCTTGACGGCATCCCCCACATCCAACCCGTCGATGAACTCGGCCATGAGCGTGGCGTTGATGGTGCCGTTCGTTCGGGTCAAGGCCTTGAGCGCTTCGTAGGGCTCGGGGTACGCCTCGCGGCGCAAAATGGTCTGGATGGCTTCCGCCACAATGGCCCAATTGGCCTCGAGGTCTGCGGCCAATTTGGCCTCGTTCAAGACCAACTTGCCGAGCCCTTTTCGGGTGGCGTTCATCGCAATCACACTGTGTCCGAGAGGAACACCGAGGTTGCGTAGCACCGTGCTGTCGGTCAAATCACGCTGCAAACGGGAAATGGGCAGCTTCTCGGCAAAGTGCGCCAACAGTGCATTGGCCACGCCGAGATTGCCCTCGCTGTTTTCGAAGTCGATGGGATTCACCTTGTGCGGCATGGCAGAAGACCCCACTTCACCCGCGACGATTTTTTGTTTGAAGTAGTCCATGGAGATGTAGGTCCACACGTCCTTGTCCAAATCCATCAGAATGGTGTGCACCCGGCGTAACGCATCGCACCACGATGCAAGGTGGTCGTAGGGTTCGATTTGGGTCGTGACCGCGGTGCGGGTCAGCCCCAACACTTCCTCCACGAACTGGGTGCCAAAGGCCGGCCAATCCACCTCGGGGTACGCCACGTGATGCGCGTTGAATTGCCCCGTCGCTCCGCCAAACTTGGCGGCGTACGTCGCGTGGGCCAAGGCGTCCCGCTGGCCGCGCAAGCGATCCACAAACACTTGAAATTCCTTTCCCAACGTCACCGGCGAGGCGGGCTGGCCATGGGTGCGTGCCAGCATGGGCACATCCTTCCACTCCACGGCAAGTCTCGCCACATCCGCGATGGTCTCGTCGAGCAACGGCAACACCACTTGCTCGGTGGCGCGCTTCAACGAAAGCGGCACCGCGGTGTTGTTGACGTCCTGTGACGTCAAGCCAAAGTGGACAAACTCTTTCCATGCGCCCACACCCAACTGTTCCATGGCTTCTTTGACGAAGTACTCCACCGCCTTCACATCGTGGTTGGTGATGCGCTCCTTGTCCTTCACCCATTGGGCATCCGCCTCTGAAAACGTTCGGTAGACGTCGCGGAAGGGCTCCACTTTGTCCTGGGGAAAATCGGCCAACTGGGGAAGTGGCATGGCGACAAGTGCCAAAAAGTACTCGACCTCCACCTCCACGCGGTGGTGGATCAAGCCGAGTTCAGACATCCAAGGAGAAAGGGAAGCGGTGTGTCGACGGTAGCGTCCATCGACGGGAGAAATGGCGTCAAGCATGTGCTGGAATCAAAGCCCAAAGGTACTCAACTGCGCGGAGCTGTGGCTACCTTCACCCCATGCGATTGCACACGATTCACAACGGGAATTTCAAGTTGGATGGCGGCGCGATGTTTGGGGTGGTTCCACATCAACTTTGGTCGCGCACCAATCCCCCCGATGCCCAAAACCTTTGCACCTGGGCGATGCGCTCGCTTCTGGTGGAAATCGATTCGCGGTTGATTTTGATCGACTGCGGCATCGGCGACAAGCAATCCGAGAAATTCTTCAGCCACTACCACCTGCATGGCGACCACTCCCTGGATCGCAGCCTGCGCGAAGCCGGGTTTGCCCGAGAGGACATCACCGATGTCTTCCTCACCCACTTGCACTTTGACCATGTGGGCGGCGGCGTGATTCGTCGTGACGACGGCATGCTCGTCCCCGCCTTCCCCAACGCCACCTACTGGTCCAACGACGCGCATTGGCAATGGGCCTTGGAACCCAATGCCCGCGAGAAAGCGTCGTTCCTTTCCGAGAACTTGCTCCCCCTGCAAGAGAGCGGCCAGTTGCGCATGGTGGCACGCGAGGGGCGGATCACGCGCAATGCGCTCGACATCCAAGGCTGGGACATCTTCTTCGCAGATGGCCACACGGAGAGCCAGATGATTCCCTTGCTGCGCCATCCTTCAGGCCAAACCATGGCCTTCATGGCCGACCTCCTCCCGAGTACAGGGCACATCCCCCTCGCCTACGTCATGGGCTACGACACCCGTCCCCTGCTCACGCTCGAAGAAAAGAAACTGTTCCTCGACACCGCGGCAGACGAAGAGTGGGTACTTTTCCTGGAGCACGATGCCGTGAATGCGGCGTGCACCGTTCAGCATACAGAAAAAGGCGTTCGCCTTCGCGATGCGGCGCCGTCTTGGAACGAACTAATGGGGTAAGTCGGCCTCGGCGCCAAGCTCAAAGCCCCGCAACAATGCGGGCGGGCAAACCAGGCCCTTCGTAGACCATGCCCGAGTAGACCTGCACCAAACAAGCCCCGGCATCCAACTTCTCTTGGGCCGCTTCCGCGCTGTCAATCCCGCCCACGCCAATGATGGGGAAACGGCCTTCACTGCGCTCGGCGAGGTAACGCACCACCTCAGTGGCACGCGCCCGCACGGGTGCGCCACTCACACCCCCAGGCCCCATGTCTTCCACCTCTTGTTCAGGCGTAACGAGTCCCGCACGTGAAATGGTTGTGTTGGTCGCCACGACGCCGTCCACCTTTTCTTCTTGGACGATCTGTACGATGTCGTCCAACTGACCGTCCGTCAAGTCTGGGGCAATCTTCAAAAACACAGGGCGGTGACCGGGGTGAGACCCGTTGCGTTCCACCACGGCCCGCAGCAACTTCGCCAACGGCTCCTTGTCTTGCAACTCCCTCAATCCCGGTGTGTTAGGCGAACTCACGTTGACCACAAAGTAATCGACGTGCGCATGGAGCGCATCCACGCATGCGAGGTAATCTTCGACCGCCTTGTCGTTGGGCGTGATCTTGTTCTTGCCGATGTTCCCTCCGACCACAAGTCCCTTTGGACGGCGGACCAACCGCCCGGCGGCAGGGTACAATCCGTCGTTGTTGAACCCCATGCGGTTGAGAATGCCGCGGTCTTCCTTCAGTCGAAACAGCCGGGGTTGGGGATTGCCACTTTGGGCACGTGGGGTAAGGGTGCCGATCTCCACAAACCCGAACCCAAGCATCTCCAATGCAGGCAACCAGCGCGCGTCCTTGTCGAAGCCTGCAGCCAATCCGACAGGGTTGGGAAACGTCAGTCCCGCCACCGTCACCTCGCGACCTTCGTTGCGTTTTGCCGCACGCCGCTTCATCCACCACGACACCCCTGGGACACGAGACGCCAACACGAGAAGGTCCATGGCAGCGTAGTGCGCACGCTCCGGAGACATCAGGAAAAACAGGGGTTTGAGGACTTTTTCGTACACGGCGCAAAGGTAATTCGCGGCCCCGCCCAGCCTCCCACCATGTGAATAACCCTGTGGATAGCGTTCACGAAAACCCCCTTCCCAGCCTCAAAACCGGGTCCTAGCTTTGAATCCCAAGGATGAAGAACCTGGGACTACTCAGCTGGCTTTCAAAGAAAAAACTCACCGACGAACAGGTGGCGAACATTTTCGTCAACACCTCGTTCGAGACGGTCGAACAGGGTTGGCCCCAAGTGGCAGCCTTCTTGAATGCAGCCCCCGAGTTTGACAGCTCTCCCAACCTGAACGAAGACGACTACGGGAAGTTCCTGATGATTGTCGTCTCAGCCAATCTCAGCCTCATCCCCAAGCATTTTGATCCGGGCGTCGACCGTGCCATCATTCAGCGTTGCTGCGCGAAGTTTGGATTTGCCCTAGGCCTTCCGCCTGAATCCTTTGCACGCAAGGTGAAAGAGTTCCGCAGCTTTATGAAGGAGATCAACCGTCCGAGCAAAAACACCTTGACGGCGATGACCCGCGCGGTGTGCTACAAGTACGGCGTGATTGCCCACCAAGAGCCTTACTTCCGCGACATGAACGTGCCCAACCCCATTCTGCAAAAGAACCTGCGCGAAGTGATGGAGCACTTCCTGTGGGATTGGGAAGACTTCGTGGACCAGTACCGCGTGGTGTTGGCGCCCTCTGAAGAGCAGGCCTGAGCCTCCCCGCAGTTCCAGAGCCTGTTCAGTCCATCATGCGCGCCAGGTCGCGTGAGATGTCCTTGTCCTTAAGCGACTGCCGCTTGTCGTGAAGCTTCTTGCCTTTGGCCACAGAGAACTTCAGCTTGGCGTAGCCACTGCTCGCGATGAAAAGCAGTGTCGGGACGAGCGTCACCCCCACATCCTTCACCTTCTTCTCCAGCTTTTTGAGCTCGGTGCGCTGCAGCAAAAGTTTGCGCTTTCGGCGTGGATCTTGTGGCATGTACCCGGCATTGGGGTATTCGGCGACGTACATGTTGTACACCCACAACTCGCCCTTTTCAAAGCGGCAATACGATTCTGTGATGCTCGCCTTGCCCCCGCGAATGGACTTGATTTCCGAACCGGACAGCACCAATCCTGCCGTGAAATCGTCCGTCAGGAAATACGTGTAGGATGCCTTCTTGTTCTTGATCTCCACCGCCATGAAGCGAAGTTACGACCCGAGGGTTGGAAGCGCAGGCGTTGGGGCTGAACTTCGTCACATGTCTGACGCCGCCCTGTTCTCCTTGCCCAAAGCCGAATTGCATTGCCACTTGGAGTTGGCCTTTCGCCGGTCAACCCTGAAACGTTGGGCCGTGGATCGCGGCATGGACGTGGGCGACGACGCAGCGTTTGACGAGGCTTTTTTGGTGAAGGCCCCCATGGAAGATTTGCCCTCCGTCCTCCACAAATTCCTGAACACCCGTGACGTCATCGACACGGAAGACAAAGTGGAACAATTGACCTACGAGGTGTGTGCCGACATGCACCAAATCAGCAACGTCCGCGTGCTTGAGCTGCGCTACGCTCCCTCCTTTCTTCTCGACGCCCATCCGGGAATGCATGCCGACCGCATGCTCGAAGCGATCCAACGCGGAGTGGCCCGGGCGGAGCGCGAATTCCCCATCGTGGTCGGTCTCATCGGCTTGCTCCAGCGCATCAAAAGCGTGGAGGACAACGCGCGGTGGTGCGACTGGATTTTGGAACGGAAAGCGCATTTTGTGGGGCTCGATTTGGCCGACGACGAGGTGAATTACCCCGCCCAACCCTTTGCGCCTTTGTTTCAAAAAGCGAAGGCGCAAGGCTTGGGCATCACCGTGCATGCAGGAGAACCTGCGGTGCCGGGCTCTGCGCGAAACATTCTGGTGGCGTTGGATGAATTGGGGGCGGACCGCATTGGTCATGGCGTGCAAGCCATTCACGACGAGGAAGTCATCGCGCGTTTGGTGCGCGACCGCATCCCCCTCGAATTGTGTCCTTGGAGCAACGTGCTGACCCAAGCCGTTCCCTCCTTGGCAGCCCACCCCTTCAAGCAACTGCTCGACCGTGGCGTGCGCACCACCCTCAACACCGACGACCCCGGCGTCATGGACATCAACCTGATGGACGAATGCCGAAACGTCATGAGCCACCTCGGCCTCTCTCTCGAAACCTTGGCGCAATGCAACGAATGGGCGCGCGAAGCGTCTTTCATTTCCCAGGCGCGCATTGAAGGCGTTTGGGACAACCCGTCGTCATGAAACACCTTCTCCTTCTCTCGCTGGCCCTTGTTGCACTTCCATTTGGAATCCACGGCCAAACCGTGGGCACCCTGCTCAACACGGAGCTCGCATTCGACGGATACACCCTGGTCGACCCCATGGGCACGGGCAACACCCACCTGATCAACAATTGTGGAGAGGTGATCAACACGTGGACGAGCGACTTCAATGCTGGAGGAGCCTGCTACTTGCTGGAAGATGGCAGTTTGGCCCGGGGCTGCAAGGTCAGTGGCGCGTTTGGGGGTGGCGGCGTCGGCGGTCGTTTGGAGCGCAAAAACTGGGACGACGAATTGATTTGGACCCTGGATTGGGCCAACGATGAACGACACCACCACCACGACTTCGCCTGGATGCCCAACGGCCACGTCTTGGTGCTTGCGTGGGAGCTCAAAACCTCTGAAGAAGCCGCGGCGGCTGGCCGTGTGAATCCCCAATTGATGTGGCCCGAATCCATCACGGAAATTGCCCCAGAAGGCAGTGAAGGCGGCACCGTGGTGTGGGAGTGGCATGCTTGGGACCACCTCGTGCAAAACGTGGATGCCTCGCTTCCCCATTTTGGCGAGCCGGCGGATCACCCGCACCGGTTGGACGTCAATTTTGCGAATGTGGGCGGCGGGGGCGGTCCAGGCAGTGCGAACAGCGGCGACTGGATGCACGCCAATGCGGTGAACTACAACCCAACCCTGGACCAGATCGCGATCAGCGCCCGGCGCTTCAATGAGATTTGGATCATCGACCACGGCACCACCACAGATGAGGCTGCGGGACCCGCCGGCGACCTCCTGTACCGCTACGGCAATCCGGAAGCATACGGTCGCGGAGACGCGGAGGATCAGGTGTTTTTTGGACAACACGACGTGCAGTGGATTCCCGAAGGACATCCCCAGGAAGGTGCACTGGTGATTTACAACAACGGGGCGGGCCGGCCGGGCTGTGACTGTTCCACCATCGACGTGTGGAACCCGCCTATGCTCGAAGACGGCAGCTACGCGCTGGAGGGTGATGCACCGTTTGGCCCCGAAACTTGGTCGTGGACGTACCCCAGCACCCCCACTCCCGGATTTTTCAGCTCCAACATCAGTGGGGTTCAACCCCAACCCAACGGCAATTTCTTGATCTGTCAAGGTGCCGGAGGCCGGCTCTTTGAAGTGACGCAGGAAGGAGACATGGTGTGGGAGTACATCAATCCCGAAGGCAATTTTGGGGTGGTTTCGCAGGGCAACAACCCCCAGCAAAACAACGTTTTCCGCACGTACCGCTACGGACCTTCCTTTCCGGGGTTTCAAGGTCGCGACATGACCCCTTCGGAACCCCTTGAGGGGCCCGACGTCTGGGGGTGTGAATTGCACCCATCGCAAGATTCCACCTCGGCCTTGGGTTCCGCCTTGTTGGCCAGCCCGGCCATCCAGGCCTTTCCCAATCCAGCCACCTCTCGTTTGACGCTGTCGGCCCCACAGCCGGGCACCTGGTACATCTACAACACCACCGGGGAACTCGTTGTCACGCGCACCACCCACCTTGCCTCCACCCTTGTGGATTGCGCATCGTGGCCTGATGGACTGTACGTCGTAGCCTTTCACCCACGTCAAAATGGATGGCCCCCCAACACGTTGAAACTGTCCATCTCCCATTAACTTCGCCTGACTACGAATCACTTCATACCTTAAAATCATGCACTTGCGCTTTTTTTCATTCGCTTTGAGCTTCTTATTCATCACGTCCGCTTTCGCCCAAAACACCATTGGTGTGACGGCCGTCCAGCCTGACTTGGTCGAAGAAGGCTACACCTTGCTCTACCCCCACAATCAACCCAACGTGTACCTGCTGGACGTGTGCGGAGAGGTGGTTCACACATGGACCAATGCAGACACCCTGCGACCTGGCAACGTGGCGTATCTCCAGGAGAATGGGGACATCGTGATGACCTACCGTCCTCAGGTGTTCTCTTCAGACCCCATTTGGGCAGGCGGAGGAGGCGCCACCATCGAGCGGCGCACTTGGGACAATGATGTCCTGTGGTCGTACACCTTGAACGACAGCACAGGCCGATTCCACCACGACATCGAAGTCAAACCCAATGGCAACGTGTTTGCCATCGCTTGGGAGCACTTCAGCGCCGAGGAAGCCTTGCAGGCGGGACGCGACTCCGCGTTGGTTCCTGAAGATGGGCTCTGGTCTGAAATGATTTTGGAGCTTTCGCCTGACGGCAACGGAAGCGCCAACGTGGTGTGGGAATGGCACGCGTGGGACCATTTGGTCCAAGACTTGGATGCCAGCAAAGACAACTTTGGCGTGGTCAGTGAAAGCGTGGACAAGATTGACGTGAACTACGGCACCCCCAGCAGCCAACCCAGCGACTGGTTGCACATCAACGCCATCGACTACAACCCCTACTTTGAGCACCTCTTGCTGAGCGTGCCCACGTTTGACGAGCTTTGGATTGTCGACTACAACAACTTCACGCCCGGCAAGCTGCTCTGGCGCTGGGGCAACCCCGAGGCGTATGACATGGGGACAGAAGATGACCAACAGCTCTTTTACCAGCACGACTGTCACTGTGTCTACGACCACGTCACCGTGAACAATCCCGACTTCGGAAAAATTGCGGTGTTCAACAACCGTGTGCCAGCAGAAGATGGCAGCGCGTACAGTGCCGTTCATTTGTTGAATCCTGCGTACACGGACTACGAGAACAGCTTTGCCACAGACATGGCGGACAGCACATACCTCCCCAACGATTTCGATTGGACCTATGTCGCACCCGATTCCATTTACTCTTCAGGCCTGTCCTCCTTCCAGCGCTTGGAAAACGGCAACAGCTTGATTTGCTACGGCCGATGGGGAGACACCCGAGAAATCACGCCCGAGGGCGATGTCGCGTGGCGGTACAAGACACCCTTGATCAATGCCGGCGGAGTGGCGTCGCCCGTGTCCCAAGGTTCCGAACCCAGCATCAACCAGAACATGACGTTCCGTGCCCACCGCTACCCTGCGGATTACGAAGCGTTTGACGGGGTGGCTTTGATGCCCCAAGGTGCCATTGAATTGGACCCCACTCCACTGGATGTCTGCATTCCGCCCGTGTTGGGATGCATGGACAGCTTTGCCTGCAACTACGACAGCACCGCCACCGCTTCGGATTCCTGCATCTACTTCGCACCGGAATACGGGACTTCGCTGGACTTTGTCTTGGGCACCCTCGAGCCGGAACTCGGATGCAACGGCGGGTATGCCGTGTCCGAAAGCCTCCCTGTCACCCTGACCGCGACAGACTCCGCCATGACTTGGGTGTTCACGGATGACGTGGCCCAAACCCTCATTGACAACGGCTTTGGCATTGTGGTGTCGGATTTGACCACCCAAGCCTTGAGCTTGTGCGGCAGTGACATGAATGTGTTGGATTCGTTTGGCAACGCCTACACCCTGCAATACGACAGCACCGGGTACATCAATGACTTCTACGACGGCTACCTCGCCCCTGCCGAAAATTTTGGGTTTGGATGCGGGTTCGAGTTTGCCTGCAACTACAATCCCTGCGCCTTGTACGACTTTGACCTCTGTGAATTCTTGGAAATCACCGTCGAAACCACAACCGACGCCGGCATGGGCAATGGGTCCGCCTCGGCCACGGTGACTGGCGGCGCGGAGCCCTATTCCATCGCATGGTTTGAGGGAGACAGTGAAGATTCCTTCGCCGATGGCATGAGTGTGGACAGCCTTTTGGCCGGGGAGTACACTGTCCTTGCCGTGGACAGCACCGGATGCATTGGCGATGCGGACTTTGTGATTGACGCCGTGGACGGATTGACCACGCCCGACGTGGTCTGGAATGTGTTCCCCAACCCGGCGACTGACCTTGTGCATGTCAACCTCAGCACCCCTGGTCACGGAGCGCTGACCCTGACCGACCTCGGTGGACGCGAGGTGTTGACGACCACCCTCACGTCCACGCGCACCACCTTGGATTTGAGCGCCCTGCCCGCAGGCACATATGTGCTTCAATTCCAGCAAGGCACAACGCGGTATACGCGCAACCTGCACGTGGTGCGTTGAATGGGGAAAACCCTTTGAAAACAACACCAAGCCCGGGCCCTGTGCCCGGGCTTTTTCTTGGACCTTGCATGCATGTCTGAGACCTTGCTCACCGAGTTGAATGAGGGCGTGATGACCCTCACGCTGAACCGCCCTGATGTCTTCAACAGCTTCAACCAAGAAATGGGACGTGCCTTTCAAGCCGCCCTGGACGAAGCGGCCCAAAACGAGGCGGTGCGCTGCGTCGTCCTCACCGGAACGGGACGCGCATTCTGTGCGGGACAAGATTTGAAGGAGGTCACCTCGGAACACTCTCCCGGATTCAAAGTCATTGTCGAAGAGACCTACAACCGAAGCATTCGAAGGATTTGTGACATGGAAAAGCCTGTTGTGGCTGCGGTCAATGGGGTGGCAGCCGGCGCCGGGGCCAACATCGCCTTGGCGTGCGACTTTGTGGTGGCCAAGTCGTCGGTCAAGTTCATCCAGGCGTTTGCCAACATTGGGCTGATCCCCGACAGCGGTGGAACCTACTGGCTCCCTCGGCTCGTGGGCATGGCCCGCGCCAAGGCGTTGACCATGCTCGGCTCCCCTCTCCCCGCCGCGGAAGCCCAAGAAATCGGATTGATCCACCAAGCCGTGGAAGAGGAAGCCTTCGACGAGGCCGTCCGCACCTTGGCGTCCAAACTGGCGCACATGCCCACGCGGGGGCTGGGACTGACCAAAAAAGCCCTGCACGCCGCCATGACAAATGACTTGCACTCGCAGTTGAAACTGGAGCTCGACTTGCAATTCGAAGCGGCAGAGACGGACGATTACGCGGAGGGCGTGCAAGCCTTTTTGGAAAAGCGCAAACCCCAATTCAAAGGGACATGAGCGAGGACTGGAAGGACGTGAACGTCACATTGCCGGACGACGACCAACGCGTCTTGGGCTTCATTCCTGGGAACAAGGTCTACTTGCCCGGCAAAGATTTTCAATTTGAAACCCGGGAGGTGGTCGTCTTGCGGTTTTGCAAAGACTTTTACGCCAAGAATGAGGAGAAGCGTGCCAAGCACGGCCTTCACTTTTGGGCGGGAGAAGGCAACAGCAACCATTTCTTCGGCGACGTCACGCATTGGCGGCCCATCCCCGAAGGCCCTTCGCAAGAAGCGTGATCAATCGCAGGTGCTGCCCATCGCGACCAACATCGCCATGAGGTCGCCCACGCTGACGCTGCCATCTCCATCCAAATCTCCGGGGCAGGCACTGCCTTGTTCGAAGATGCACGTGCCGTCGTCGTCGTTCGCATTCGCGCTGTAGTTGGTGGCTTGGGAATAGGTGCAGCCCGCCACAGACCATCCTTCGCACCCTTCATCGGTCACTGCCCATGGATTGTAAGCCACATCCATGGGGTCTGTGCATCCCGGGCAACCAACGTCCTCGTTGAAACACACCACCCCTGCATCGACCAGGTTGGTCCCGCCTTCGATGGTCAGAATTCGAGCATCCATTTCGGCCATCCCATCGGGTCGAACAAACCGATATGCATGCGACCCCAATCCCAGGACCAAGGAAAATTGCGCCGTTTCCCATGCCGCATTGGTCGGCATCACCGAGGACGCATTTTCAAAATTGGCGTCGGACACAGACGTCCACTCCAATCCACATGCCATGAAGTCCCATCCTCCACCCTCCTCTTGAGAAAGGTCCACCTTGAACAACGCCAAGTAGGTGCATGAGCCGTCGTTGACCGTGGCATCCAACGTAAAATTGGTTGCGGTGGCATCCGTGCACCCTGGGACAGCATCCACCCCATCGCAATCTTGGTCGATGCCGTCGAGTGGAATGTCATTGGCCCCGGGATACACCATGGCATCGGCGTCATCGCAATCGCCATCCACGTCGGTCCATCCATCGTCATCAAGGTCAAACACGCAATCCTCTGCGTCGAGCAACCACGGGGAATTGGACACCTCGACCGCGGTTTCTGCAGTGCAGCCTGAGAGCATCCCCGTGGGGTACTTTCTCGCCCTGTACAACGTCGATCCATCGGTCAACCTCACTTCAAATGCAATGTGGCCTTCGGGCGTCACTTCCGTGACACGGGTCCCGAATTCGCCGGTTTCTGCCGTGCCCCAACCGATGAGGGTGTTGCCGTTTTCGAGGCGAATGGCACTGCCCTGTGCAGCGGCGTAAATGTCACTTGGGTGGGCAAACTGCCACGCATTTTGGGCGGTGAAATTCACAGTGTCCAAGGCGAGCTCCAACGCCCTCGACAAAAATCCATTGTTGTCCAACACGCCATTGTCAAACATCAAAATCCGACCGTTGCCCACGTCGTGAACGTCGTGTTGCAAGTGAAACCCATTCCACCCCGGATCGTTGAGGCTGAAATCGCTGTCTTCTCCCCCAAGTTTCCAATGAATGGACCAATCGCCAGGCCTCAGGCGTACGATTTGGTTTCGGTTGCGCATGCTGAGAAGCACCCCGCCGTGTTCATCCAATTGCACGGCGTTCCAATGCAAGTGGTCCACGACTGCAAAGTCGAGGTTGTCGACACTGGGATCCACGGGCATGTGATCAAGCCCGCTCCACTCTTGGAGGATTTGTTCTTGCGGGTCCAAATGAAGCAGACGAGGGTTGAGAATCTTGGCGTTTGAGAGGCCGCCGATGCTGGTCAAATCTTCAAACACCTCTTCAAGCAACACCACGAGATACGTGCCGTCCTCGAAGCGGTGAATGTCGTGGTAATCGTCGTCAGGGGCAAACGTTTGGGTCAAGGTGTCCAGTGTGTTGAACGCGGCGTCCACCACGGTCCACTTTCGCAACGTGTAGTTGTACCACACGAATTCGCCGGGGCCCCAAGGTTTCATGTAGAATCCACGATACGGCGTTTGCGCAGCCCATGTCAAGTTGGCTTCGTCGTCGACGATTGTGGCGAACATGCTTGTGGGGCTTTGGACGAGTGACAACAGCAAGTCGCCCGACTGCACAGGCCAACCTGCAGGTGACCCATTGTCCAACACCCCACCAGGTGGAACCATCACGTCCAAGTCAAGATCCCCCAGAGCGCCTTGGGCAAGGGCGCCTTCATGGCCCAACGAGGCGCACCCCACCAAGAGGAGGAGGGCTGTGTGCATCAAGGGACGGAGAGACCACATGCTTTCAAAGATAAGCGGGGCTCGAAAGCCCAGTGGGGCCGTTCACATGAACTGAGCCACGGCGGTCATTCCTGCCGTCTCCGTTCGCAACCTCAGCTCGCCAAGGTGGACGGGTGTCGCAGACCGAGCGGCCAGCCACTGCACCTCTTCGGTGGTGAAATCCCCCTCGGGACCGATGGCGATCCAAGCGTGGTTTTGGCCTGCTTGCCACAAGGGCCAGGCGATACGCTCAGGGGTATTGTCGCACGCAGTCATGCAATGGGCCACGGCACCTGCCCTGCGCGTCAACTGAGGATGTGCATCAAACACCTGGTCCAAATTGCAGGCGGGGTGCAACATGGGCATCCACGTGCGGTGGCTTTGCTTCGTGGCTGCGACCACCACCTTGCACCAGCGGTCGTGCTTGTCCACCCGACGTTCACTGCGTTGCGTCCAAACGGGAATCACCTCCTCCACCCCCAGCTCGGTCGCTTTTTCCAGCAACCACTCGAACCGGTCGGATGCCTTGGTGGGTGCCACAACCAAGGTCAATCCTGGAGGCCGGGTCTCTTCCCTGTCCACGTGCTCCACGTGCACAGAAGCCTTCCTCTTTCCCACCGCAGTCAAGGTTCCAACGGCCTCCCCGCCAACGCCGTCGATGAGCCTGACGGTTTGGTCTTCAGTCATCCGCAACACGCGGACAACGTGCAGCGCTTCCTCCTCTGACAGAGGCGAAACGCCAACCTGGAGATCAGGATGGAAACACGTGTGCATGACGCAAAGGTAACCCTGCCGTCACGCAGACATTCAAGCTTGCGACACCGCGGTTGCGAGAGGTGCACCCGCCTTCATCTCAGCTGTGGCCGCCTCTTCGAATTGCGTGAAATTGTCCGCAAAGCGAGACGCCAATTCTTGGGCAGCCACGTCGTAGGCTGCACCATCCTCCCATGTGCCCTTCACGTCCCAGAGTTCGTTGGGCACGCCTTCGCATCCCACGGGAACCGCGAGCTTAAACACGGGGTGGATGTTGGTCTCCACCGCGTCCAGGTCTCCGCGAAGCGCCGCGGCAATCATGGCGCGGGTGTAGGACAACTTCATGCGGTGACCCACGCCGTAACCGCCTCCGGTCCAACCGGTGTTGACGAGCCACATGCGCACGCCGTGCTGGGTCATGCGTTCGCCGAGCATGCGGGCGTATTCCGTGGCATGGAGCGGCAGGAACGGCGCACCAAAGCATGCGGAGAAGGTGGTTTGGGGTTCCACAACACCTGCTTCTGTTCCCGCCACCTTTGCGGTGTAGCCCGACAAGAAATGGTACATCGCTTGCCCCTTGTCCAACCGGGACAACGGTGGCAACACGCCAAAGGCATCGCAGGTCAAAAAGAAAATGTCCGTCGGATGCCCCCCCACACTGGGGGTCACGGCGCCAGGGATGTGATGAATGGGGTAACTCACACGCGTGTTGGGCGTGATGCTGTCGTCCGCGTAGTTGGGGGTCACGCCGTCTTCTTCGAATCCAATGTTCTCGAGAAGCGCACCGAAGCGGATGGCTTGGTGAATTTCGGGCTCTCCCTCAGGGCTGAGGTCGATGGTTTTGGCATAGCAACCGCCCTCCATGTTGAACACCCCCTCTGCGGTCCAGCCGTGCTCATCGTCCCCAATCAATGCGCGGTTGGGGTCGCTGCTCAGCGTGGTCTTTCCCGTGCCTGAAAGGCCAAAAAACACCGCCACATTGCCCTGTTCATCTTGGTTGGAGGAGCAGTGCATGGGCAAGACGTCGTGCTGCACAGGCAGGATGAAATTCATCACCGAGAACATGCCCTTTTTGATTTCGCCGGTGTACCCGGAACCCGCCACAACGATGATTTTACGGCCGAAGTCAATGGCACTCACGTTGCTTTGACGGCACCCGTGCTTGGCCGGGTCGGCTTTGAAACTCGGCGCACAGATGACATGCCAATCGGGCTCGGCCACCCACCGCTCTTGGTCGGTGAGGCGAATGAACATGTTGTCGACAAACAAGGAAGACCAAGCCTTCTCGGCCACCACGCGCACAGGGATGCGGTACCGCTCATCCGCCCCCACGGCGGCATCCTTCACAAACACGCTTCGGCCCTCGAGGTGCCTCTGCACATCCTGCAACAAGGTCTGGAAGGCCTCGGACGACATGGGTTGGTTGATGCTTCCCCAATCCACCCTGTTGGCGGTGGTTTCGTCTTCCACCAAAAAACGGTCCTTGGGGGACCGTCCAGTGAATTCCCCCGTTTCAATGGCCAGCGCACCTTGGTCGGTCAAGACGCCTTCGCCACGAAGGAGGGTTTGGAGAATGAGTTTGGCAGGGGGAAGGTTCCAGTGGGCTCGGCCCACTCCTTCGAGTCCGACGGCATCCAAACGCGCGTCGAAGGGGGTGTTTCCAACGTGTTTCATCATGTCCGAGGTTTGATCATTGCATCCTCGATGACAAAACTACAGCACGGTCACCGTTGCGGTTCAATGCGTTGTTCACAAACCATCCACGGACCCACCCCGCCTCCGTACCTTTCCCTCATGAAGACACCTCTTTTCCATGCGTCCTTTGCAGCTTGCCTCTTGGCCCTGCTTTGCTTGACGGGATGCACCGATTCTGCGCCAGATGCCCTTCCCAATCCCGCCTCCAAAATGAGCCCTGCAGGAAGGCTCAACATGGAGCGTCAAGGCCGCGACATGGATCGGTTCCACGAGATGAACCAAGTCAAGGTCGAGAACAAAATCAGTCCTTATCGCTACGTCATCAGCACGGAACGGTACAGCCGATTTGGGCAATTGGTCAAGGCTTCAAGCCTGAGCAGAACCATCCACTCCACGGGGGTGACACTTCTCTGTCCCACGGATGACGCATTTGAGAACTGGACCCCTTGGTTGCGGCTGATCAAGGAAGGAAAGCAATACGAGATTGACGACTTTGTGGGCAACCACGTCATTCCCATGACGCTGACCTACGACGACCTCAAGTCGAAAGACACCCACGCCACGCTTGCGGGCACCACCCTCGAGATCTCCACCCGAGGTGGCGTCACAGCCAACGAAGCGCGCGTGCGAAGTGGCCATGTCATCACAGAAAATGGCCATGTGATTGGACTCGATGACCTCGCTTACGTCCCCCAGGCGTTGCGCTGAGTGCAGACAACCTTTCCGCCCTGATTTCGGTTGTATTGATCCAGTTTCAAGCCCATGACCCTTCGCCTTTTCTTCCCCGCCCTGTTGGTCGCCTTGTCAACCCTCTCGCACGCCCAAGAGGTGCCTCCTAGTTGGGTGCCCGGCACGTGGCCTGTGGTGTTGGATGAGGTGGCCTTGTCGAACCCCTGGGTCGGCGGATTGACGGCCCCGCAGTGGTCGGTGTTTGACGCCGACCTCGACGGCGACGACGACCTGTTCGCGTTCGACCGCGACGGCAGCAGGGTGCTGATGTTCGAGCGCGTTCCTGGCGAGGATATGACCCTGCGGTGGGACTGGACCGAAGGATGGCCTGACATGGTGGATTGGTGCTTGCTTCGCGATTACAATTGCGACGGCAAACCAGACATCTTCACGAGCTACCAAAACGGCATTCGGGTGTTCACCAACACCACCCAGCCCGGGGAGGGCCCGTCGTTCGATCCTGACCCGGTCACCCTTTTCGCCACCTTCGACTTGATTGGGTCGGACCCCAGTGACCTTCCTGTCATTTGCTTGGGCATGGATTTGCCCGCCATCATGGATCACGACGACGATGGGGATTTGGACATCATCACCTTCACCGAAACCGCATCCACGTTGTACCGCTTCGAAGGCCAAACTCCGTGCGGCCTCGACCTCGAATGCACCAACCGCTGCTACGGCATGCTCACCGAGGCTGCGGAAAACAATGCCCTGTTCATCGGGGACGATTTTGAATGCTCGTTCAACGTGGAGAACCCAGGCATGGTCGTCTCCGACGTGTCGCGCACCGGGCTGCATGCCGGTGGCGCATTGACCTCGCTTCAGCTCGAACCCGGAGGACCCAAGGACCTCATCATCAGCGACGTCACCTACCCGGAAGCACTCGCTGTGGTGCTTGAAGTGGGCCCTTCCTCCTTGGACAGTGCCACGTACGTGGACCCCGCCTTTCCCAACAACTTGTACGGCGACCAAGCTGTCAACTTGGCGCGTTTTCCCGCCGCCTTCCACCTCGATGTGGACCAAGATGGCGTCCGCGACTTGTTGTTTTCGCCAAACACGCCCCTCGAGACCAACGACGACGAGAGCGTTCACTTCTTCCGCAACACTGGCACCGAGGACGAGCCCGCTTGGCAGTTCATCACCGACACCTACTTGCAAGACGGCATGATCGATTTGGGGCGCGGTGCGTATCCGTCCTTCCACGACTTTGACGGGGACGGATTGCTGGACTTGGCCGTGGCCAACAAGGAACGTTACGAAGGCGTGGACCAAACCCCCGCTGCCGTGGCCGTCTTCCGCAATGCTGGCACCGCCACAGAACCGCAGTTTGATCTCGTCGACCTCGATTGGATTGCCCTGGCGGACTTCCAAATCGAAAGCCCCTACCCGGCCTTTGGCGACTTGGACGGCGACGGCGACCTCGACGTCCTTGTCGGAGACGAGTTGGGACGCATTCACGAATTCACAAACGTGGCTCCTGCCGGAGCGTGGCCTGAATTCACGCTGACTGCCCTGTCCATTCCCGAAGATGGCAGCGGAGAAGCCATCGACGTGGGCCAGTTTGCCACGCCGCAACTTCACGACATGGACGGCGACGGCGACCTCGACATGGTCGTAGGCGAAAAGAACGGCACGCTCACGCTGTTTGAACGCAACTCAGTGGGCTCGTGGTCCAAATACGTCTCCCCCATCCACGGGGAAAACTGGGGGAACATTCTCGTGGACAACCTTCTCGGCATCAATGGCTACAGCGTCCCTGCCCTGACCCCCACGTCGGAGGGCCTTCGCGTGTTCGTGGCCAATGAAACGGGCACCGTGCAGGATTTTGGCTTGGCATCGAACAATTGGGATGCGGAGCTCCTCGAAGTCAACGACGCGGTGTTTGGAGGCCGAGAAGGATTCCGTTGTGCTGCAGCGATTGCCGATGTGGACAACGACGGATTCCTCGATGCCTTGGTGGGCATCCAAAACGGCGGCCTCCTCTCGTACAGCAGCAGCACCGACACCGTGATTGTGGATGCCGGATTCCTGCCTGCGTGGGAATGGCAATTGATGCCCAATCCGGGGCGCGACGCATTCCGCTGGCGCAGTGCCCAGCCGTGGTCAGGAGAACTCACCGCGTGGAGTGTGACCGGCAAGAAAGTCGGACACGTGGTCGTTCAAGGGCAACAGGAAGGCGCCATGGAGACCTCCGCCTGGGCGCCTGGCACCTATGTCATTCGTCCGGTGCACACCCCCGGAAACAGCAAGGGCGTCCCGATGGGAACGCCCTTGACTTGGATCAAGTTGCCCGAATAAACGGGCGGTTTCAAAAGAGACTCAGAGGCTCAGCCCGTCGAGCACGTGCTTGACGTCACGCACTGCGCTTTCGCTTGTGGCGAGCAACGCCTTCTCGTCGTCGTTGAGGTCCAGCTCGATGATGCGCTCGATGCCGTTCTTGCCGAGGATGACAGGAACCCCCAAGTAGAGGTCGTTCACGCCGTACTCGCCGGTCAACCATGCGCAGCAAGGGAACACACGGCGCTGGTCGCGGACGATGGCCTCGACCATTTGGGCTGCCGCTGCACCTGGCGCATACCATGCAGAAGTTCCGAGCAAGTTCACAATTTCACCTCCACCCTTCTTCGTGCGCTCCACAATCGCATTGAGCTTGTCTTCGTCGATGAGCTCTGTCACAGGGATGCCACCGACGGTGGTGTAACGAGGAAGCGGCACCATGGTGTCGCCATGGCCACCCATCAACACCGCTTGGATGTCCTTGGGGCTGACGTTCAATTCCTCGGCGAGGAACGCGCGGTAGCGCGCCGTGTCGAGGATGCCCGCCATGCCAAACACGCGCTTGCTGTCCACCTTCGCCGTGAGGTACGCGCAGTACGTCATCACGTCGAGTGGGTTGGATACGATGACCAAAATGGCCTCAGGGCTGTGCTTCATGACGTTTTCCGTCACTGTCTTCACGATGCCTGCGTTGGTGGCGATCAGGTCGTCGCGACTCATCCCCGGCTTCCGGGGCAAACCGCTCGTGATGACCACCACGTCCGATCCAGCCGTCTTGCTGTAGTCGTTGGTTGAACCCACAGTGCGGGTGTCGTACAGGTTGATGGGCGCGGTTTCCCAGATGTCAAGGGCCTTGCCTTCGGCGAAGCCTTCTTTGATGTCCAACAAAACCACCTCATTGGCGACCTCACGGGTGGCCAACACATTTGCGCAAGTGGCACCTACGTTACCGGCGCCGACGACTGTTACTTTCATGAATAGAACGGTTTGAGACTGCAAAAGTACCCAAAGCACAGGGCTTCGTCCACGACAAGACGCATCTTTGTTCCATGATGCACAACTGGTTCCCTCTTGTCCTCACGGCGTCTGCCTTGAATGTGTTGTGTTCTGGCGGGCTCTGGGCACAGCCCACAGGCCAAACGTCTCAAGCCCCCCCGTTCGATCGCCCCTTGGAGGCGCACAACGCTTGGCCTTCTGGCACGTTTGGGGTGGACTACAATGTCACAGACGACGAGGGATTCAGGCATGGACCCTGGGTACGGGTCTACGGATCGGGGGAACTTTACTACGCCGGCACCTTTGACCACGGCACCCCCACGGGAAGCTGGTGGTACTTCCGTGAAAACGGCACCGCCTTGACACACGTCGTGCACCGGCAAGACCCCACCCAATCGGACGCCACGGTCTTCACGGCGGATGGCCAAATTGCCGCCCAAGGCGGATACCTGCATCCCTCCCTCAAGCTCCAAGGCGAGGCCCTTGAATCCAGGCCCGCCACGCCTGTACGGCACGGTGCATGGTCCTTGTTTTCAAACAAAGGCAACCTCACTGCCCTCATTCACTACGACGAAGGCCAGAAAGACGGCCTCGAAGAGCGATACCTGCCCAGCGGCGCCGTCTGTGAACGGGGCCATCACCGCCGTGGGGAAATGCACGGCGAATGGAAAGCTTGGCATGACAACGGCTTGCTGCGGCAGAAAATCACCTACCGAGACGGCACGTTGGACGGCCCTTTTGAGGCGTACTACGGCAGCGGCGGCCGCTTGAGTCAGGGGAATTACCTCGAAGGTGCCGAGGAAGGAAGCTGGAAATTTTACCTCGAAGACGGACGCCTGCAACACATCCACCGGTACCGCGCCGGAAACCTGATTGAAACCATTCGGGTCAACGGCACCTTCACCACGTGGTATGGCGAGGAGCGTCCAGAATCCGAAGTCAACTACCGGGACAAGAAGCTCGACGGCCCCTTTCGAGAATGGCACGACCAGGGCGGTTTTGTCCTGGAGACGTTCACGGATGCCGACACAGGAGAACAACTCCAGCGCAGGGTCATGCAAGGCGTGCAGGTGAGCCGAGAAGGCGAATACGTGGCGGGGCAGCTCGATGGCCCGGTCTATCACTATTCGAGCACGGGGCAATTGACGCACACCGAGCACTACAACATGGGGACCCTGGAGCGGACAGAGACCCATTGACGCCCTGTGGCTTCAAGCGCCTTCGCCTCAAATCGACTTCTCGAGTCAGTAGCCGTACTTGTTGCCCCAACGCGCCTTCAACCATTCGAGCGCGGCTTGCTCTCGGGGGTTGTTGCCAGGCAAGTAAAACGTGGTGCCTTCCATGCCTTGAGGCAGGCACTCTTGGCCACTGAATCCGCCTGTTGCATCGTGGTCGTAGGCATATCCCGCCCCGTACCCCAAATCTTTCATCATCCCCGTGGGGGCATTGCGCAAAGCCAGGGGCACAGGCGCTTCTCCGTGGGTTCGAATCCACTCTTGGGCTTGTCCAATGGCCTTGTAGGAGGCATTGCTCTTGGCACTGGTGGCCAAATACACCGTGCACTGCGCAAGGATGATGCGTGACTCCGGCCACCCGATGCGTTCCACGGCTTGAAAGGTGTTGTTGGCCAACACCAGCGCCGTGGGATTGGCATTGCCAATGTCTTCGGACGCGGCGATGAGCAGGCGTCGGGCGATGAATTTGGGGTCTTCCCCGCCTTCCACCATGCGGGCCAAATAGTACACCGCGGCGTTGGGATCGCTGGCCCGAATGCTTTTGATGAAGGCACTGACCACATCGTAGTGGGCCTCGCCACCCTTGTCGTAGCCCGAATGGGGTTGCTGCACCCGCGCTGTCACCGCTTCGTTGGTCAGCACACATGCCCCGTTCTCGTCGGGCTCCAGTCCATTGACCACCAACTCAAGGGTGTTGAGCAGGCGCCGGGCATCTCCCCCACTTGCCCGCAACAAGGCCTCTTCCTCGACGATCTCCACCTTGCGTTGCGCCATCTTGTCGTCTTCCTTCAATGCGCGTTGGACCAACCCCATCAACACCTCGGCGGACAGGGATTCAAGCACATAGGTTTGGCATCTCGACCGCAAAGCGGGGATGACTTCAAAAGAAGGGTTTTCCGTTGTGGCGCCAATGAGGGTGATGGTCCCGGCTTCCACAGCCCCGAGCAAGCTGTCCTGCTGGGACTTCGAAAACCGATGGATCTCGTCGATGAACAACAAGGCACGACCCGCAAACATGCCGTCACGCTTGGCAGATTCCAACACGGCACGCACGTCTTTCACCCCACTGTGAATGGCACTGAGTGCGTGGAATGGACGGTCAGATTCGGCCGCAATCAACCGGGCAAGTGTGGTTTTCCCCACGCCGGGAGGACCCCACAAAATCATGCTGGGCAACGTGCCTGCCTTCATGGCGCGGCGCAAGACCGCCCCCTCGCCCACGAGGTGCTGTTGCCCCACATATTCGTCCAACGATTGGGGACGCATTCGCTCCGCAAGAGGTGCTTGGCCGTGCATGGGACAAACTTAGGGCTGTGACGCGCTGTGGCGGCGCGGATGGCACGGCTGCGATGCAGGGCGTTTGTGCTTCCAGCGTTTGTGCGACCACAACCACCGCGAAGGATCCATGTGGATTTCTCGTTCCAGCTTGGCCAAACACCGGTCCAACACCTCACCTTCGGGCAATTCGCTGACCTCGTCGGCAATCAATTCGTAGGTCAACGTGTATTTCCAAGGTCCGACGCGTCGAATGCTCGCATAGACCACCGCCATGTCGTACATCTTGGACCATTGCTCCAATCCGTAAAAGACCGCCGTCTCGGTGCCTAGGAAAGTGGTCCACCAACACTTGGTGGGATCGGCGGGGCTTTGGTCAAACCCCATGATGACCGCGACGGGATCGGCGTGTCGGGCCACATTCATCCAAGCCCGCCCCTCTTTGGTGCGGACCATTTCAAGCCCAAATCGCCCACGGCTCTCCCGCATCAACTTCTCCGCATTCTTGTCACTGAGCTTCTTGTAGAGGGCCATGGTGCGGAAGGGCAGGTTTTGGTTCAAGGTCAGGGCGCTCCACTCCCAGTTGTTCATGTGTCCTCCTGCCACAAGCACATGCTTGCCCCGGGCGTGCAAGGCGTCCATCACCTCTCGGCCATGGTGCTCCATACCTGCATCCACTTCCGCCCGCGACATGGTAAAGAGCTTGGCAGACTCCACCATCAATTGGGCAAAGTGACGCTGGAATCTGGCATATCTCCACCAGCGCTGTCCCCGAGAGAGGTCTGGAAATGCACGCTTCAAATTGGCGCGAACGACCTTGCCTCGATACCCTCCAACAAGCAACGCAAGCACCGTCACTTTCCACGCGAGCAACGTCAACATCCAACGGGGCAGGCGCCCAAGCCAAGACAGCATCTTCATGGCGCGAGGTTTGTCCAAGCTGATGGCACCTCCGTCCACACGTCCGCTTCTCGCACCAAGGTCAAACCGTCATGCGCCAAACGGATGCCTTCGGGCAGGCTCGCTTCGGCTTGCGCATGCCGTCCCATCAGGTGACTGAGGTGCGTGAAGTAGGTGCGCTTGGCGCCAATGAGTCGTGCGACCTCCAAAGCTTCGGGCAGGGAGAAATGGCTGTAATGGGGTTGGGGACGAAGGGCGTTGAGCACCAGCACCTCCAAGCCTTGCAATTGAGACAACGTTTCGTCTGAAATGTGACTGGCGTCGGTGATGTACGCCACATTGTCCACGCGAAAGCCATGAATGGGCAACTTGCCATGCATGATGGGCAATGGATGCCAATGCATCCCTCCTGCCTCGAACGGTTGGTGGTCCTCGATGCGCAACACGTGCACGTCGGGCACACCGCCGTGTTTGAATTCGTCGAAGGCGTAGTGAAAATCTCGACGCAAGGCCACCTCCACCCTGTCCGAAGCATGGAGGGTCATCGCGCGCTTTTGGAGGTAATTGAACGGACGCACGTCATCCATTCCAGCCAAATGATCCTTGTGCTCGTGGGTGTAGACCACCGCATCGAGTTGACGAATGCCCTCGCGCAGCATTTGGGCTCGGAAATCGGGACCTGTGTCGATCACCACCCTTGAAGACGGCGACTCCAATGCCACGGAGGTCCGAAGGCGCCGGTCCCTTGGGTCGGAGGACGTGCACACCTCGCAATCGCACCCAATGATGGGCACACCTTGGGACGTCCCTGTGCCCAGAAATACCAAACGAGACAATCTCTTCACCTCTGCGCCGTTCATGGCACGAAGGTATCCTTACCTTTGATAAAACCTTACCGATTTCGTTGTGGACTTGGAACGCGTCATTCTTTCGGCCAAGCAAAAGGCCCTTCGCATCAACCTCAACCAAGATCTCTACGGCACCTTCGCCGAGATCGGGGCTGGACAAGAGGTCGTTCGTCACTTCTTCCGTGCAGGTGGAGCTTCAGGAACCATCGCCAAGACCATCTCCGCCTACGACAAGGACTTCAGTGACGCCATTTACGGCAAGGAGGCCAAAGGCAGGTACGTTTGCGAGTCGCGCATCGACAAGATGCTCGAACACGAGTACGGCCTGATTGAAGAGCGCATCACGCGCGATGACCACCCCACCAAACAGTACTTCGCGTTTGCGAACACGGTGGCCACCATCAACTACCACAAGACCACGCAGGGCCACGGTTGGTTTGGCATCAAGTTTCAAACCTCGGCGACAAGCGAGCCCAACACGATTGTGCTCCACGCTCGCTTTCACGAGCAAGACGCGTTGCTGCAACAGCAAACCACGGGCATGCTCGGGGTCAACCTCATCTACGGCGCCTTCTACTTCTACAAGCGCCCCAAGGAGCTGCTGCAGAGCCTCTACGACAACTTGGATCGCGATCAGCTGGAGATCGACATGATCCAAATGAACGGACCCGACTTCGCCGAAGTCGACAACCGCCTCATGTCCCTTCAACTCGTCAAGCAAGGCATGACGGATGCCGTCATCTTCTCTCCTGACGGTCGCAACCGACAGGCCGCAGATGTATTGTACAAGAAAAACATCTTGGCCATTCGAGGCAGTTTCCGTCCCGTCACCAAAGTCAACATTGACATGATTGCCAAGGGCCTTGCCCAGTTCAAGCAAGAGCCCAAGGTCGACCCTGACAACCTGCAAGTGTTGTTCGAGATCACCCTCAACAACCTCAGTGCAGAGGGCGACATTGACGAACAGGACTTTCTCGACCGTGCGGATGTGCTGTGCAGCATAGGCCAAACGGTGCTCATCAGCAACTACAAGAAGTACTACAAGCTGGTGGAGTTCTTCTCCCGCCACACCAAAAAACGCATGGGCGTCATTATGGGAGCATCCACCCTCGTGGAGATTTTCAACGAGCGCTACTACCGCAATTTGAATGGCGGCATTTTGGAAGCCTTTGGCATCCTGTTTTCGCGCGATCTCAAAATCCTACTCTACCCTTGGAAGGACGAGAAATCAGGGGAGTTGTGGACCTCTTCCACCACCCCCATCCACCCGCGACTCAAGCCGCTCTACGATTACCTCGCCTTCAACAAGCGCATCACAGACATTCACGATTTCGACCCTGAAGTGCTGTCCATCTTCAGCCGCGCAGCCCTGGAGTCTATCAAGAACGGCGGAGAGGACTGGGTGGAGATGGTCCCCGACTTTGTCGACCGCATCATCAAGGAAAACTGCCTGTTTGGCTTTTGCGGGGTGGCCCAAACGGAAGGAGACCAAGCCAAAGAAGACCCTGCCGAAGCCGCTGCCCGCGCCATTGAGCAGAAATAAGCCACGGCCACGGCGACCCCTTCTTTTCTCGGCCGATTCGGGCACAAAAAAAGGCACCCGATGGGTGCCTTTTTTCATTCATGCATGGTGCAATCACGCTTCACTTGAAGCGTGCTCCACAAGTGCATCGAATTCCTCTTTGGAGCCGACCTTCAAGTCGGAGAATTGACGGGTACCCGTTCCAGCAGGAATCAAGTGGCCCACAATCACGTTCTCTTTCAAGCCGAGCAAGTGGTCTTGCTTGCCGCTCACCGCAGCTTCGTTCAACACCTTGGTCGTTTCCTGGAAGGACGCGGCTGAGATGAAGGACTTCGTCTGCAACGACGCGCGGGTGATTCCCTGAAGCAATGGACGCGAGGTCGCTGGGATGGCATCACGGCTTTCCACCTTGGGCAAGTCGCGACGGACCAACGAGCTGTTCTCGTCGCGCAAGCGACGTGCAGAGACCATTTGTCCCACCTTGAGGGTTTCAGATCCACCAGCGTCGGTGACCACCACCATGCCAAACACGCGGTCGTTCTCATTCAAGAAGTCGGCCTTCTCGATGATTTGCTTTTCGAGGAATTGCGTGTCTCCACCATCCTCAATGACCACCTTCTTCATCATCTGACGTACGATGACTTCGAAGTGCTTGTCGTTGATCTTCACACCCTGGAGACGGTAAACGTCTTGGATCTCGTTCACGATGTACTCCTGAACGGCCGTGGGGCCCATGATGTTCAAGATGTCATTGGGCGTCACAGCACCGTCTGACAAAGGCATGCCTGCCTTTACGAAGTCGTTGTCCTGCACGAGGATGTGCTTCGACAGGGGCACCATGTACTTGAACTTGTCACCGGTTCGTGCTTCCACAATGATTTCGCGGTTGCCGCGCTTGATCTTGCCGTAGCTCACGATGCCGTCCACTTCAGACACCACTGCAGGGTTCGAGGGGTTCCGTGCTTCGAAGAGCTCGGTCACACGTGGCAGACCCCCTGTGATGTCACCAGACTTGCCGGCCACACGTGGGATCTTGCACAAGATGAGGCCCATGCCCACTTTGTCTCCTTCCTTCACAGAAAGGTGCGCGCCCACAGGCAAAGAGTACGTGCGAAGCACTTCCTTCTTCTTGCCCATGATCAACACGGCAGGGTTCTTCTTCTTGTCGCGAGACTCGGTGATCACGATTTCACGGAATCCCGTTTGTTCGTCGAGTTCCTCACGGTAGGTCACGCCCTCTTCAATGCTCTCGAAGGCCACTGTGCCTTCTTCTTCAGAGATGATGACGTTGTTGTAAGGATCCCATTCACAAACGGCAGTATCCTTCTTGATCTTCTTGCCTTCCTTCACAAAGAGCACAGAACCGTAAGGGAGAACCGTGGTCGACAATGCCACGTTGGTCTCTGGATCCATGACCTTGAATTCCGAAGAACGCGAGACGACCACGACCTCTTTCTCGCCTTCGGCGTTGGTGCGGTCCACCGTACGGAGGTCGTCGATTTCCACAACACCCTCGTGCTTGGTACGGATTTGGTTCTCGTCCGAGATTTTCGAAGCGGTACCACCCACGTGGAACGTACGCAGGGTCAACTGCGTTCCAGGCTCCCCGATGGACTGTGCTGCGATCACGCCCACAGCCTCACCTGTTTGCACAGGGCGGTTGGTGGCGAGGTTCTTTCCGTAGCACTTGGCACACGCCCCTTGACGTGATTCGCACGTCAAGACGGAGCGCACTTCCAATTCTTGGACGCCTGCTTCCTCAATGGCCTTGGCTGTGGCCGGAGAAATCAACTCTCCTTCCGAGGCCAACACTTCCTCCGTGGCGGGGTGCAACACGTCTTGTGCCGCAGTACGGCCTTCGATGCGGTCACCGATGGCCTCCACGATTTCGTCGTTCTGACGGAGGGGCGTCACTGTCAAACTGCGCAAGGTGTGACAATCGTCTTCTGTGATGATGACATCCTGGGCCACATCCACCAAACGACGCGTCAAGTAACCGGCGTCGGCCGTTTTCAAGGCCGTATCCGCAAGACCCTTACGCGCACCGTGCGTGGAGATGAAGTACTCAAGAATGCTCAAGCCCTCCTTAAAGTTGGAGAGAATGGGGTTCTCGATGATGTCCTGACCACCCGTCGCCGAGGACTTCTGCGGCTTGGCCATCAAACCACGCATGCCCGAGAGCTGACGAATCTGCTCCTTTGAACCACGCGCACCGGAGTGCATCATCATGTAGATCGAGTTGAAACCTTGCTTGTCGGTTTCCAAACGGTCCATCAAGATGTTCGTCAAACGAGAGTTCGTGTGCGTCCAAATGTCAATGATTTGGTTGTAACGCTCGTTGTTGGTGATGAGACCCATGTTGTAGTTGTCCATCACCTCGCCCACTTGAGACGTGGCTTTGGCGACCAACTCCTCCTTTTCAGGTGGAATGATGACGTCGTTCAAGTTGAAGGACAAGCCACCCTTGAAGGCCATGGTGAATCCGAGCTCCTTGATGTCGTCAAGGAACTGCGCCGTGCGTGGCACACCCACGCTGTTCAAGACGTGAGAAATGATGCCGCGAAGCGACTTCTTCGTCAAAAGCTCGTTGATGAAGCCCGCCTCTGCAGGCACGTGTTCGTTGAAGAGAACACGTCCACACGTGGTGTCAATCAAGCTCACGTTTCCGTCGATGTCTACGAAACGCATCTTGATGGCTGCATGCAAGTCCAGGCGACCTTCCTGATGCGCGATGCGCACTTCCTCAGGAGAGTAGCACACCATGCCCTCGCCCTTGACCACATGATCCTTCGAAGACGAACGCTCCTTGGTGATGTAGTACAGACCCAACACCATGTCCTGAGAAGGAACGGCGATTGGGGCTCCGTTGGCAGGGTTCAAAATGTTGTGCGAGCCCAACATCAACAGCTGTGCCTCCAAAATGGCGGCCGAGCCAAGTGGCAAGTGCACAGCCATCTGGTCACCGTCAAAATCGGCGTTGAATGCCGTGCACGCCAGAGGGTGCAACTGCAACGCCTTGCCTTCGATCAGCTTGGGCTGGAATGCCTGGATGCCCAAGCGGTGCAGCGTTGGTGCACGGTTGAGCAGTACCGGGTGTCCTTTCATGACATTTTCGAGAATGTCCCACACCACGGGCTCTTTGGCGTCCACAATCTTCTTGGCGCTCTTCACGGTCTTCACCACGCCACGCTCGATCATCTTGCGGATGATGAAGGGCTTGTAAAGCTCCGCGGCCATGTTCTTGGGCATGCCACACTCGTGGAGTTTCAAGTCAGGACCAACGACAATGACCGAACGTGCGGAGTAATCCACACGCTTACCAAGCAAGTTCTGACGGAAACGTCCCTGCTTTCCCTTCAAGCTGTCGCTCAAAGACTTCAGCGGACGGTTGCTTTCCGTCTTCACAGCACTGCTCTTGCGGCTGTTGTCGAACAAGCTGTCGACGGCCTCTTGAAGCATGCGCTTCTCGTTCCGCAAAATCACTTCAGGCGCCTTGATCTCCACCAAACGCTTCAAACGGTTGTTGCGGATGATCACACGGCGGTACAAGTCGTTCAAGTCGGACGTCGCAAAGCGACCGCCGTCGAGCGGCACCAAAGGACGAAGCTCGGGTGGAATCACAGGCACCACCTTCACAACCATCCATTCAGGACGGTTTTCGATGCGGCTGTTGGCATCGCGCAACGCCTCAACCACTTGCAAACGCTTGAGCTTTTCGCTCTTGCGCTGCTGAGAAGTTTCAGTGTTGGCTTCGTGACGGAGGCTGTAGCTCAATTCGTCGAGGTCCAAGTTGGCGAGCAAATCGTGCACGGCATCCGCGCCCATCTTCGCCACAAACTTGTTGGGGTCCTTGTCGTCGAGGTATTGGTTTTCCTTGGGCAAGGTGTCCACGATGTCCAAGTACTCGTCCTCGGTCAAGAGCGTGTACGCTTCTTTGGCGTCCGCCTGAGGCACCTCTGCGATGCCTTGGTTGATCACCACGTAACGCTCGTAGTAGATGATTTGGTCAAGCTTCTTGGAAGGAATTCCCAAGAGGTAACCAATCTTGTTGGGAAGGCTCTTGAAGTACCAAATGTGCACCACAGGCACCACCAAGTTGATGTGGCCCATGCGCTCACGACGCACTTTCTTCTCTGTCACTTCCACACCGCAACGGTCACAAACGATTCCCTTGTAACGGATGCGCTTGTACTTGCCGCAGTGACACTCGTAGTCCTTCACTGGACCAAAAATGCGCTCGCAGAACAAGCCGTCACGCTCAGGCTTGTACGTGCGGTAGTTGATCGTCTCGGGCTTCAACACTTCTCCGTGTGACGCCTCGAGAATGCGCTCTGGCGAAGACAACGAGATCGTGATCTTGTTGAAGTCGCTGCTCAACTGCTTGGGGTTGTTTTGTTGGAACATCTGTTGAGGGATCAATCGAGTGAAACAGTCAAACCAAGGCCACGCAATTCATGCATGAGGACGTTGAAGGATTCGGGGATGCCAGGGGTTGGCATCACGTCGCCTTTCACAATCGCCTCATAGGCACGCGCACGACCTTGAACGTCGTCCGACTTGACCGTCAAAATTTCTTGGAGGATGTTGGCGGCACCGAATGCTTCGAGTGCCCACACCTCCATCTCACCAAAGCGCTGGCCACCAAACTGGGCCTTACCGCCCAACGGTTGTTGCGTAATGAGTGAGTATGGACCAATGCTCCGTGCGTGCATCTTGTCATCCACCATGTGGCTCAGCTTGATCATGTAGATCACACCCACCGTGGCAGGTTGGTCAAAGCGTTCGCCTGTGCCTCCGTCGTAGAGGTGGGTCACCCCAAACTCAGGCACACCTGCTTCTTCTGTCAAGTCGCAGATTTCTTGGATGGAGGCACCGTCGAAGATGGGGGTCGCAAACTTGCGTCCCAACTTCTCTCCTGCCCATCCGAGCACAGTTTCGTAGATCTGGCCGAGGTTCATCCGCGAGGGTACGCCCAGCGGGTTCAACACAATGTCCACGGGAGTTCCGTCCTCGAGGAACGGCATGTCTTCCTGACGGACAATGCGGGCCACAATGCCTTTGTTTCCGTGACGACCCGCCATCTTGTCGCCGACCTTCAGCTTGCGCTTCTTGGCCACGTAGACTTTGGCGAGCTTGACAATGCCTGCTGGCAATTCGTCACCCACGGTCACTTGGAACTTTTTGCGCTTGTACACGCCCAACAAGTCGTTGTACTTGAGGGTGTAGTTGTGAATCAAGCGCGCAGCGAGGGCACTCTGTGCATCGTCGCGGATCCAGCCGTCGGCATTGATGATGAGGTAATCGAGGCTCGAGAGCACCTTCTGGGTGAACTTGACACCTTTCTTGACCTGCTCTTCCTTGTAGTAGTTGAAGACCCCTTGGCTGACCTTGCCACCCACGATCTTCATCAACTTCTCGACCAACAACTTCTTGAGTGCGCCGGCCTCCTTGTCGAAGTCCTTGTCGATGGACTCCAACACCGCTTTGTCGCTCGCCTTGGACTTGCGGTCCTTCACGGCACGGCTGAAGAGCTTCTTGTCGATGACCACACCCTGGCCGGATGGTGGCATCTTCAAAGAAGCGTCCTTGACGTCACCTGCCTTGTCACCGAAGATGGCGCGAAGCAGTTTTTCTTCAGGGCTGGGGTCAGACTCTCCCTTTGGCGTGATTTTGCCGATGAGAATGTCGCCTTCGGTGACTTCTGCACCGATGCGAATCAAACCGTGCTCGTCGAGGTCCTTGGTGGCCTCTTCACTCACGTTGGGGATGTCGTTGGTCAATTCCTCCACACCGCGCTTGGTGTCACGCACTTCCAACACGTACTCGTCGACGTGCAACGAGGTGAAGACGTCTTCACGTACCACGCGTTCGGAGATCACGATGGCGTCTTCGAAGTTGTAACCCTGCCATGGCATGAAGGCCACCTTCATGTTTTGGCCAAGGGCGAGTTCGCCCTTCTGCGTGGAGTAACCTTCCACGAGGATTTGGCCTCCCTTCACCTTTTCTCCCTTCGCCACCATGGGCTTCAGGTTCATGCAGGTGCCTTGGTTGGTCCGGGCAAACTTGGTAAGGTTGTACACACGGAGGTCACTTTCAAACGAGACGAGCAAGTCGTTGTCGTCCATGTCGTGACGGATGTGGATCTCGTTGGCATCCACAAACTCCACAATGCCATCGCGCTCTGCGCGCAACAACACACGAGAGTCGCGGGCCACAGGAGCCTCCACCCCCGTACCCACGATGGGTGAGTTGGGGCGCATCAAAGGCACGGCCTGACGCATCATGTTCGATCCCATCAAAGCACGGTTGGCGTCGTCGTGCTCGAGGAATGGAATCAGTGATGCCGCGATTGAAGCAATCTGGTTCGGAGCCACGTCCATGTATTGAAGCTCTTCTGGCTTCACGATCGGGAAGTCCCCTTCGAGGCGGGCCTTCACCATGTCGTTCTCAAACGAACCGTCCTTTTTGATGGGCGCATTCGCCTGGGCAATCATGGCGCTGTCCTCGTCCTCGGCGGAGAGGTACACCACGTCCTTGTCGTTGATGGCGGCCTTTCCCTTGGTCACCTTGCGGTACGGCGTTTCGATGAATCCGAGACGGTTCACCTTGGCATACACACAGAGGCTTGAGATCAAACCAATGTTGGGACCTTCAGGCGTCTCAATGGTGCAAAGACGGCCGTAGTGCGTGTAGTGCACGTCACGAACCTCAAAGCCCGCGCGCTCACGGCTCAAACCACCTGGACCCAACGCCGAGATGCGACGCTTGTGCGTCACCTCGCTCAGAGGGTTGGTTTGGTCCATGAACTGAGACAGCTGGTTGGTGCCAAAGAAGCTGTTGATCACCGAGCTCAACGTCTTCGCGTTGATCAAATCCGTTGGTGTGAACACCTCGTTGTCACGGACGTTCATGCGCTCACGGATCGTCCGCGCCATCCGGGCGAGACCCACACCGAATTGAGAATACAACTGCTCACCCACAGTGCGGATGCGACGGTTGCTCAAGTGGTCAATGTCATCCACATCCGTGTTGCTGTTCACGAGGTCCAGCAACGTCTTGATGATGCGAATGATGTCGTCCGTCGTCAGGGTGCGAGACTCTTCTCCCTCCACACCCAACTTGCGATTGATGCGGAAGCGTCCCACCTCACCGAGGTCGTAACGCTGCTCCGAGAAGAAGAGCTTGTCGATGACGCCACGCGCCGTCTCCAAATCGGGCGGCTCCGCGTTGCGCAGTTGACGGTAGATGTACTCCACCGCTTCTTTCTCTGAGTTGGAGCTGTCCTTTTGAAGGGTGTTGTAGATGATGGTGAAATCACCTTGGTTCACCCCTTCCTTGTGGAGGATGATGGTCTTGGAACCAGAGTCCAAGATCAAATCCATGTGCTCTTTCTCCAGGACGGTTTCGCGCTCGAGCACCACTTCGGTCCGCTCGATGGACACCACCTCACCGGTGTCTTCTTCCACGAAATCCTCCACCCACGTCTTCAAGACACGGGCCGCCAAGGGACGGCCAAGCACGCGCTTCAAGCCTGCTTTGGTCACCTTGACTTCGTCGGCAAGGTCAAAGATGCCGAGGATGTCTCGGTCTGTTTCGTAGCCGATGCTGCGGAGGAGCGTGGTCACAGGCAACTTCTTCTTCCGGTCGATGTACGCGTACATCACACCGTTGATGTCCGTGGCAAATTCAATCCAAGACCCCTTGAATGGGATGATTCGGGCGGAGTGCAACTTGGTTCCGTTGGCGTGACGGCTTTGGCCGAAGAACACGCCTGGCGAACGGTGCAACTGATTGACAATCACACGCTCTGCGCCATTCACCACAAACGACCCTTGAGGCGTCATGTAGGGAATGGTGCCCAAGTACACGTCCTGAACGATGGTTTCAAAGTCCTCGTGTTCCGGATCTGTGCAGTACAGCTTCAGCTTCGCCTTCAAAGGCACGCTGTACGTCAATCCGCGCTCAATGCATTCTTGGATGCTGTAGCGCGGGGGGTCAATGAAGTAATCGAGGAATTCGAGAACGAATTGATTTCGGGTGTCCGTGATGGGGAAGTTTTCACTGAACACCTTGAACAGTCCCTCCGTTGTGCGGTTTTCAGGGTTCGTTTCCAATTGGAAGAACTCCTGAAATGAACGGAGTTGAATGTCCAAGAAATCGGGGTGCTCCAGAGGGAGGTCTACGGAACCGAAGTTCGTACGCAGGGGGTTGGAGTTGGGGTTGGCCAGAGTCATGGTCGTTTGGTCTTGGAAAGGACAAACAAGGGGGTACAGGTTGGGGTTCGAATGTCTTCAAAAAAACGAGACATTCAAAAAGCAGACAAGGGCGGGGACCTGTTCCCCGCCCGTGCCGTTAATGCTCGGGGTTGTGCTTACTTGAGCTCAACCTCGGCGCCTGCTTCCTCAAGTTGAGTCTTCAAGGCTTCAGCCTCGTCCTTTGGGATGCCCTCCTTGATTGGAGCGGGTGCGCCGTCCACGATGTCTTTCGCTTCCTTCAAGCCGAGTCCGGTGAGTTCTTTCACGAGCTTCACGACTGCGAGCTTGCTGCCGCCAGCGGCCTTCAAGATCACGTCAAACTCGGACTTCTCTTCACCGCCGCCGCCTTCGCCGCCGCCGGCTGGGCCAGCAACTGCAACTGCTGCAGCAGCAGGTTCGATTCCGTACTCTTCCTTGAGGATTTCAGCGAGCTCGTTCACCTCCTTCACAGTGAGGTTCACCAAGTCTTCTGCCATAGCTTTCAAATCAGCCATAATGATTGGATTGTATTGTTCGAATTCTAAGTAATGAGGATGTCAAGCTCAGCCGCGTTCTTGCAGCGCCTTGACCAGACCAGAAACGGTGTTGCCACCGGAGTTCAATGCGCCAACAACGTTCTTCATTGGAGATTGGAGCAGTGCAATCACATCTGCCAACAATTCTTCCTTCGACTTGATGTTGGTCAACGCCTCCAGGTAGTTGTCACCCAAATAGGTTGCTTCTTCAACGTACGCGCCTTTCAAAATCGGCATGTCGTGCTTCTTGCGGAACTCCTTCAGCACACGTGCTGGGGCGTTTCCGACATCGCCGAAGAGAAGGGCCGTTTGGCCTTTCAAAACGTCGTAGAGTTCCGTGTAATCACGGTCCTCGGTGCGCTCCATGGCTTTGCGAAGAAGGGTGTTCTTCACCACGCGAACGGTGATGTCTTTCTTGTAGCACTCACGGCGAAGGCTCGTAGTCGCCTCTGAGTCCAACCCCGAAGCGTCGGTGAGGTAAACCACATTCTTCTCCGCAAGCACCTGGACAAGCTCGTCGATCAATTGATCTTTTTCAGTTCGAGTCATTGTAGTTCAGTTTGCGAATCAGGCAGTCGCCGTTTTCTGTTCGATTTTGATGCCAGGTCCCATGGTGGAGCTCATTGCGATGCTCTTCATGTAGGTTCCTTTTGCAGAGGAGGGCTTCAAACGCATCAAGGTGGCCAACAATTCAGCGGCATTTTCCTCAATCTTCTTGGCGTCGAAAGACACCTTTCCAACAGAGGCATGCACAATGCCAAACTTGTCCACTTTGAAGTCGATTTTACCCGCCTTCACGTCCGTCACAGCCTTTCCAACTTCCATCGTCACGGTACCCGATTTCGGGTTTGGCATGAGGCCACGTGGTCCGAGTACACGGCCCAACGCACCCACTTTGCCCATGACTTGGGGAGTGGTAATGATTACATCCACATCGGTCCATCCGCCCTTGATCTTCGTCACGTATTCGTCCAACCCAACGTGGTCGGCACCGGCGTCTTTCGCCTCCTGCTCTTTGTCAGGAGTGCAGAGCACCAATACACGTACGTTCTTGCCTGTCCCGTGAGGGAGGCTCACCGTTCCACGAACCATTTGGTTCGCTTTACGGGGGTCTACGCCAAGGCGCACAGCTAGGTCTACTGTTGCATCGAATTTGGTGGTCGAGCACTCCTTCACGAGGGCAGAGGCTTCTTCCAAGCTGTAGAGCTTTTCCGTATCGATCTTTTCAGCGACCGCTTTCTGGTTCTTTGTTAGTCGTCCCATGTTGCGCGGTTTGTGACTTAGAAGGGAGATTCACCAATGACGTTAATGCCCATGCTGCGTGCCGTACCCGCCACCATTTTCATGGCAGACTCGACGGAAAAGCAGTTCAAATCGGGCATCTTGTCTTCTGCAATAGCGCGAACTTGGTCCCACGTGACTTTCCCCTTCTTAATGCGGTTAG